>Ga0316194_10000902_pt1 | contig 20263 bp, 15 predicted proteins | sample CroRivsedime1_MG_FD_204936 | JGI IMG/M metagenome (GOLD analysis project Ga0316194, IMG submission 204936) | Coastal sediment microbial communities from Maine, United States - Cross River sediment 1 | ecosystem: Environmental > Aquatic > Marine > Coastal > Sediment | place: USA: Maine...
CATGATGCCTGAAGACAATCTGAAAGCATTCAAAGATTTGAAAGGGAAAGTCTTGGTTCCGATCCATAATGGTACGTTCGATTTGGCAAGCCATTCCTGGTATGACCCGATGGAACAGATCATGACTTTAGCACCCAAAGCTCAGATCCAATTTTTGATACCATTGATGGGACAAATTGTGGATGGAAATAGTATCCCGAAAACAGTCGCATGGTGGAAACCTTCAAAAGAAACTACCAAGACCAAAGATTTTCTTAAATAGAGATAGACATGAATATTTCGGTAACGTGTTCTATTCGCAAAGTATTTCAGGAGACTCATGATGAGGTTGTTGCACTTCATGAAATTTGAGATGGTTCCCAGCCAAACAATTGCGTAGAGACAGACCGGGTGGGTGCGCTTTTTTCACCAGAGTTCAATAATTTGAATTTGAAAGTTTATCGTTCTAGCGTCAGTCCGTGTTCCCACTCGGCTGCTCACACAGGGCGTTTCTACTAGGCAGTTGAAGATCTTGTGATATCTCTCCAACATAGCTGGAATTTTGAAGGGCTAAAAAAACTTGTGATATCATCATTTCCGGCTCTCATGGCAGCGGTTTGGGTATCTTCTATATATCTACAATAATAACAGTGGCTTAAAGTTAAAGACACTCAAATCATATCTTACACCAGGCAATCGTTTTTAATCAGCCCGAATCCTCTATTTAAATCCCACCTTAAAATTCAGCTATAAACTGCACTCAAAATCCAAGCCGACCAGGAAAAATTGCGATTTATTACAAAAATGGACGGATCGGTTGTGTGTTGCCTGAACAAATATATTATAAAATCAATCGATTTCATCTTTTGATATGATCAGCGGGGGTGCCAAGGCGATAACATTGACCGGATTGGCACCATTTATTTATTTTGCATTTAGTGAGTATAGGTTTCGGTGTCAAGGGTATGGTCACAGAAGTCAACGACCATACCCCCCGACACATCGGCCTTGGTGAGTACTGATCCTCTCTTATGCACCTTTTTGGGAACGCATGTCAGCCTTGTCAACCCCTGCAATAGAAACTGGTGTTGTCATGGCATCGCGACGAAACGGTTCGCCCAGTTCCTGGTTGGTCATAACTTCGATGAAAGTGGTTTTACCATCTTCCATCTGTGCCTTGATGGCAATGTTCAGTTTCTCGGTTAGATCCTCCATGGTGGTCGCCTGAACACCGTCTAATCCGCATGCCTTTGCTATGTCGGCGTAGGAGACCTTCGTATACAACTCGGTTCCTACGAAGTTATCGTGGTACCAAAGGGTGGTGTTCCGTTTCTCAGCTCCCCACTGGTAGTTGCGGAAAATAATCATGGTGATTGCGGGCCATTCTTCGCGCCCGCAGGCGGTCATTTCATTCATTGAGATACCGAAGGCCCCATCACCGGCAAAACCCACCACCGGTATGTCGGGTTTTGCGATTTTTGCGCCCAGGATGGACGGGAACCCATAGCCGCAGCTTCCGAACAGACCAGGCGCCAGATATTTACGGCCATCTTCAAAGGTCGGATAGGCGTTGCCGACGGCACAATTGTTGCCGATATCAGAGGAGATAATCGCCTCTTTGGGTAAGGCAGCAATAATTGCACGCCAGGCCATACGTGCCGTTATTTTTTCGGGTTCACGCTTTTGACAACGTTCGTTCCAGGTGGTACCGAGATCGTCTTCTTCATGATCCATGGTGGCCAGTTCCTGATCCCAGTCCGCTTTGGCTTTTTTTACTGCTGCCTTGCGATTTTCACGATCCGCATCACCAGCCGTATCAGACAGCTGTTTCAGGATGGCGTCGGCTACTTTCCCGGCATCTCCGACGATACCCAAGGAAATAGGGTGTGTTAGGCCGATGCGATCGGGATTAATATCGACCTGAATAATTGCCGCATCGGTTGGCCAATAGTTAATACCGTAGCAGGGCAGGGTTGAGAAAGGATTCAACCGGTTACCCAGGGCCAAGACCACATCCGCCTTGGAAATGATGTTCATTCCCGCTTTTGATCCGTTGTACCCCAAGGGGCCCACGAACAACGGATGGCTGCCCGGAAAAGCGTCATTGTGTTGATAGTTACAGCAGACCGGGGCGTCCAGGCGCTCGGCCAGCGCCATTGAATCTTTGATCGCGCCACCAATCACAACGCCGCCGCCGTTTAACAAAACAGGGAATTTGGCTTTGGACAAAAGTTCGGCTGCACGGGCAATGGCTTCCTCGCCACCCGCCGGACGCTCAAAATCAACAATGGGAGGCAGCTCGATCTCAATTACCTGGGTCCAGAAGTCACGCGGAATATTGATCTGGGCCGGGCCGGAGGCACGTTTGGCTCGCATGATCACCCGGTTGAGAACTTCAGCCACACGGGCAGGATGGCGTACTTCTTCCTGGTAGGCAACCATGTCCTCAAACATGGCCATCTGCGGAACTTCCTGGAAACCGCCCTGTCCCATGGTCATATTTGCCGCTTGGGCCGTGATCAGTAAAAGAGGGGTGTGGTTCCAATAAGCGGTTTTTACCGGTGTGACAAAATTTGCGATACCGGGGCCGTTCTGGCCTACCAGCATACTCATCTTGCCCGAGGCGCGGGTGAACCCGTCCGCCATCATACCCGCGCTGAATTCATGCGCACAGTCCCAGAAAGTGATTCCTGCTTTGGGAAACAGGTCGGTAACCGGCATCATCGCCGAACCAATAATACCAAACGCGCTATCGATTCCATGCATCTGAAGAACTTTAATAAAAGCCTCTTCGGTGGTCATTTTCACTTTACTCATAATTAACCTCCTAAATTATAGTGATTATCGTAATAACATTCCAAATGTACGTGTGGACTACTTTTTAGATCGTCCTTGTGAAAAGCGTTAAAAAAAGGGGCTAAGCGCTTGAATAGAAGGAACTGCAAAAGACTTTAGACCGGTTAAGCTGATTCGTGTTTTTAAGAGAAGCAAGCATATGTGTTGATAAATGCCGTTCTTTCTTAACGATAAAGCGGATGCCTGCATCCGGAAACATGTCCAGGGGATCCTCGTATGCCTGCCCCACGATACCATAGGCAACCTTGATTTCTTCACAGACCGGGGTTTCAACAAAAGCTTCGCTCGAGGTCATTTTTTATTTACTCATTCTTGTCTCCCTAGTTTGGTTTAGTGTTTAGCCTCTTTGCTCGTGTTGCAGCCACATTAAACGTTTTCGGCCCTGCTGTTTTTAACTGTATCGGGTCGGATAAAATTATCAGGATAATTGAATTTCCAGTGAACGTCTTTCAGATAGTCCGCAGCGGACTTTCGGTCGCCTTCCTTTAGCAACGCGATAAACACATCGTGTTCGGCGACAATAGCCCTTTTAAAACGATCACGGTAACTTTTCAGCGCAAATCCGAATAATCTCAGCTTCAGGCTGCTCACATAATTGGTCAGTTCCCGGTTGCCGGACAGATCAAGAAAGACTTTATGAAACAGAATATTGGTTTCATGAAAATTTCGACTTTTTCCTTTGTCGATGGCCTGATCCATGGCTCGATTGAAGCGCTTCATCAGATTGATCTTATTATCCGTGATCTGATCGAAAACCGTAAAAACCGCCTGCGACTCGAGCGCCCCGATAATTTCAAAGAGATCCAGAAGGTCTTCATATATCAGGACATTGATCCGGACGCCGCGCTGGGGCAGAATGGACACCAGGCCCTGGATCTCCAACTGGGCGAGCGCCTCGCGCAACGGTGTGCGGCTAACATTCAGCTCTTCGGTCAATTTGCGCACATTAATCAGGGAGCCTGGAGTCAGGGCCCCACATTCGATTTGATTGCTGAGATAAGTAAAAATTTCCTTGCGAAGACTCCATCTATTTTGAGTTGCGATTAGTGGCATCATGCTGACGAGTCCAAAAACTAAAAAAAATCAATAGTGGGAATTAAGATACTAGGATCCCACTTGGCTGTCAAGAAATATTATCACTCAACTTTTGGTCGTGGGCGTACGGCGACCTTCGAAGGTGGGCAAGCTGCTTTTCCGCTACACGGCCCAATTTGTAATTCTCAATGCCCCCTGTCCGGTGTTGACCCTTAACTGATCCGGGTATCCGTTAATTGTTTCAAAAATTCTGGGACTTTCGAACACCACAACATATTGTGGTAGCTCGATGGGCGGGAAAATCATAACCCCTTTAAACTTTGTTATGCAATCTATATATTTCCCCATTTTAGGAGCAGGCAATGTAAACTTAGCCTTTTATGTGGGTTGGGAAGGAGAAATATACAATGGCGGGTGTTTTAGGTTTGACCAGCAAATCTTAACATTCTGATCCCATTGATTTTTTGGATTGGTTCGTGGAATGCACAACAGTAATTATTTCCAAGGATTAAACAGGCATTTTCCAAAATCGAATACTAATGCTTCTCATAAATATTCTGCTCTGACTTTCGAATATCACTTGGAGAAGCTTTCGTCCAACGTTTATAAGCCCGCCAAAAAGAACTGTATTCCGAATATCCTAAAATGTAGGCGATCTCCGCCAAACTCAGGGATGAATCGAGAATGTAATGTTCTGCAATCTCCCGGCGCACCTCGTCCAGCAGCTTACCAAAAGTCGTGTGCGCTCCCTGAAGTTTGCGCTGCAGGCTGCGTGTACTCATGCTCAATCTTTTAGCCACCTTCTCATCGGAAACCCCGCCCGAAGGAAGCATTTCGATAATCGCGCCTTTAACGCGCTGGATAATGTTGTTTTTATCCAAATCGGCTAAATAAGTTATGATATATTGGTCGCTAAGGGTGGCGAGCTCTGGGTTGCCGATCGATAGGCGCTTATCAACAGCATCTGACGGCAAGATAATACAGTCCGTGTCGGCGTTAAACTTAACGGGAGCATTGAAATAGGAATCGTATTCTTCAGCACAGTCAGGCTTAGCGTGGATAAAAGTGACCTCTACCGGGTTTAAATCCTGCCCGTAATTAAACCGACATGCAGACAGCAAAATTGACATTGACATATCCATAAGGGCCGGCAGCTTCAAAGAATTAGACAATGTAATGGTTAGCCCTTTAGCCGTATCCTCCAGCCGATTTTTTCTATCTTGGCCGATAATGTGAGCATAGCGGGTGGCACGAAGAAGCGCTTCGCGCAACGTAACACTGGCAAGCCAGGCATATCCTAAGGCATTAAAGTGGGATGGGTGCCAAAATTTTACACCCTGCAGCCCCCAACACGGATCGTCAATAAGATCGTCTAATTTAGACCAAAGGCTTTCAACCCTTGCTTGGGTAATACGTACCCCCGGTTTTAAAATCATTTTACGATCAATACCCACCTCCAGGAATACAGATTCGGCGTCATACTCATAGTCAATTAATATATTCCACAGAATATCGGCTGGAGATAAAAGATGTGTTACGTCCCTGAGCTGTTTTTCCATTTTAGACCCACCTTTCTTCAAACTAAACTCAGAAAACTGGAAAGTTATCAAAAATGGCGCAAAAGGGCAAACGATTGGCGCGATATGTGAGCCAAGCCTCTTAAAAATGTATTACCTTACCAGTGAGTAAAAAATTATCCCGGCTATCCATGAAGTGCCTGGTGGAAATTACCTTCTCCCCTCCAAGCACTATAATGAAGAGTATAACTGTTTTTGGAGATAGGCAGATAAATGAGTTTATAAACCCATCTGTGCTCACAAATAGAATCAATGAAATGAGCCCTTGTTAGGGATGACCATGTTAAATGAGGATAAATTAAAAATAACAATAACCACCACCTTATTCATGTTGGTAAGTTTTTTTGTAATCTTAACATTTAATTCCTGCAAACAGAATATATCAGAAACAACAGCTCCTGAAGCTGTCAATGGCGTTCTTGATCTGCGCACCTGGGATTTTGAAAGGATGGGACCGGCGGCACTTTCGGGAAAATGGGAGTTTTACTGGCATTCCTTGTTGCAACCAGATGATTTTACAACAGAAAATCCGCCTGTTGTCAGTGGTTTCATCGAGGTTCCTGCAGATTGGAACAGCTTTGACGTAAACGGAAAGAAAATTGCCGGAGATGGTTACGCCACCTATCGATTAAAGATACTTCTGGGTAAGACAAGCGAAAGGATGGCTTTCAAGTTCCTTGATATGGCGGTGGCCTTTTCTGTGTATGTAAATGGAAATCAGTTAACGTCGGCTGGGATACCGGGCAAAACCCGCGATACCACCGTACCTCAGTATTATCCGCATGTTATCGATTTTAAGCCGGACTCCGACCGGCTGGATATGATCATACAGGTCTCAAATTTTCATCACCGTAAAGGCGGCGCCTGGGAACCTATCCATTTAGGCTTAGCTGATGATATCCGGGCTGTCAGGCAAAACACCCTTTATTTCAACTTTTTTCTAATTGGTAGCATCCTGATTATGGGAATCTACCACCTGGTTTTTTTTGCTCTCAGAAACAAAGAAAAATCCGCCCTTTATTTCGGAATTTTCTGTTTTCTGATTGCAGCAAGAAGTCTTTTAACCGGGGAAAGATATATCATTGATCTTTTCCCAACATTTGATTGGGCGATCCTCACGAAAATTGCATACTTGACGTTCTATCTTGGGGTTCCTGCATTTGCTGGGTACGTCAGAACCTTATTCCCGAAAGAATTTTCAAAAAAGACTATTTATATTATCAATTTTGTCGGCGTATTATTTTCGGTCACGGCTTTATTGACTCCGGCTAAATTTTACACCCACACCGCACCGTTATTCCAGATTTTCACCATCCTTGCAGCCGGCTATGGATTTTATATCCTCAATCTTGCCCTTAAAAACAAACGCCAGGGGGCTTTCGCCTTCCTGGTGGGCTTTGTGATTCTATTTCTAACTCTTGTCAATGATATTTTGTATTCCAATCTCCTGGTTAAGACCGGACACATGATTCAATTCGGACTTTTTGTCTTTATATTTTCCCAGGCGTTTTTTCTGTCTTTTCGATTTTCAAAGGCCTATTCCACCATCGAAGAGCAACGGGGAATATTAAAAGCTACAAATGATTCTTTGAAGAAAGAAGTTGCTGAGCGAAAGCGGACAGAGGCGGAAAAAATAAAACTCGCAGCTCAACTCCAACAGGTTCAAAAGATGGAAGCCATCGCTACCATGGCAGGCGGTATTGCTCACCAGTTCAACAATGCCATTACAGTGGTAGTCGGAAATATTGATGTTTTGTGGTTAGAAGCATCTGACAATGAGAAAATTAACAAATTCATTGGTCCGATAAGACAATCGATTCATCGGATGACTCAACTGACCAATCAACTGATAGCCTATGCCAGAGGAGGGAAATATCAGGTTGAAGATATATCACTCGTTGATTTCATTAGTAATACACTGCCTTTGATTCAATACAATACCAAGTCTACGATCGATGTGGAGACAGATATCCCTTATGACATTTTAAATATAAAGGCCGATTTAACTCAAATGCAAATGGTTATGTCAGCCATCATATCCAATGCATCAGAGGCTATTGATAGCACTGGTTGTATTCGAATCATAGGTCGTAACATTGAGATCACCGAAGTAAATTCAAAAGACTTTGGAGGTCTAAAACCAGGTCCATATGTCAGCTTGACAATCAAGGATGATGGCAAAGGCATAGATAAAGAAACAATAAAACGTGTTTTTGAACCCTTTTTCACCACAAAATTTCAGGGTCGGGGACTTGGGATGGCAGCAGCCTATGGGATCATAAAAAACCATGATGGTTGGATTTCGATTACCTCTGAGTTAGGAAAAGGGACAATGGTGTTTTTTTACCTCCCTGCAATTCAAGAAATTTCAGAAGAAAAGGGACTTTTCGCGTATTAAAGCCTGTTAAATAGCTTTATTGGTAACCGATTTGCACCGGTGCAAAAGTTTGATTTTAGATTAAAATCAGCCCAATGCTTGAAATTTCGCTTATAAACGAAAGGATGAGGTGCATTTCAGAAGATACCCAAATGATGTCTTGAAGCGAGCAATCGCTTTCGACTGGCCTGTGCCATCTATTCTAATCCCACCTCAAAATCGGTTATAAACTGTGTGCAAAATATAAAGCTTATATATTCGTCATTGGCTAATCTGCAAAATCCGGTCCACAAGGTACACCAATTTTCATTCTGCCTCGGATGATGTCGGGGCCGGGAAAGAGCGTCAAGATCACCTATAGAGACGTCTGTGATTTGACTCCTTATCCTTCTTCCACCGGCTTGAATTTCACACCCACCAGGGTAGCTAAGAGCACCAGGGCCGTGGAGATGATTATCATCATGATGCCCAGGGCAGACAGTTGGCCCCATAAGCCATCCTCGGCAAAACGGAAAATCTGGACTGCCAGAACTTCGGTGCCCGGTCGCGAGAGCACTACCGAGAGGGTCAATTCCCGAACGAACATGGTGGCCATGAGTATCCATCCGGAGACAATGCCCGGAATGAGCAGGGGGATAACGATGCGGCGCATGGTAGTGAATGCGCCCGCGCCGCAGACCTGGGAAGATTCCTCCAGATGGCTATGGACCTGAATGAAGGCACTGGCCAGGGGCCGGACGCCATAGGGCAGATAGGTGGCGATATAGCCGATGAGAAGGGCCCAGATGGTTGCGTACAGGGGTGTGCGCACAAAGAACCACATGAATCCCACACCGATGACGATCCCCGGGAAGGAGAAAGATAGAAAGGAGAGCGACTCCAGAATGCCGGAGGCATGGGAGCGGATCTTGACGATGACGTACGCCACGAATACGGACAGCGTCACCCCGAGGGTCGCGCCCACCACTCCGAGGAATACGCTGTTTTTCAGAGACAATAGAGAGATCGGGTCATTGATCACTTCGATCCAGTGCTTCCAGCTCATCATGGAGAAGGCCTTGGCGCTGGGGATCATGGAATAGGGCACCAGCGAGGTGTAAAACAGCACCAGTACCGGCAGGACGATGAGGACCATGGACAGGATACCCACAACGCCGAACAGAGGATACTTGGCCCTTTTGAGTTCGATTACGGTGGGCCGGTACCCACGGCTGGAGATGGTGACGTATTTTTCACCTTCCGAGGTCAGGTAGCGGTAGATGTAGATCAGTGTGATGGAGGTTGCCAGAACGCTCATGCCGATGGCCGCGGCCTTGCCGAAATCCGCCGCAAATCCGGTGGCGATAGACTGGTAGATGTGGGTGGCCAGGACGTAGATTCGCCCGGGCATACCGATAACCGAGGGCACCGCAAAGGAGGCCAGGCTGCGAACCAGCGACAGAATAAAGGCCGCCAGGATCGCAGGTCTCAGCACGGGCAGGGTCACTCGGAACAGGGTTCGCAGGGTGGTGCCCCCGCAGACTTTGGAGGACTCCTCCAGCGCGATGTCGAAGGAAGCCATGGCCGGCGCAAGGATGAGATAGGCAATGGGTAGGTCGAGCAGCCCCTCGACCAGGATCATCCCCGGCAGGGAATAGATATTGATAGCCAACTCCTCGAAACCGGGGATCCGGCGCAGGATCAGGTTGATCAGCCCGTTGGAGGGGTTCAACAGAAGCACCCAGCTGACGGAAAACAGGATGTGCGGGATCATCATCGGGATGATGGAGATGATCCTGAACAAAAACTTGAAGGGGATGTCCGTGCGTGTGTTCAGGTAGGCCAGGAGAAGCGCCAGGCCGGTGGCCACCATGGAGGACCCGAGTACGAAAATGATCGTATTGACGATGATCCCGACTAATTCGGGTTCGGTGTATCCCAGGATGTACTTGTCCAGGGTGAATTCGCCAAAGGCCCCGAGACCCGTGGAAAAGCTGCCAAAAAACAGCATGACAATGGGACACACGGTCAGAAAGCCGACGATGACGATCAGGGTCGGCGTCAGGACCGATCGTTTTTTGACCAACGTTCTTTTCCTTTCCTACCTGGTGACCAGCAGGCAATGGTCCGGGTCAACAGTGAAGTTGGCACTGTCCCCCACCGCGATATCAGAGTCCGGCTCGGTCTTGATGAAGAGCTTCGAATCATGAATTGCGATCTCGCCTTCGAATGCTTCACCGATGAAAACCAGTGACTGGATTTGTCCAGTGAAGACATTCTGGGCCTCACTTGCATCGCCTCGCTTCAGACGGATGAATTCAGGGCGCAGGCAGAGGGTCGCTTTGTCTCCGGGTTGCATGTCGGCCCGCTTGCGGCATGCGAGGCTGCCGATGGCACAGTCCACCGTGGTCACGGATTTCTCCTGGGACGTCACCGTGGCCTCGATCAGGTTGGTGCGCCCGATAAAGTCGGCCACAAAGCGGTGGTTGGAGTTTAAATAAATATTCCGAGGTTCGCCCGTCTCGACAATCTGACCCTTATTCATCACCGCAACGATGTCGGACAGCGACAAGGCCTCGATCCGGTCATGGGTCACATAGATCGCGGTGATCTGAAGTTCGGTCAGAAAGACACGCAGATCTTTTCGCGTCTCTTCCCTGAGTTTTGCATCCAGGTTGGAGAGGGGCTCGTCAAAGAGGATGACCTTGGGTTCAGCCACCAGTGCGCGGGCCAGGGCCACGCGCTGTTGCTGCCCGCCGGAAAGCTTGGTTGCCGGCCGGTCTTCGAAGCCCTCCAGCTGCACGAAGCGCAGTGTCTTTTCGACCTTACTGCGGATGACGTCCTTGGGCACCTTGCGGGTCTGGAGCGGGTAGGCCACGTTGTTGAAAACGTTCATGTGCGGCCAGATGGCGTAGGTCTGAAATACCATTCCAAGGCCCCGGTTCTCCGTGGGAACGAAAATTTTCTTCTCAGTGGACAAAACCACCTCACCGCCGATTTCGATTTCTCCGGTGTCCGGGGCCTCCAGACCAACGATGCAGCGAAGGAGGGTGGTCTTGCCGCAGCCACTCGGGCCGAGAAGAGTGAAAATCCGGTTGGCCGGGATAGACAAGCTCACGTTGTCCAGAGCCTTGATGGTCTTGCCACCGGAATAATAGTACTTGCTGACGTTCTGGATCTTGATTTCCATAAGCAATTCAAAGTGGTAATCAACGCCATAAACCCTCAGCTTTGCTGATGGTCCAAGCTATGCTATTCGGGTAGGCAAATGAATATCAAAATTGCCTCCTTTTAGGGGGCTCATCAAACTACCCTTTTTAGGGGGTATTTGACTTTGGGATTGTTGTCTAAGGCAGTTCAAATATTTTCTTGAACATGGCGCCATAACTGCTGATTTCCTTGTCGGACAAGGTACGGATGGGGATGACCTTGGCCTTGTCCATGCCGTCGATGGGTGGAAACACGTCGGGCGCCAGAACATATTCACCGACCTCGGTGGACAGCATGGCCATGGCCTGTTTGGTCAGCCAGAAGTCCATGAACAGCTTTGCGGCATTCGGGTTCTTGGCACTGGAAGATATGGCCATGCCGCGAGGGGTTCCCATCAGTGGCTGTTCCACCCTGGCCCAGTCAAGGGGGGCCGGGGCCTTGGTGATGATGTACTTGGGCATGGAGATGGCGATGTGTTTTTCACCGCTCTCAACTGGCGCCGGTGTGGGGCCGAACGATTTGACGAGCATCGGCCGATTGGCTGCCAGCCCCTTGAGGAACTGCATCCATTGGGCTTCGGATTTAAAGACATTTTCCTTCAGTCCGACCAGCCATGAAATGGTCGTCGCATGGGCTGCCGGGTTGGCCATGACGATTTTGTTCTTCCATTTAGGATCGGTCAGATCCTCATAGCGTTTGGGAACATCGGTTGGTTGGACGAGTTCCTTGTTGTAGATCAAACCTACATACTCGATGCCGAAAGTCTGGATCTGGTCGTCTTTTCGGGTCCAGGCGGGGTAGTCAGCAGCGGACGGAGATGTGTAAGGAGCCAGGACACCCTTGGCCTTGAGCATTTGCATAACCGGCAATGGGGCTTGTAATACATCGGCCATGAGCTTACCAGCCTGGAACTCAGTCAGCACCGTGGGCAGGAATTTGGAGGTTGAAATGCGTGTATACTTACCCTTGAGGCCGGTTTGCTCGTTGAACACATCCATGATCGGCTGGATGGCCGTCATGTTCGCGTAAAATGACACCTGTCCTTCAGCCTTAGCCTTCTGGACGAGGTCGGAATCCGCGGCAAACGCCGAGGAAGCCAAAACAAGAGCCGACAATATAATCAATAGTCTTTTCATTGGTAAACCTCCTTTCATTTCGTGTTCTCAAGATGAAAAATCAAATTTGGCAATCGAGGCGGGCGCAGTATGCTGCAAACGTTGCCCTGTGATAATAGCCCGGACTAAAGCAAATACTACTGAAAAAATGATTATTATCCCTTATCATTTTTTAGATCAATCTAGAAAACGTCTCAAGTTTAGATATTCATAACATTAATGTCAAACGGAAGATCGTATTGAACCATAATATCTCAGCCAATAAAATTAGACCTTGAAATAATTTGATGCCTCAAACATACCATGAATTTTGAACGGCTAAATCGATTTGTGATATCCCTATCCCTGCTCGGAAGACAGAGTTACATATTCCTTAAAGCACAGGTCCGCTTATTTTACTGATATCTTTTAAGCATCTCCGCGGCGGTTAAATGAATCTATCCAGACTGCTAAAAATGCTGCATACCATATCTTGCGTGCGGCTTTTTGTTTAATTACTTGAATTAATATTTAATGTAATCAAATTGTTATAAGGATTTGATTTAGGCACGATATGTAAACTTTGCTTAAGCACCATGCAGACACAATATATAGGATTTTCTCAAAATGATTAATAATTTTTGATTTAATCATAAAGTCTTTACAATTACAATTCTGTCATTTTGATCAAACCTATGGCAATCATAGAATATTTCTTCGTTAAGATTTCCGTTTGTAAGTTTGATAATCAATGCTATAGCTATTTTGAAAGTTCTCTAATTTCCTGATCGTGGTAGAAACATGACAATTCCCGAAAATTGGGAGAACGTTCGTTTTTCAGACAATTTGGTGTAAAATAGCCTTCTACGGATGAGGCACAAGCCAGGCAGTCAAGTTCAATGCATCGCCAAGTGGCAAAATGGTGGTTCAGGAGGCTTTAAACAAGGAAATAGCGGTTCTTACCGCATTATTCGAGTTTAGATCGGACAACCGACAGCACAGAAAAATGGCCAAACAGACGATCAGCATCACCGTCAAATTATTTGGCGGTATTGATCTGGACAGCGGCTTCTCCGAATATGATCCTGATAAAGGACTGGGCCTGGCTGCGCCTGAGGGCATCAGGCTGGCCAAAGCGTTGAAGACGGCGGGCGTTAAGGTAAACGCCGACACGGTATATTTTGTCAATGGGGCCAAGATCGGGCCGCGCGTAAAATTGAAAGACGGAGACACCGTCTTTTGCATGAAACCGCTGGCCGGCGGTTAACGTGCCGAATTCCAAACAAACCACATGATACAAGCATAAAAGGAGAAATCATGACCGGCGGATACATGGGAAAATACCTGGTAGTGGACTTGAGCTCTCAGAGCACTGAAACCGTGGAATTGGACGATGCATTCTACAGAAAGTATTTGACCGGGTATGGTCTGGGAGCCGCCGTCATTTCCGAGCGACAGGCCCCGGGAATCGATCCCCTGTCTTCTGAGAGCCACCTCGGTCTTTGTTCCGGGCTCTTAACCGGTACCGGCCTCCCATTTACCGGGCGGTTCATGGCCGTGGGTAAATCCCCGCTTACCGGCGGATGGGGCGATGCCAATGGCGGGGGTTACCTCTCGCGGGAGATCAAGCGGACCGGTTATGACGCCGTTTTCTTTACCGGGAAATCGGAAAATCCTGTCTGGGTGCACATAACGGATGAAGCGGTTGATTTCAAGGATGCTTCCGTCCTGTGGGGCAAAGACGTCCATGAATCCGAAGATGCCGTCAAGGCTGAATTGGGGACGAAAAAAGTTCAGACCGCCATCATCGGGCCGGCCGGAGAAAAACTTTCGCTCATCTCGGGCATTTCCACCGACGGCGCGAGGATTGCGGCCCGTTCCGGGCTGGGAGCCGTCATGGGCAGCAAGAATCTGAAAGTCGTCTCCTTTTTGGGAAGCTGTGATATCCCGGTGGCGGACAAGGAAAAAACCAAGACCCTGGCAAAACAGTTTATAGCCGAGTTTAAAAAAGACGCTCCCCTGCCTGACCGCCTGACCGTTCGATTCATAAAATTTCTCTCCAAATTGATTGCCAAAACGGGCATGAAGACCCCAGCCAGCATCGGCGTTGTGAAAGAGATCTACAGAAAATGGGGCACGCCCGGTCTGACCGTTTACGCCGGATTGACCGGGGACACACCTATAAAAAACTGGGGCGGTGCTGCCGGCGTGGATTTTACATTTGAGCAGGTGGAAAAGCTTTCCGGTGAAAACGTCATCAAACAGCAGAAACGCAAATACGCCTGCCAGAGTTGCCCCTTGGGCTGCGGCGGCATCGTCGACATCAAGGCCGGTCGATTCAAGGGAGAACAAGGCCACAAACCAGAATACGAGACCTTGGGCGTCTTTGGCGGTATGCTGTTAAACGACAACCTCGATTCCATTTTCGAAGTCAACGAGATCTGCAACCGGGCCGGTATCGACACCATTTCCACAGGAACCGCGGTCGCCTTTGCCATTGAATGTTTTGAAAACGGCCTGATCGACAAGGAAGCCGCCGGCGGCCTCGACCTGGGCTGGGGAAAAGCCGATGAAATCATCAAGCTGACCGAAATGATCGTCAACCGTGAAGGCCTTGGCGACATCCTGGCCGACGGCGTCAAAATCGCCGCCGAAAAGCTCGGCCCGGAAACCGCTCAATACGCCATGCACGCCGGCGGCCAGGAAATGGGTATGCACGATTCCAGGCCGGATCACGGTTGGGCGACTTCCTACCAGGTCGACCCGACTCCCGGCCGCCACACCGTGGCCAGTTATGTGGATACGGATCTGAGGAGTGGCAAGGAACAGTTTCCGGAAGTCAAGCGCATGGCCAAAAGCACAAGGGACAAGAACCTGAAGAAGCTGGCCCTGAACACGGGCACCACCATATACGTTCAGTTGATCAACGCCGGCGGCGTCTGCTTGTTTGCTCCTGACATGGCGATCTATCCCATGGTTGATTTCTTGAATGCGGTCACCGGCTGGAATCTTTCCGGCGACGCGTATTTCGAGACCGGAAAACGGATATTGAACTTGAGAAAAGCCTTCAACGTCCGGGAAGGAGTTCGCCCCAAGGACGCAACCCTGCCGCCAAGAGCCCTCGGCCGTCCGCCCCTCACCGCCGGGCCGTTGAAAGGCATCACCGTAGATATTGAAACGCTGGAAAAAGAGCACTACCGGTTGATGGGTTGGGACCTCGAAGTTGGCGGGCCGACGTCGGAAGTGCTTAAGGAGATGGAAATCGATCATTTGGTGGGGTGATTGGCGGATTAAATGTTTTGCTGTGAACCCTGGCGCATAAAACATCCACCGTACTCGGCTCAGAAGGCAGGGAAATGAGTGTCGCAGATATCCAGGAGATTGTTGAAGCGTTCGGCCGGGCTGCCGGACGGGCAAAAGAAGCAGGATTCGACGCGGTCCAAATCCATGGGGCGCACGGATTCCTGCTCAACCAGTTTCTTTTACCGGCATTCAATAAACGCACAGATGCCTACGGCGGACCCATCGAAAATAGGACTAAAGTGATTTTGGAAATCCTGCAGACAATGCGAAGTCATGTTGGCGACGACTTTCCGATTTTGATCAAACTGAACTCCGAGGATATGATTCAGGGAGGGTTGACGATAAACGACGCTATCCAGGCGGGCTTAATGATTCAGGATGCCGGAATCGATGCGATTGAGTCGAGCGGGGGTACCGTTGTCACCGGAGATCATTGCCAAACAGAGATCAGCAGCGAGGAAAAAGAGGCATATTGGCGCAAAGCAGCTAAAGCGTTCAAGGAAAAACTGGCGACACCGCTGATCCTGGTAGGGGGCGTTCGATCATTGCAGCTGGCCGAAAAGCTTTATAACGGAGGCTATGCCGATTATTTCTCCATGAGCAGACCGTTTATTCGGGAGCCCGGCCTGGTGGCGCGCTGGGCGTCGAGCGATTTAGCTAGAGCGACCTGCCTGTCGGATAATCTGTGTCGCGGCCCCTTGCTGGACGGCGGTGGAATTTATTGTGTTGTTGAGGAAATGAAAGAAAAGGAGTAAAATCAGTTTTGACAGGAAGCCTAAGGAGAGGTTCTTTAAAACACGCCTCGGGGAGCGGGCTAAAAGCGGATTTCGCGGAGAGATAAAATGAAGATATTGATATGCGCCGATATGTTTCCGGCCATGATTGAAACCGTGACCAGGCTCCTGCCCGATGACGAGGTGCGGGTGTGTCTGCAAAAAGAGGTGCCTTCCCAGGCGCCCTGGGCCGAAGTGCTGATTCCGGCGATGACACGCCTCACGCCGGAGATCATCCAATCCGTCCCGGATCTGAAACTGATCCAGCAGTTCGGTGTGGGCCTGGAAGGCGTAGACCTGGCGGCCGCGGCAGCCAGGGGTATACCCGTCGCCAACGTGCCCGGGGATCAGGCACCGGTGCATGCCGAGTGTACGGCCGAAGGCGGCGTTTTCTTGATGATGGCCTGTGCCCGGCAGTACAAATCCTGCCAGCAGACCCTGGCCCGGGGTGAGTGGGGCCGCCCGTCCGGCGAAGCCCTCATCAACCGCACGGCCCTGATCATCGGACTGGGTGCGGTGGGGCAGGCTCTGGCTGCGCGTCTGGTGCCTTTGGGAATGCGGGTGATGGCTACGGACGTCTTAGCCCGCTCTGAAACGGCTGAAAAGCTGGGGCTGCACCGCCTGGAAAATCCTTCAAAACTGAACGATTTGCTGCCCGAGGCCGACTTCGTCATTTCCACCGTAACCCTGACGCTCAAGACCCAGGGACTTTTCAACCGCACGGTTTTCGAGTGCATGAAACCGACGGCCTTTGTGGTCAACATCAGTCGTGGCCCTATCGTAGACGAAGAAGATTTGCTTGGGGCCCTCAATGCCGGCCAGATCGCCGGAGCCGGCCTGGACGTGCTGAACCAGGAGCCGCCTGCAAAGGACCACCCCCTGGTCAATCACGCCAAGGTCGTTGTCACGCCCCACACAGCCGGGATCACCAAACAATCCTTTGATGCCTTGGGCCGTGCCGTGGCAGACAACGTCGAGAGGCTCAAAAAAGGGCAACCCCTCCAGAATTTGGCCACGATCTAGTTGAAGTAAAAATTCGGGTTCAGCTTCCAGCCCGTAGGGCACGGATTACAGGCCGGAGGGTAGAGCCTACAGCTTGGAGAGAGGGAAGGCTCGCCTTTGGTCTAAACCCAGAGGGCATGATTTGCTGTCATGGCATTTAGAACCTTACATTTTCCGGGGTATCCCGACTTAGGCCCTTAGTTGAACAAGGCTCTCCTGCGCTGCCTTGGCCAACAAGTCGACGTCGCTGCTGAAAGTTACAAATTGCATTCCTTGCCGGATCCAGCCTTTCAGTGTTTCGAGTTTTGACATGTGAATTCCGGGCACGACATCGTATTTATGACAGATAGCTATAACCTTTTCAATGGCCTCGACTTCCCGGGGATGAGTTATCTGGCCCGGTATTCCCATACCGACGGAAAGATCAGCAGGGCCGACAAATATTGCATCTACGCCGGGCGTCGATGCAATTGATTCCAAATTTTCAATTGCCTGGGGACTTTCGGCCTGGACGGCAATAAATGTTGCCTGGTTCGCCTGGTCTAAATATTCTGCGGCATTTGGTCGGCCATATGAACTATGTGCTCTGCTCAAGGCAACCCCGCGCTCACCCAGCGGCGGATATTTCGCATATGTCATGATCTCCTTGACCTGGTCGGCGGTATTGACCATCGGTACCAGTAGACCGGCAGCACCTGAATCCAGGGGTTTCATTATCGCTTCGCGGCGAATTTCCGGAATTCGCACAACGATTGAGATCCCCGCTCCCCGGGCAGCCGCAATCATATTGGAGATGGTTTCCGGTGAGTGGGCACCGTGTTCATTGTCTATAATGAAGAAGTCAAATCCACATTGCGCCAGCATGTATGCCAAGTTTGGATTTCTGATTTCCGAAATCATGGTACCGATTGCGAGACCGCCGTCTTTTAACTTTGCTTTTAAGTCTAGCATATTGTCACCATATCTAACTTTTAGGATTTATTTTAACATTGAAAATATAGTCCTCATTTTGAATTATACTTTCTTTAGTCGAAGTCATCGTGTTAACCTGCAAAAGACGGTGTCGGTAAACCCGTCACGCCGGGTTTGCAGGAGAACAAGCTGCCCGACAAGGGGTATTTGCGTACATCCGCTTCGTTGAGCATGTGGCGGGCAGTGGTGATGTACAGCGTGTCCAAATCAGCTCCGGCGAAGGTACAACTGGTGATGTTGGGCACCGGCATCGAAATGACATTTAGTATCTTACCTTCCGGCGAATAACGCGTGATGCGGGATCCGGCAAAATGAGCCAGCCAGATGCAATTTTCGCTGTCCACCGTCATGCCATCGGGATAGCCTTCTTCCTCAGCTTTCAACTGTACAAATATGCGTTTATTGCTGATGGCACCATCCGCGCTGAGATCAAAGGCGAAAATCATGCGTTTGGCGGTGTCGGTGTGATACAAGGTTCTGCTGTCTACGCTGAAGGCAGGGCCATTGGTGATGCTGTAGTTCTCGTCCATTTTGTTCAGGGAGAGGTCGCCATCCAACCGATAGAGGCTGCCGGTTGCCAGTTTTTCGCCATCGTCCATGCTGCCGGCCCAGTAGCGGCCTTTTTCATCCACTTTTCCATCGTTAAACCGGTTATCCGCCATCTCCGTCTCCGGCATCACGATCGGTTCAATCGTGCCCGTCTCCAAGTCGATGAAGGCAAATCCATCCCGCACCGTGCCCGCCAAGCCGCCTTGTTGCCGGGCTGCCAGGCTCGTCACTTCCGTTTCAAACGTCCAGGTACGCCGGGCGCCATCCGCCAATGCGCACCGGTGCACCTTCTTGCTGACAATATCAACCCAATAGACCGCATTTTCACGTGCCACCCACAACGGTCCTTCCCCCAAAACAGCCGGTTCTTCCCAAACGCATTTAAGATCGTGCATAGTTTACTCCCTTGAAAACTTCTTAAGCATTTTAAATATTAAAAGTCAACGTATGAATTTTTTCTTTATTATGTTTTAATGGGAGAGCGAAAAGGGAAAAAGCTGCCGGGATTTGATTACGGCAACTCTCCAACTGAAATTCAGGCCATCGATTTTTCGGGGAAAACCGTCATACAGACCACATCCGCCGGTACCCAGGGGTTTGCCGATGCAAAGGAACTGAGATGAATGCTCTGAACACCAAATCGGATCATTTCCAGGCCATTATCTTCGACTTGGACGGGACCCTGCTGGACACCTTGGCCGACATTGCCGAATCGGTGAACCGGACACTGGCAGAATATCATTTTCCGGTCCACGCTTTAGATGCGTATCGTTTCTTTATCGGCGACGGCTGGGAGATGCTCGTCACCCGGGCACTGCCGGAGGCTCACCGTTCTGAGCAATTGATCGCTGAATGCGTGACGCGATCCCGGAAGGTCTACCGGGAAAACTGGAACCGGCAGACCCGGCTCTATGCGGGTATTTCTGAACTGTTGGACAACCTGTCAAAAAAACAAATCCCCTTGGCGGTGCTCTCCAACAAACCCCAGGACTTTATGTTGAAATGCGTCGAATTTTACCTGAAAAAATGGAGGTTCAAATTTCTCATTGGCCAAAGCGCCCACTTTCCTCTCAAGCCTGACCCTGCATCCGCCCTGGAGGTGGCCAGGCAGATTGGACTGTCGCCCTCGGCATTTCTCTTCGTCGGAGACAGTGCCGTGGACATTGAAACGGCAGACGCCGCCGGAATGCATTCGGTGGGGGCCGGTTGGGGTTTTAGGGGGCCGCAAGAACTGGAAGAAAGCGGCTGCCAGACGCTGGTACACCATCCCCAGGATATCCTTTCACTTCTGTAACCGCCGCCATCCTCCTCAAGAGATAAAGAAATACTCACCGCAGAGGCGCAGGGAACGCAGAGGTTTACCACCGGAAAACCAAAATAACCAGTTTTTTAAAGTATATCCCATTGCCAAGGCAACTATCTTTAAAACAAATGTAAAATTTCCTTTAATTTAATACTCCTGTAAATCCTGTCTGATATTCTTTTTTTAATAGAATCCATTCCTCAAGTTTTACGTTACTGTATTTATGAATCTATGTACCCGGTTAAGATTCCAAA
>Ga0316194_10000903_pt1 | contig 20258 bp, 22 predicted proteins | sample CroRivsedime1_MG_FD_204936 | JGI IMG/M metagenome (GOLD analysis project Ga0316194, IMG submission 204936) | Coastal sediment microbial communities from Maine, United States - Cross River sediment 1 | ecosystem: Environmental > Aquatic > Marine > Coastal > Sediment | place: USA: Maine...
CGATACCCGCGGTAGAGGTTGTGGCTCCTTCCATATTTCATCGTTGAAATAATACGAGTAATATTCAGTTTTAGTACTCGTATTAGGTCATCGCAATTAATGATCCATCCTGCGCATGCAATCCTTCGAAAATATTAGGAAAAATCCCAGGCAGCAGCGGGCTCACCGGACAGTTTCAGCGCTTCTAGAAGCTGCGACTCAGGTTATTGATGAGTTGGTTTTTGAGGAGGCCTCGACAAATCACATAGCAGAACGTGCAGGGGTATCTATTGGCACGTTGTATCAATATTTCTCGAACAAGGAAGAAATTGTTACCGCGCTGCTGCAAACCTACAGAAAGCATCTTGCTCAAGATGTCGTTAGGGAAATGCAACAATTCAATCTCGGAAATCCTGCAGAAACGGTGCGCCAGGTCATTCGAGCGCTGATAAAGTCACATTTAGTCAGAGCCAGAGCTCGATCATTTACCGCTCAAACCCGCTTGGCAAGGCAGCGCGAGAAACCCGGTGAGGGACCGTTTGCCCAACTGCTCAAGTCGAGCCTTGAAAGTGCGGTGGATAAGTCACGCTTGGAAGCATCGAGAGCTCTGAGTGACGTAGGCATGTTTGTTCTAATCACCGCTGTGATTGGCGTCATACAGAACACTGTAATCCATGACCCAACAATGCTGGACGACCCGGAGCTCGAACACCACCTTGTGCGACTGGTTTGCGGCTATCTCCATATAGATAAGCCATGATTCGCAGGTTATCCGGACAATGCTAACGAGCCGAACATGGGGCAAGAGTAGCCATACTGACTTGAATCTAATATTGAAGAACTGTCACTCGACTCGGTGACAAGGGAAGTGGGCTTACCCGTCCGATCCAATATATTCACTCACCCAAGGGATAGTACCCATGCAACGATTGAAAGTGTTTACCGCCGCGCAGATCCGCACCATGGATCCGGGTCGTCCCGTAGCAGAAGCGGTAGCAGTGAGCGATGGAAGAATTGTCTCTGTCGGCACCTTGGCCTCGATGCAGCCCTGGTTGCGCAGAATCCCACATGATATCGATGACTCTTTCGCCGAGCGGGTGCTGCTACCAGGGTTTATCGATCCCCACACCCATTTGCGTCTGTCGGGCACCTACATGGGCTTGAACTACGTGGGACCCATCAAGTCCACTGATCCATCCGGCAAGCCGGTTGCAGGTTTGCCAGATCGCCAGGCCGTACTCGCTCGATTGAAGAGCCTGGTGGCCAGCCGGGGGAATGAGATGGACGGTGATCGCATCAAGCCTATCACCGCGTGGGGCTATGACCCTGGCATGCAGAACGGCCATCTCGACCGCGACATGCTCGATGCGATATCCACCGAGGTGCCGATCTGGGTCATCGCCTACGCGCCACACATCATCTATACCAATACGCCTATGATCGACCTCATTGGTGTCGATGAAAACAGCCGGGTGCATGGCATCGGCCGCTATGCGAATGGCCGTCTCAATGGCTGGTTCATCGAGACCGAAGCCACTGCTGTCGCGGCACGGCCGGTACAGAAGCAGGTGTATGGCGCGGGGTTTGGTCTGCAGTCGCTGAAATTGCAGGGCCAGGTGGCGGTTAACAGTGGCGTGACCACAACCGCCGATATGATATATGGCCTCGAATCCTTTGACCGTGAGTGGGACGATCACGCCTCCGCGATCGAGCAGAATCTACTGCCACTGCGGGTGTTTCTGGTGCCGTTCGAAGGCAGTTTACGCAGGCGTTTTGGCGAAGATTTCCTGGATTTTTATGCCTCCATGAAAGGCAAGGCGAGCGAACGTCTCGCCGTGCATGGCGTGAAGTACGTTAACGACGGCTCCTATCCGTCAATGACCCTGCGTCTGAATTTTCCAGGCTACCTGGATGGTGAAGTCGGGCTGACCGGCGAAGTACCGTGGCAGGATATGGTCGAACGCATGCTGCCGTTTTGGAAGAACGGTATTCAGATACATTCCCATGCCAACGGTGACGAGACCGTGGACATGACCCTGAATACACTGAACGCGCTGCAGAATGCAGCACCCCGCTTCGACCATCGCTTCACCATTGAGCATTACTGCATCAGCACACCTGCCCAGGCCAGGCGGCTTGCCGCTTTGGGTGGGCTTGCCAGCGTCAATCCTTATTTCGTGCACTACCGTTCACAAATACATGCCGAGCATGGGTTCGGTCCGGACCGTACGGAATCGACCGCGCGGCTTGGATCGCTGGTGCGTGCAGGTGCGACATTTGCGCTGCATTCGGACTACAACCTGGTAGTTGCGCCGATGCATCCGCTGACCGCAGCCTGGGTAGCTGTGAATAGACTGGGTGCTGACGGTGAAACCGTACTCGCTCCGGGTGAGTGTATCTCCGTGGATCAGGCCATGCGCGCCATCACCATCGATGCGGCATTTGTGCTGCATCGGGACGACCGTCTGGGCAGCATTGAAGTCGGCAAGCATGCTGATTTTACCGTGCTTGACGATGACCCCTATGAAGTAAACGCAAAAGCTCTGAAAGACATTGGTATCCGGGGTACTGTACTGGGCGGCGAAGTCCATGCAGCCAGTGGCGCTTAACATGTCATCCGAAGTCGAACGTTTACTGGCTGCGTGGGATGCAATGTTATTCACACTAGGTGGTCCGCCCGTTGATACGCCATCGACAGCGGCTAGCGAACAGCGAACCCCGATAAGCCAAACGCCCGTCACGGTGCTCAGCGGCTTTCTGGGGGCAGGCAAGACCACTTTGCTCGGCCAGTTGATTGAGCAGTAGTCATTAAAAATCGTTGCCATCGTAAATGACATCGCCGCCGTCAATGTCGATGCGGCACTGATTCGCGCCAGGAATGCCGAGACCATTGAGCTGGAGAATGGGTGTGCGTGTTGTGTGCTTGGTTCTGACCTGCGCGAGACGCTTTGCGAAATTGGCTCGCGTGAATTGCCCGTGGATGCAATCGTGATCGAAGCCAGCGGTATTGCCGACCCAATGGGAATAGCGCAAACCGTGGCCAATGCCGACAACGTGACCCTGGACGGTATTGTAACTGTTGTTGACGCGTTGACATTTTCCCAGCGAAGGTCAGATGTAATGACCCGGGAACTGTTTGAACGCCAGCTTGCGGCCGCGCACTTGATTGTGTTGACGAAAACTTCCGCACAATCCGACCAGACGGGTGCATTGGATTTATTGCAGGAAGCAATCAGCGAACTTGCGCCCGGGCGCTCAGTACTTGTGTCCGACAAATTGTTTACTGAAAGTGAGACGGGGGTTGATGTTTTACTGGGTGCTGCAATGCGGGGAGCCCGTCCTGGTCCGGCGGCTGCCCACCATGTATACGATGGCTTCGCCATTGCCACGGTGGAATCGACGGCGCCGGTCGCTGCGCAACCGTTCTTTGCTTTGTTAGACAGCTTGCCGGCGGTTGTTTACCGGCTGAAGGGCTGGATTTGCCTGCAACAGGCTGGCATAGCTACGCGCTTTGAAGTGCAAACGGCGGGTCCCCATTGGCGGGTCGTTGAATGCGCTCAACAGGAAGGTGGCAGCCAGCTGGTCGTCATTGGTCGCCGCGGCGATGCCGCCTTTGATTCGTTCTTACACAACCTGCGCGGATTGACTGGGTGAGTCGACAGGCGTGAGAAGGTTTGCTGGTCGGTCAACGGTGCCATGAACCATGGCGATCAACCCTCCTCCCGGTACTGAGTTTGCGCGTCGTATGAAGCGAAGAGACACCAACAATCTGGTCAATCTGCATAGACATTTTCTTTCCAGACGTTTCTTAAGCTACTTCGAATACGAACATTCGCAATATGGGATGTAATCACAACTCCTTAAGCGCGAACTCGCACTGGGGCGGATTCGGACCGCTGGGTTAAATTGTCAGCACCCGTTTCGGCCTTGATCTGAGAGCCGCGTATAGATGGCACCAGTGGCAAGTGTGGTGCTGACATACACTTCCGGCGGCATCAGTTCGATCTTCAATTCCGACCATCCTGTCGCCTGGGGTACACGGATACGGCGCCGACTCCGACCCAGAGTGATGTGCGCGGCGAACTGACGGTTGCTGCGGGCGCCCGGCCAATCGTCGAGAAATCTATTACGCCAGTCGATTAGTAGAGGATTTTCGGCGAGTGTGGCGACTATGGTCGTCGCTCGCAATGGAGACGGATAACCAGTCAGCTCACAAACGCCGGCAACTGTCGATACACCATCGAGCCGTGCTGCAGAAAGCAACAAGCGCTCTCGCTGATCATTTGCGACGTTGCCGAGAAAACACAGTGTTACATGCAGGTTGTCAGCCGGGATGAGGCGAACTTCCTCGAGATCGGGCAGCATCGACGTTAATATCGACGCAGACTTCGTTTTCAGCATACAAGCTACAAAACAACGCACGGTTTACCCAACCACACTGGTGATTCGGCTCAGGGGTTGTCGGGATCGCTGCTACCGATGGGCACCCAGATTCCCCGGTCGCATCTGAGCAGCAGGGAGCCACTCTCCACGACAGCCTCGTTGGCAAAAGCCTCACCGTTGAAATAGCAAACCGCGTCGCCCGGAATTTCTTCCCGCAGCAGCTGAGATTCTTCGTCGGTCTCGACGGCGACGGGGGAGTTCTTCTGCTCTGGATCCTGATCACCAACTTGTGGATGTGTCATGTTGACTGCCTGCGTTCTTGATAGTCATCTTTATGCCCGACTGGCACGGCGCGGTCCATCAGTAGTTTCCCCGTGTTCGCTAGTTCTTCGGCCCGCGACGCGTTTATAGTCTGATCAAATGGATCGCTGGTTCGACAATCCGGTAGAGGATGGGTGTTATAACAGGGATGTTCGACCAGTCGTCTGAGTATCGAAACAGATCCGTTGCCTGCTTGCTTCACAAAAGAGTGAAGCCGCTGTGTAAGTAGTGGTTAAACCCTGCCAGAGCTTGCGGCTAAGGTCTGACGTCCAGAAAGGCGATTGCCACATGCTGTTTTCTGTTGGCGTAGTGAGAAATGCGCCGCCGTGGTATCAGCCATTGATCGGATCCGGCCGGTACCAGGTCGCCTCAGGTGACGACAAAGAGTCGCCCGAACTTCGTACGAACTTAATCCGTACACAATCAGTTCGAACGCTGACCGACTTTACCGCCCGGCCACATACGTCGGAGCACATCATCCTTCTGCACAAAGTGGTGGTAGAGCCCAGCGCCGATGTGGCCAATCACCAGCGCGGAAATCACCAGCGCGTTCAATCCGTGCATAACGTGGAAGACCCGGGCAAGTTCCGCATTCCCCGCCGCCATACCCGAGTAGTTGATGACGCCGAAAGCGACAACCTCGTAATCGGCAATGAACATGGCCTGGCCGATACCCAGAACCGGTTGCAGCACCAGCAGCAGGTAGAGCCCCCAGTGCATCCACTTGGACAGGCGGATCTGCAAAGGCCCCATGGCAGAGGTGGGACCGGGCACCTCGTGGTTCATCCGCCAGTACCAGCGAACAATCATCAGGAGCAACACCAGAGTGCCGAGTCCGGAATGCACCATGATGATCTGTTGCCGCTCGGAGAGCGGCAGGGACTCCAGTGTCTGACCACCAAGCAGCATGATGATCACCATGATGCCGATCAGCCAGTGCAGCCACTTGGCGGTGGCGCCGTATTTCGCGATATCTGACATGTGTGCCTCCTCCCGAAGCAGCAGGATACTCAAGCTGGTAGCCCATCGCCAACATCGCGCGGCTTTGTGGCTACCTTGCGGGGTGCCGAAAACGCTAGAATCCAGAGCAACAACTTGTAAATGAAGGGGTGCGATATGAGATTCGGAATGCTCTACGAGCTGCAACTGCCTAAACCATGGGAGGAGGATAGCGAGCAGAATCTGGTGGACGATGCCATCGCGCAATGTGTGCTCGGCGACAAGCTCGGCATCGACTACGCCTGGTCGGTGGAGCACCACTTCCTCGAAGAATATTCGCACTGCTCAGCCAGCGAGGTTTTCCTGTCCGCCATCGCTGCCAAGACCGAGCAGATCAAGATCGGTTTCGGCATCCGCCAGGTCATCTCGAACTACAACCACCCCGCCCGCACCGCGGAGGCGGTTGGCATGCTCGACCTGGTGTCACACGGCAGAGTGCAGTTCGGTATCGGCGAAGGCGCAACCCGATTGGAGCTAGGCGGTTTCAGCATCCCGGCCAGACGCAAACGCGCCATGTCTCTGGAGGCGGCCAGGGAAGTTGCCGACATGATGGTCATGGAACCCTACCCCGGCTACGAATGTGAAGACTGGTCGTTGCCGTGCCGCAACGTTCTGCCGAAACCCATCCAGAAGCCGCATCCTCCCATGTGGATGGCGTGCACCAATCGAGATACCATAAAAGTCGCGGCGCAGAACGGCCTGGGCGTGCTCGCCTTCAGCTTCCTTGACCCCGAAGAAGCTAAGACCTGGAGCTCAATCTACTACGACACCATCCGCTCTGAAGAGTGCGTGCCGCTTGGACACACGGTCAACGCCAACATCGCAATGGTGTCAGCCTTTTCCCTGCACGACGACCATGAGGAGGCAGCACGCCGGGGCGAAGACGGATTCCGATTTTTTGAATACGCCGTGGGTGCGCTGGTTACCGATGACGTGCTCCCCGGGCGCAGCCAGCTCTGGGAAAAGTACCTGGCCCGGAAAGCCGAAAGATCCAGGGGCGTGAAAGTGGTAGACACCGCCTACGGTGGACAGGCCGTCAATCCCAACCGCAGCATGGCCCGATCTCCAGGCATCGGAACACCCGCGGAGTTTCGCGAGCACATGCAGGGATTTGCAGATGTCGGTGTTGATCAGGTGATATTTCTGCAGCAGGGAGGTAACAATCGACACGAGCACATCTGCGAAAGCCTGGAAAGGTTTCATAGCGATGTGCTGGACGACTTTGCTGACGGGCGTGAAGAACGCGAACGGGCGAAAGCCGAGGCGCTGGCGCCATATATAGAAGCAGCCCTGGCACGCCGCAACACCCGCCCACCGCTAAGCGATGAGGAGATCAGCGTGGTGCCCGCTTCCCGGCCGAAACCTCAAGCTGCAGGATAAAGAATAGGCCGCAGACACGGTTGAGGGGTCAATGGGAGAAAATTCATGTCCGTGAACGTCAGAGTTGCAGTTGCTGCTGACAAAGATGCCTGCCTGGCGCTGATGGGCGAATTGAGCGAAGCCACGGGCTCGAGCCTGAATCCGGCCATGGGAGATGCCTACGATGAGCTGCTGGATGGCACGCGCGGGCAGATTCTGGTTGCCGAAGAGCAAAGTCGGCTGCTTGGCCTTGCTTCTGTCACCTACAATCTGGCCATGCGCTACGGCGGCGAATACTGTCAGCTCGAAGAGCTGGTGGTCGGGCCTGAGGCGCGAGGAAAAAAGGTTGGTGCGTTGCTGCTCGAAACTACGCTTGCCAACGCACGCTTGCGAGGCTGCGCGGAGATCGGCGCATACCTGGTGGAGAGCACGGAACACAACCGGGCGTTTTACTACAAGTTCGGATTCACGCCCGTGGGCACGGAAATGCGCCAGGTGCTGGGATAAGGGCAACCCTCGAGTTGCAGCCGCACTCAGTTAGGGTTCCTGGCTGATGCAAGCACTGCTTCGAAGCGTTCCGCGTTCAACGACTGCAGCTTCATCGGGTCCGCGTTGTAGCTCGGTGTCTGGGACCCAACCCCTGGTGACGCGAATCATGTCATGTGCGCGTCGCCATGCTCTCCTGCACCGCCCGGAAGGCTTCCTTGATCGCCGAGTCGGTATTGGCGGCGGCACCTGCATCGGAGTTGGCGATGGTGATGCGACCGTACGGCTGGCGACCCTGCACCCAGGGCTTGTCAGCTTCCGTTGCGTAGTCCGGCTCCCAGAGCAGATCCGGCGCGTAGGAATAGCCGTGAGCCCAGCGGTTGACCGTGATGCCGTCGATGTCGCGGTCTGCATCGAAACCAGCATGGCCAATGGCCTGATCGAGTTGATCGCGCACATGATGCTCAAAGTCGGTAAACGGCCGACTCAGCATCTGCCGACGACCTTCCCGCCACTGCTCCGGACCCTGGATGTCGTCGAACATCGGCACGTGACACATATGCAACACCATCGGCTCGTCGGGTGACTGGCCGAAACGGTACGTCCCCAGGGACACGGGATAGTCCAGCTCCACCTGTTTGTAAAAGTCATTTGTGTAGAAGACAAAGCGCATGCGCTCCTCGGCGAACCAGCGCCAATGGGGCACGGCGACCTTGGTGTAGACGAGTGGAATCTTTACGTTGTAGGCGAGCCCGTCGCGTTGCGTTTTCGGCAGCTCCGGGCACAGGTAGGGAATGGCGCTGTTGTAACAGGCCATGATGCAGTGATCACCGCGCACCGTGTGAACCTTGCCGTTACGCACGAAGGTCACATCAACCGCTCGTTCATCCGCCGTGTGCGCCGCATTGACCACGGTGGAGTTCAACCGTATGCGCACATCACTCTCGTCGCTGTCGAGCGCGCTGTAGTCCAGCCGCGCGGTGACGCTGTCTTCCATGGTCCTGCCAGGGAGCGATCCAGGGATCAGCTGCCGTACAAGGAGACGTACCACGGACGCGTTGCCGTCCGGGAAGTGGAAAATGTACGGCTCACTGCCGCGCCCACCTTCCCGGCTGAGCGTATGGGTCAGGCCAGGCAGATCACCGCCGTCTCCGTAGTACAGAATGTCGATAGCAGGCACTTCGTCCATGCCCACACACCAGTAGCTCATCCCCCAACGCTGGTACAGAGACAGTACCTGATCATCCACCTTCACGTAGTCGCGCAGGTAGTCGCGGTAGCTGATGCGTTGCAGAAGCCCGATCTTTTCTTCGCGATTCATACCGGGCAGGTAGTCGACCGGCGCGTTGAACGCTCGCACCAGATCAGCACGGGCCTTGTCGGTCATCGGAGCCTGGTCCGCAAATTCCTTCCAGGGAATTGCGCCGTAGCCTTTGACCAGCTTGCGACGTCCATAGGTCTGTTTGTCGAACGCGACCGCATAGCCGAGCTCCAGCTCGTCGTAGAGCTGCTGATCGTAGTAATCGTAGAAGCGGTCTGTCTCGATGCCAATTTCACGGAGCAGACGCTGGGACACCGGTGCATAGGAGGACGGGGTATCGATGGATTCAGTTCCGCCGTAGGCGATACGTGTGCCCTCACCCACATCGAACTCGTTGCGCTTGGCATGGCCGCCAACATCATCATGGTTGTCCAGCACCAGAATGCGAGCTCCGGGCCTGGCCTGGCGGTGGAAGTACGCGGCTGCCAGCCCGCTGATACCCCCGCCGACCACAATCAGATCGTAGCTCTCTTCAGGCGGCGAAACTGACCAGCGCTTACCGGCCACTCGCGCATGCATGATTTCCCAGGAGCCATCGTGACTGCCACGCAGGCCTGTGCTGGCGGGCGGGTAGTAGCCGGTTGGGAGCGAAAAGGCGCTCGGGGCACCCAGAACCTCTGTCCATGGACTGAGCAGCGAAGCGCCAATGGCGACCTGCGCGCCGTTCAGAAAATCCCGTCGGGTGATGCCATCTTTCATCAGCTCAGGATACCGCAAATGTCGGTGCGCGGAATCCAGGGAATATGGGCAGCGCACCCGCTGGCTGACGTACTGCAGGGGTTGGACTAAGATCAGCGAATCCGTCACGAAGGGATTTCAGCATGAGCTATGACACTAATAATCCTTTCGCCCGAATTCTGCGAGGCGAGGCCCCGGCCTCAATGGTTTATGAAGACGAGCATGCGATTGCCTTCATGGATCTGATGCCGCAGGTGGAAGGCCATACCCTGGTGGTCCCACGCAGTCCCTGCCGCGATCTGTTCGACGTCGACCCGGAGGCTCTGGCCGGGACGATGCGCGCGACCCAGACCGTCGCAGCCGCGGTGAAGTCCACGTTCGACGCACCGGGCATCATGATCGCCCAGCTGAACGGCGCGAAAGCGGGCCAGACGGTGTTCCACCTGCACTTTCACATTCTGCCACGCTTTGAGGGAATCGAATTCCGGTTGCATGCCGCCGTGATGGAGGATCGCGGCAAGCTCGACGCGCTTGCCCAGCGGATTCGAAAAAACATCAAGCCTGCCGGACTGGAAGGCTGATATGTATCCGCGGCGTTTGCCGATGGGCTGCACCAGGCGGTGCAAGTTGCTTCAGATGCGCCAGAATAGTTCGGATCAGCCAGGTCAATAACTTCCGCGATCACCCTGCAGAAGTCGCACAGCGCCGTTAGCACGCAGAATCTTTTCAGCAGCGACTCGAGATCCGGAGCAACAAGTTCACGAATTCGCACGGCACCAGTTAGTCAGTTCCCCAAGCGCAGCCTACAAAGCACCCAAATCGCAACCTTTACGCTCAAGAATGGGTTTCAACTCACGATAAGCCGCCGGGGTGAGTGACAACGGGATGCGCGGATACAAATGATGGATGATGTGATATTGCATGCCCATGGACCCAAGATTGCCGAGGCGGCTCTTGAACGCCCGGGTATCCCGATATCGGCCTTGCGCCTCACCCGGGTGATGAGGTGCCCAGGACAGATAGTAACTGATGTAAGTTGTCGCAATGTGTTTAGGTAACCACCACAACAGCGCTGCTTCAATCGCATACCCCGACCATGCCATGGTGAACATGATCAGCAAAAAGACGGCGTTGTAGGCCACTGCATCAATCAACAACCCACTTTGTCCGGTGCGTGCCAGCGCATTTCCGTACGCGTCATCTAGCTGCCCGCCAACGAGACGCCCGCGCACGTTTTTCACCAGGAAATCCCAGCTGGATTTAGCGCAGACATCGTAGTCCGGGTCCAGCTCCGGATTGTTGGTATGCGCGTGATGCTCCATGTGCGTGGCGCGCAGCACCCGATACGGATAAACCAGGGGAATTGTGGAAACATGACCAACCAGCTCGTTCAACCAACGTAGTGGCCTGCCTTTACCCGCAATTATGTTGTGCTGTGCTTCATGGGACGGCAGGTACGACAAAGCTACGCACGCAGTCGCCGCGACAAAGCCAAGCCACAGCGGCAACACACCCAGCAACACCAGGGGAAACAGAGCGATGAACACCAGGCAGTTACCGATACCCCAAGCCACCGCGCCCCAGGGCACAATCCGCATGTACTTACCCGCTATCTGACGTTCGAGCACATCTAACTGCTCATCGGTCATGGATTCTAGAGCGGCACTGTTAACTACCTGATCCATATCCAGCTCCCCCGTAGTTGCGCCATGACACCCCAGGAAAGAGCAACCACGGCGCCAATCCCGATGGCCAACCCACCTGCCTGCAGCAAATCCGTGGCGATGAAGATTTGAGTAAACAGGGGCCATAAGAAACCTAGGGCAAACGCCACAGGTGAGAAGAGAAACTTAATGACTTGTTGCACGTCAGCGACCTCTCAAGTAATGTAGACAACGTCTACTTGCCAATTTAAAAAATTATGTAGACGCTGTCAACTTAAAATTTGAAGACATGAGCAACACCGCAAACACCTACCATCACGGCGATCTCGCACCCCAAATTCTGCAGAGAGCCGCCGAGATCATTGACGAACAAGGGATAGATGCGCTGTCGTTACGCGGCATAGCGCGGGACCTGGGCGTGTCTCACGCCGCCCCCAACCGGCACTTCAAAAACAAAGCCGCACTCCTCGCCGCACTGGCCACGGACGGTTGGCTGCGAGTCAAAGAGGCAACCCTGAGAGCTGCTGCCGAGACCGGCAGCGAAGACCCCCGCGTGCGCCTAAACGCCATGGGGCGAGGTTTTATGCGCTGGGCATTCAATCATCGCGCCCTGTTTCGCACGCTGCTGCACCCTGACGTGGCGCGCTTTGCCGACGACAGTCTGGTCGATGCGATGCAGGATTTTACCGACTCGGTAAGAGACGCCGTACAGGCCAGCCAAGCACAGGGCCGGTATCCCGATGTACCCCTGGGCATATTGTCGTTGTATACAAACGCGGTTCCCGTCGGCGCGGCCATGCTGTTGATCAACCCGTTGTTGAGCTCAGATCATCCGAATCTACAGGCATTCGACGATGAAGAACTCATCGAACAAGTAATCAATTTGGTTGTACCGCTTTAACCCGCAGCGCTTAAGGTGGATTGTCCTGCATAAATTCCATCACCACCGCTGCCAGCGCTGGATTATCTGCAGAAATCGGTGCCGTGTCTTTTGATGAACATATTCTGTGCTCCAGCGAGAGCGATCATCCGCATGCAGCAGCGACTCGAGATGTGCAGAAACAAGTTCACGAAATCGCACGGCACCACTCGTTCAGATCGATCGCTGGCCGGCTAATTTCGTCCAGGCTGAATTGCGGTCAGATCGTCTGCCGTTATCGAAGGCACAGCATCTGCATGGGTTAGTGCTTTGTGCAGATAAGGAAGGCGATCGTTACCCCAGAAGCACTCTCTACCGAAACCCTGATCAAACGTGAAGAACGGAACGCCGAATACGCCATCTGATTCGCTTTCAGAAATCATCTCAGCCTGGGTCTGGTCATAACGCCCTGAAGCATAGGCGTTTTGAACCTCACCCACATTCAGACCAACCTGTTGCGCAATTGCGCCAAGAACCTCAGGGTCCATGACATCCCCGCTGCCATTGCCATCGAAATTGAACCGATGCGCGAAGACTGCATCACCGAACTCCCAGCCCTTGCCCTGGTCCACTGCGTGGAGAAACGCATGATGCGTGATTCCCCAGGATTCCGGTGGCATATTCAGACCCACTTTCTCTTTTGAGTAATCCACACCTTTCGGCAGCTCGATATTTTCAGCTATAGCTTTGAGGTAAGTGGCCGAAAGCCCGGCTTCCTCAGCTTGCCGAGCAGCATCCGCAAAGACATATGCCAACTTGAACAGGTTGTCCGTCGGGTTGTCCATGTGTCCACCGAAGATATTCTCAGGCCAGACTGGAATCATTTCGATAGCGAAATCTTTGAAAAGCGCTGAGCGACGCAGTCGGTAGAATGCGATACCAGCAAAGGGCGATCGAAACGAAAAATAGAATCTGAACTTACCTGCAAGCGACACATGAATTCCTGATCGATTCATTGCCCAACAGGGTAGCAAAGTAATGGCATAGAAAGATGGCGAAATGACTTACTCGAGTTGCACCGAGCAGGTTGTATGCCATTGCTCAGCTGAGTCCTAAGGCCGATACTCGGAAATTGTTACTCAGACCAGCTGGCGTCACCATGTCGAAATTCGAGTTCCTGATGATGATCGCATCCGTGGTCGTTGCAGTTGGAATGACTGAGATTGTCGGCGGCTGGGGCAGGTTGGCTCGGACTCCCGCATCTGTTCGTTTCGATTGGCTCCACCTGGGATGGACGATCTACATACTCTTTTCTGCGATCCAATACTGGATCGGCATGTGGTCCTATCAACAGCTTGAGATTGGCTATGTCGGGCAGATCTACTTTCTGGTGATACCAACCATCTTCATAGTTTTGGCTGCCTACGTCATAACTCCGGATGTACCGCTTGACGCCGAGCTCGATGTTCGAAGCTACTACTGGCGGAAGCGACGGGTCGTTTTTCTTTCTCTGGCGACGTTTTCGGTTGCTGCGTGGATGGCGGACCTGGTTATCGCCGGTATAGATAGTCTGGAAATCAACTTTATGATTCTCTCTATCCTGACTGCTGCCAGTATGCTGGTGCTGGCGTTTTCCTCTCGCTCCTGGATTCATTGGCTGGTTCTTGGGATTTCCTTTTTACTGCTGATCGGCAATTTCTTCACTCCGCTGTCCTTTCAGGATGCCCGCTGGATTAAGTCTTAACAGTGATTGCTGCAGGGCGTCGTTTGTTCTGAAAAGCTGAGTCAAGCAAGTCGCCCCCAGGGCGGATTGCAGCTATGGTTTGCCATTCCCATTGCGCAAGGAGCCGTCCATGTCTTCACTCGCTTACCTTTCGGCCTTAGAGCTGGCCGCCAGAATCAGATCCAGAGAGATCAGCTCCGTCGAGCTCACTCAGCTTTATATTGACCGAATCGAGAAGTACGACGGTGACGTCAACGCGGTCATTGTCCGGACGTTCGAGAAAGCGCTTCAGGCTGCAGAACTCGCTGATCGTGCACTTGCGCAGGGCCGCGAGCTCGGTCCCCTGCACGGTGTGCCAATGACGATCAAAGAGTCGTATGTAATGGCCAATACTCCCTCCACCTGGGGGATGAAGGATTTTCGTGACAACGTGTCTGACGAAGACGGTCTTGCAGTCAAACGCTTCCGGGCAGCAGGCGCGCACTTCCTCGGCAAGACCAATGTGCCGACAGACCTGGCTGATTTTCAAAGCTACAACCCGGTCTACGGCACCACGGGAAATCCCTGGGATACCTCCCGGACCCCCGGCGGTTCTTCCGGTGGCAGCGCCGCCGCGCTCGCCGCAGGCTTCACCGGGCTCGAAGCTGGATCCGACATTGGCGGCTCGATCCGCAATCCGGCGCATTTCTGCGGCGTGTATGGTCACAAGCCGACCTACGGCATCATCCCGATGCAGGGACATGAGCTGGTGGCTGGTATTCCCGAAGCGGATCTGGCGGTCTGTGGTCCTCTGGCGCGCAGCGCGGAAGATCTCAAAGTTGCTCTCGAGATCATGGCTGGACCCGCTGAACGGGCGGCGCTGGGCTGGCAGTTGTCGCTACCTGCCGCAGATTTCACTGATCTGAAGAATATGCGTGTTGCCATCTGGCCAACTGATGAGACAGCGCCCGTATCTGCCGAAGTGGCTGACAGAGTAGTGATGGTGGGTGAGACGCTATCCAGGCTGGGTGCGAAAGTCTCCGATTCCGCGCGCCCTGCATTCGATTTGAGCCGCGCGCAGAACAACTATCAGACTCTGCTTACTGCCGTGATGACGGGTGCACTGTCCGATGAAGACGTCGTGAAGGCGGAAGCCGTAGCGAAAAGTCTGGATCCCGAGGATATGTCGAGCGCTGCGGTGAATGCCCGGGCCACCGTTCTGCCTCATCGCGACTGGATACGCGCAAACACTCAACGCGAGAAGCTGCGCGCTGCCTGGGACGCCTTTTTCAATGACTGGGACATACTGCTTTGCCCGCAGATGGCAACGCCGGCTTTTCCGCACGATCACCGGCCGTTTGGCGAACGGACGATCCAGGTGGATAACGAGGAGCAACCGTACTTTCAGCAGCTTTTCTGGGCTGGCATGATCGTCAACGCCTACCTGCCCAGCACGGTGTTTCCGACTGGTCTTTCCAAGGACGGACTGCCGATCGGTGTGCAGGCGGTGAGTGCGCCTTACCGTGATTACCGGACTATAGAATTCGCGCGGCTGATTGCCAGAGAGATTGGTGGTTTTACGGCGCCGAAAAACTACGACTGAAGATGGTGCTGGTAATCTGACTCTGCAAAGATTTCGGTCTGGTAGCGATAAACGCGGATATCGTGCGACCAGTATTCGCCCGGCAGGCCGGCTTTACGTTTCAGCGCATAAAGAAACTCCTGAGGGTCCCGGAACTGTTCCCAGACTTTCAGCAGGAACGTAGACCGATACGGACCGGCGTCAAGCACCAGCCCGTCAACATAGCCTGGCGAACATCCTTGCGATACTCAGGCGAGCGCATAAGCCCCGTAACCCACGACCCTGGCTCTGTCGCCGGCTGTGTCACCGGAATTGCGCACGTCCACGGTGCGCACATCGAGCGATTCAACGCCGCGGCTGGCCATCAGACCGTTGATGGCCGCTGCGCCACAGGCTTCTTCACCGGTGAGACGAGTGCACTTAGCTCGGATCGACTCGCTGGTTTGGGCATCGAGGCGTTGCGCGACTTGGTATGAATGGAAGTGTGAGAGGTCTGAACTGATCACGATGAGTGTTTCACTGCCACCCCATAGCAGATCAAGCACGGCCGCTCGGAGCATTGCTTCCACCTATAAAGACCCGATCATTTTTCTCGAGTATGCGCTGGACGTTGTGGCCGCATGTCGCGACGCGGGCGTTAAGACTATTGCCGTGACCGCCGACTACGTGGATCCTGAGCCCAGAGCCGAGTTCTTTGCCGCGATGGATGCCGCCAACATAGATCTCAAGGCGTTCACCGAACGCTTTTATCACAAGATCTGCGGCGGTCATCTCGCTCCGGTTCTCGAAACGCTCGAATATGTGAAGCACGAAACCGATACCTGGCTGGAACTTACCACGCTGCTCATCCCGGGGGAAAATGACTCTGACGCCGAACTCGAGGCGATGACGGCATGGGTGGTTGAGAAGCTCGGGCCGGATGTGCCCATGCATTTCACGGCATTTCATCCGGACTGGAAAATGCCCTCGAGGATCTGCTCTGGTTCGGACTTGGCAATAAAGCCGGAGTCGAGTTTCTTTTGCGTTCGATTTGGCATGTTCAGGTGTCCTTCAGTTCTGGCGACCAACCGCTGCATCGATACGTGCCATAAGCTCGCCGTCGAGCAGACCGGCAGCTTCTGCGGCGATACATTCATCTAGTTCCGCGCGGTTCTTCACGCCCAGGATCACGCTGTCCACGCCGTCCATGGAAAGAGCGTAACGATGCGCAAGGGAAGCGGGAGACTCGCCAAGCTCTTTCGCGATGTCGCGGAACGGTGCAGCGCGATGGAAGTCCTGCATTTCCGGGTCGTCGTCCGGTATCTCCCGGTCGATGGCATCAGTGAGCGCGCCTGCTTGTACAGCGCGGATGCCCAGCACCCCGACGCCGTTTTCCTGCGCGGTGCGGATGATATCTCGCGGCTGCGCGGGCTCACTGAAGCGCGCCATGCCACCCGGTGAATCCAACAGGTTGGCGATGCACTGGGTAACCCCCGGGCGCACATCAGCCTGCAGAACTTCCATGATGGTCTGCGGCAGGCCAACGCCGGTGATGCCCCAGTGACCGATCAGGCCCTCAGCTCTCAACGCTTCGAAAGCCGGCACCACCTGGTCCTGGAAAACCGGCAGCGGTGTCGCTATCCGGTCCTGGATATGTTCCGGGAGGTCCAGCCGGTACCCCTCAGGCAGGATGTTGGAGTGCAGCACGAAGAGGTCCACGCGTGACAGTTTCATGAGGCTGAGGCTGTTCTCCAGCGACTTCCTCATCGTGTCAGCTGCCGGTTCATCACCCGGGTTGCCCAGCATGCACTTGGTGAGGATGTGCACACCATCGGGTAGTTTTCCTGAATAAGCGGCGCCCACCACGTTCTCGGCTTCGCCGCGGCCGTAAAGAGGGGCAACGTCGATCAGGTTGATGCCGGCATCAATCGCCTCGGTCAGTACGGCAACGGATTCATCGCGGGTGGTGTCACCCCACACCTGGCCGATACCACCGCCACCGATGGTGAGCGCACTGATGGGCCACAGCTGGCCCAGTTGATTCTGCTTCATTGGTGTTCCTCTTGGTTACGCGTTGGTATTGCGCGTTGCGCGTGTTGGCATGAACTGAAGACGATATTACTCGATGCAGCCGCTGTCCGTTCCATCCCCGTGTCACCGCTCAATTCGTCGCTGGAGGGATTAAGAAGTTATTTGAAGATGACGGAGCAGCTGACCAAGACGACGGAACGGATCCACACCCTGAGCGCGGATTCCAAGGACGAGGAGGCGCAGCCGGCTGATGCTGCCTGGGAGTGCCTGCGCCTGTTTTTCCGCAGCTGATGTGATCGTCCTTCACAAGCACAAGGTTCGTATGCCACGATAGACGGGTTCAAGATGAGGTGCGTTATGAAAGGAAACCGAGACCTGGCAGATAGTGTTAACGATCCCGCAGACGAGATCGAGAAAGCTTATGTACCGCCGCTTGAATTGACCCAGGGGCAACCGCCTCCTATTGCCGCCAATGGTGGACTGTCCTACATGTCCTTTGATCAGGATGGTGATGCCGGTACCGTTGCCGCGACGCAAGCTGCTCTTCGACAGATCGCAGAAGGCGAAGGACAGGCGATAGATGCGATGCTGGAAAACGCGCCACCCGGTCCAATTGAAACCAAATGGGGCATCGGCTTCCGGCGCTACTCCGAATGCCTCGAGTATATCCGTGCAAGCGATATCGACGTCCCTGAAGGTGGCCTCGCGCTGCCACTACGCTACAGCATTCATGAAGCGCCTTCCTATTCGATCGTCTCATCCAATGTACTGTGGCAGGATCCGTCGCGCAAAGCCGAGGCAGATGCTTTACATAAAGATGAACATGACAGTCTCCGGCGTTGCCTCTATTTTCCGCAGGTGATGCGCGACGCTCGGCGGATCGAGGAGTACTACCCGGGACTCAAGCCAGATAGCCCTGAATGTATGGACAAGCTGGGCGTCGCACTGGCGCATTGTGAATCCGCGTGCCGGAACTTCTACGACGCGGCAGAAGTCGAGCGGGTGTTTTATCCCGAGATGGAGAAGCTGCTTCTCGAATTCTTCCCCGATGCGACAGAAGCACTCGTCTACAATCACGATGTATTCGACAAAGACTATGAGGGCGATCGGACTGAAGACCAGGAGAACAAGAATCCTGGTGTGAATGCTGCCTATGCAAACCTCGTGCACAACGACCTGAACGACAACAGCGGCCGGGTGCGATGCCGTGAACTGCTCACAAAAAATCTGAGAAACTTCGGGCGTGAGCAGCACTACACGGGGGAGCAGGCAGACGCGAAGATGTCGCGACGTTTCCTGTCGATCAATCTGGCGAAGCCTATGGAAACGGTGCGACAGAATCCCTTTGTGCTGTGCGCCTGGCCTTCATTCGCTGATCAGCCATACATTACCAACTATCGTGTCTATGACGATCGTGTCGGCGAAACTACGCGTTTCACGTACCGAGCGGAACACGAGTGGTACTGGTTTCCCGAACAGAAGCCTACCGAGGTTTCGATGCTGAAATGCTATGACTCCACCACGGACGGATCGGTGTCACGATGGTCATTTCATACGGCCTGCATAGATCACACTGCGCCTGAGGATGCTCCCTGCCGGAAAAACGTCGTGGTTCGGTCTTTCGTCTTTTTCTAGGTCAGGACCGCTACACAAGGTGATCCAGCACTTCTCTGGCGACGAATCCGGCACTCAAAATGGCTCCACAAGCAGGAACAAATCTGGGAAAGGTCAGCGTGTCGACTTCTGCCGGTTGCGTGCCTTTGATTCTCCACAGCGACAGATTCACGAACACAAATATTGTCAGCATGATCACTGACGTAGCGGTTGCGAGCGCTGCAAGGCGGCCGGAGAGCGCGAGTATCATCAGGAGTAGCGTAGCCAATCCGGTCGCGTAGAGCGGAGTCAGGGTGAGGGAGTTCACCCGTCCCAACGCTGCAGGCAACTGGCCCCGGGAGCTCAGCCCATAGACTACCCGGGAGACCATAACGATCTGCACCAGGCTGCCGTTGATGATCGCGAACATGGCGATGAAGCCGATCACGACGGGCGTCTGGCCGGTGTTGGCTTCGTACAGCGCGGCCATTGGCGCAGCGCTGACTGCCAGCTCAGCAGGCGTGAGGCTCAGCAACGCGGCGACCATCAACAGAAAGTAGAGGACAGTCGATATCCCCAGCGTGCAGAGAATCGCCAGCGGCATGTTGCGCCTGACGTTTTTGACTTCCTCTGCAACATCAACCATGTCCTCGAAGCCGATGAACGCATAGAAGGCCAGAGTGACGCCGACGAATATGCCGAGCCAGCCGACAGTTTGCGTGCCAGGCAGAAATTCGGACCAGCGATCCTGAAAAGTGCCAAGCTGTTCGCCGCTTATAGCGACGATCATCACCAGACCGCCAATTTCCACGAGCGTGATGGTGGCAGCCACGGTGACTGACTCGACAATTCCCCAGGCGGCCAGTGCCCCTAGAATCAAACACACCAGGACGATGGCGACTGTTCGCTCCAGCGCGATGAATTCCTGCAGATAACCATAGAATCCATTGACCAGGGCGGCGGCGGAAACCAGTCCGGAGGCGACGACCAGGAGACCAACCACCGTGCCGAGCTTTGGCAGTTTAAAGCCCTGCTGGACATAGAGTGCGGCTCCAGCGGCGCGAGGGAATCGCGAAGACAGCTCGGCAAAAGAGCAGGCGGTAAATCCGGCAACCAGCGACGCGATCAGGAACGACAGTGGAGCGCCGTAACCGGCGGTGCCGGCGACTTCTCCCAACAACGCATAGATTCCGGCCCCGATCGTAGTGCCGAGACCATAAAGCGTGAGCATCGGCAGGCTCAGGGCGCGTTTAAGTTTCGGCTTGGCAGCGTTGTCAGGATTCATCGTGGTTGCACTCTACTGCTGTCAGGCGACCTTGGCA
>Ga0316194_10000904_pt1 | contig 20256 bp, 20 predicted proteins | sample CroRivsedime1_MG_FD_204936 | JGI IMG/M metagenome (GOLD analysis project Ga0316194, IMG submission 204936) | Coastal sediment microbial communities from Maine, United States - Cross River sediment 1 | ecosystem: Environmental > Aquatic > Marine > Coastal > Sediment | place: USA: Maine...
CGCCGAACGCGCGAGCGACCTGATACGCCTGGTCGTGGGTTGCCAGGACATCGTACGACGTGGTTCCTTCGATGAACGGAAAGGCACGCCAGTACCCGCCGGCAGAGTCCACGTGATATGTGCTTCCTTCCGTTGTCGATGTCAGCGACATGACGCGCCGCGATCGGTCGGGGATGTTTCGCCGCTCCAGCGACGCACTGATGTGGAGCGTCGCCCGATCGACGTTCTCCATCAGGGCCGGGACGTTCTTGAAGACTTCCTGATTCACCCGCTGGAGCACGTACCGAACCCGGTTGCCGCCGTCGTCGAACCGAACGGCGAAGGTGTCATTGATGTGGCCGCTTCCGTACTGCCTTCCACCCACAAAGCGCCCATGGATGTCGAAGGAGGCGGCGATCGTTTCCAGGTCAATCTGACTCACCGCAACGGAGTCCCTTTTGATCGATAGGAGCTTCGCGGGTTCATCGATGCACCGTTGTCGTGTGGGATACAGGAGCGTCACCGTGCATATCGAGGGAGAATCTAGATTGGTGGCCGTCGATAGCTCGCCCAATGTCCGCGTCGGTTGGACTCGCCACAGCGTGCTCCACGGCGCCAAGGGCGCAGTATCGGAGTCGGCGCACTCGGCACCTGTGCCTCCTCCCTGGAGCCACAACCGGCGAACCCACCCTGCGGAGTCAGAGGGGAACGTGCGCTCGTGAACCCGCACATGTCGGCGGAACGTGATGCGTTGCCTCTCGGGCGAGTCTGGTGGTCATTCCGGATCGGCGGGTGGTGCCATGTACCACTCAATGAACTCGGAACATCTGGCGTCCAGGTCAAACGTCAGCTGCCAGGCGTTGAGGAAGTTCTTGCCCCCGGAATAGCGGGTCTCCCCCACGACGACGGCGCGGTTGCCTGCGACGACGAAGGGGCGATAGTCGGCGTTCCAGCTCTCCGGTTCGTCCCTGTCGGATAGCCACGCGGCCACGATTGCGTCCCGACCCCGGATGGGCTCGTCCCACGGGTGGTAGGCGTATGTCGCGTCCTGGGCGAAGAGGTCCCCGATCGCGCCTGCGTCGTAGCTTCGCCACGCCTCGATATAGGCGTCGAGCCATACCTGCACGGCTTCTGCTGTCATGGACCGACTCTCCTCGCGGCTCGTGGCTGGCACCTGCAACCTCACTCCGGTCGCATCGTGGGAAACAGAATCACTTCGCGGATGTGTTTGCGATCGGTGAGGAGCATCACAAGGCGATCAACGCCGATCCCCAGGCCGCCGGTCGGCGGGAGGCCATACTCGAGGGCTCTGAGGTAGTCCTCGTCGACGGGGTGTGCCTCGTCGTCGCCCGCAGCCCGCGCCGCCGCTTGCACCTCGAAACGCTCTCGCTGGTCGAACGGGTCGTTCAACTCTGAGAACGCATTCGCATACTCAGCGCCCGCGATAACCAATTCGAAACGCTCCGTTATTTCGGGATTGGCCTGGCTCGATCGGGCAAGCGGCGAGACTTCCTTGGGATAGTCGGTCACGAACGTCGGTTCCCAGATCCCGTCCTCAACGAGCTTCTCATACAACTCGAAGATGACTCGCCCGGGACCCCATGATTCCTCGATGTCGACACCGCGACCAGCGGCAATCTCGGCGAGCTGCGTCCGTGGTGTTGCGAGCGACACCTCCTCACCAACCGCGTCGGACACGAGATCCAACAGTCGTGCCCTCCGGAAGGGTGGCGAGAGATCGAGGTGTCGACCCTGGTAGATGAGGGTTGACGTTCCGGTGGCGGCCACGGCAACATCGGAGAAAACGGCCTCCATCAGGGCCATGACATCTTCGTAGTCGGCGAACGCTTGATACGCCTCGAGCATCGTGAATTCTGGATTGTGGGTGGCATCAACACCCTCGTTCCGAAAGATCCGGCCGATCTCGAACACACGCTCTATCCCACCGACGACCAGTCGTTTCAAGAACAGCTCCGTAGCGATACGCAGCGAGAGGTCCAGGTCGAGGGCGTTGTGATGGGTCGCGAATGGTCGTGCCGTGGCTCCGGTCGCCTGCGTGAGCAGGACCGGCGTCTCGACTTCGATGAATCCCCGATCCTCGAATTGCCGCCGCAATTCGGAGACGACCTTCGCTCGAACGAGCGCCGTCTTCATCGATTCGGCGTTCACCATCAAATCGACATACCGCTGTCTCGACCGCGCTTCGACGTCCTTGAGCCCATGCCACTTCTCCGGCAGTGGGCGGAGCGCCTTCGACAGCAGACTCACCGATGACACGCGGACGCTCAGTTCGCCCTTCTTCGTCGCGATGATCTCACCCGTGGCGCCGATCCAGTCGCCCGAGTCAAGGTCGAGGAACTGCTGGAACCCTTCCGCGCCAAGGACGGACAGGCTCACAAACAGCTGGATCCTCCCCGATACGTCCTGGAGCACGCCGAACGCGAGCTTCCCCATATCGCGCACGTTCATGAGCCGTCCCGCGACCGTGGTCTCAACTCCGGTCTCAGTCCCCGGATCGAGGTCGGCGTAGCGTTCATGAAGCGCTGATGCGAGATCACTCCGGTCAAACCGGGACGGATACACCCCGGCGGCGACCGCCTGCCGGTGTTTCTCGATACGAGCCGCCACGAGCGGATCGTTGTGTGGACTCGGGTTGCTCGCGGTGTCGTCGCTCATAGGTCTTCCTGGTTCCGGTCGAAGATCATGCGCAGACCGTCGAGCGTCAGGTACTCATCCACGATCTCGACGTTGCGGCAGTACGGAACGATGGTAGGTGCGAGGCCGCCCGTGGCGACAACGGAGGGTGTCCCTCCAACTTCCTCGACGAGACGGCCGAGGATCCCGTCCACGAGGCCGGCATGCCCGTACAAAGCACCACTCTGGATCGCTTCGACGGTCCCCTTCCCGATCGGCGACCGTGGTGGGACGAACTCCACTCTGCGGAGCGCGGCCGTCCCGGATATCAACGCCCGGGTCGAGATCTCAAGACCAGGAGCGATCACTCCACCGATGTAAGCGCCGTCGGGTCCGACAACATCGAAGTTCGTCGATGTTCCGAAGTCGACAACGATGGCCGGACTTCCATATTGTTCGCGTGCGGCGACCGCATTGACCACCCGGTCGGCGCCGACCTCTCTCGGGTTGTCGATCTGGATGGACATTCCGGTCTTGATGCCGGGGCCGATGACGAGGACCGGGCCGTGCGACAGCGCCGGTGCAACACTCCGCATCGTCGCGGTGATCGACGGCACCACACTCGAGACCGCAACGCCGCCGATGTCATTCGGTGTGAATCCATCAAGAGCGAGAACGCCGAGCAGCTCCCACCGCATCTCGTCAGACGTCTGTTCCTTGGTGGAGAACCGCCAATGGCCGACGAGTTCGTCATCCCGGAAGAGGCCGACCGCGACCTGGGTGTTTCCGACGTCGATGGTGAGCAGCATCAGGCCTCCCGGTAGAGAATTGACGGTTCGCGGAGTCGAGTGCCGATGTCGGGCAACCAGCCGCCTTCGTATGGATCAATGTGGACGTTGTCGAGGAGACGCGTTGATCCGACGCGCGCGGCGACGGCGAGGAATGCAGGGCGGTCGAGAGTTGCGACAGGCGCCGCAGTGTCCTGGTCGGCGAGGGTTGTGTAGTCGAGGTCGATGCCGGCTTCTCCATCCACCGCCTCTGATGTGATTCCCTCGATCTCAATGGCCACCCGCTCCCCCGCCGTCACGGCTGCGGCGGCCGCAAACAGGCCCCGGCTGATCGATCTGGCGGCGTCACGCTGGGGGGGGTCGAGAAAGATATTCCTCGATGAGAGCGCGAGACCGTCAGCCTCGCGGACGATCGGCGTTCCGACGATGATCGTCGGGTATGAGAGGTCGAGCACCATGCGGCGGATCGTCACGAGTTGCTGAGCATCCTTGCGACCGAAGTAGGACCGGTCCGGCACGATGCCCGCGAAGAGCTTCGCCACCACGGTGGCAACTCCATCGAAGTGCCCCGGCCGACGCGCGCCCTCCATCCCGTCGGTGACGTCCCTCACGGTGACCGTCGTCAGCGGATCATCCGGGTACATCACCTCGAGCGGTGGTGCGAAGAGCACATCGGCTCGTGCCGCCTCGACGAGGGCAGCGTCACGATCGAGATCACGCGGATACGACGCAAGGTCCTCGTTCGGACCGAACTGGAGCGGGTTGACGAAGAGGCTGACCACAACGGTGTCGCACTCGCTGCGGGCGGCGTCGATCAGGCTGATATGGCCCTCGTGGAGGTAGCCCATGGTTGGAACGAACCCCACACATCCGCGTCCCAGCGCCCTTACTTCGGCGAACGTTTCCACGGTCTTCATTCGCCACCTGCGCCCTTCCGCGAAGCGGCGACGTCCGTTGTGGCGCTCACCATTGCCTCGAAGGCAGCTGCGAGATCCGGAGCTGCGTTGAGAACAGCGTCGACCTGTGCGTCGATCGTGTCGACATCACCTCGCGCAATCGGTCCGGTGAGCGACGCACCCGGGCCGATTTCGAACACATTCGCCACGATCCGGTCGACAAGCGGACGTATTGCGTCGAATGGCACACCCGTCGATTCGAGAAGGCGTTGAGCAATCGCAAACGCCGCCGTCGGAAAATTCGCGGCCGCAGCTGCAGCCGCGTGATACGTCGTGCGGTCTGCGTCGCGCAAATCGAACGGAATACCTCCGAGCGAAGCCGCAAAGGATCGAAGCTCCGACCGGAGCGGCTCATCGGCCGTAACCGCCATCCACGACCCGGCAAGTGATCGGGCGCCTAGATCGGGAGTCGGCATGGTTTGGAGAGGATGAAACGATCCAATGGCAAGCCCCTGAAGAGCGAACGGTGCCAGCGCAGATACGGGCGTCGCACCCGAGAGGTGGACTGCATTTGCCGCAGCGTTGCGGGCAACCGGCGCGATCTGCCCGGCGACCTCCTCGATCGCGTGATCCCGAACCGCGACGATGATGAGATCGACTGCGGGGATCGGTTCACCAATGGCAAGGACGCCCGTGTCGAGCCGCCTCGCAATCCCGAGTGCCTGCTCGGTATCACGTGCAGCGACGGCAACAACTTCATGCCCTGCGCCGTTTGCAGCGATTGCGATGGACTGGCCAGCCCGCCCGGGTCCCACGAGGACGATCCGCATGTGGCTCCGATCCTCCCGGTATCGGTCCGGCCCCGCCTCGGGGCTCGTTCGAACCAAACGTACTACGTCCCGCCGCCGTCAGCGCCGCCGAGAGCCGCTGCGACTCTTTCCAAGCCTTGCTGCCCGACGGCTTCTGAAGACGCCGCAATAGCCGAGCCGTCCGGCATTCGGGCACCGGGCCAGACCTCGAGGAGCGGTTCCAGGACAAACCGGCGGTCCTGCATTCGGGGGTGCGGAACGACGAGGCCGGGCTCCACGATCGCCTCGTCATCCCAGAGGATGAGGTCCAGATCGAGCGTCCTGGGACCCCAGCGTGCGGAGCGGACCCTTCCACGTGAGCGTTCGATCACGAGGAGTTCACGAAGCAGGCCGCGGGGTGTGCGCGCGGTGTCGATAACCACGACCGCGTTGAGGAACGGGCCCTGGTCCGGACCGCCAATCGGCGCGGTTTCGTACACCGAGGAGATCGCTCCGATTCGCGAGACTGCCGCGAGGCCGCTCATCGCCGCCCTGAGATGTACCAAGCGGTCTCCGAGATTGGACCCGACACCAACGGCGCAGCGGCTCACCGGACCGGGATGAGTCCGCGTCCCTCGGGACCCAGAGGCCGCCCGAGGATCTCCTGAATCACCGATGTTGCGATGATCGGGTCTGTCACCAGACCGGAATGAACGAGGTACCCGGCGAGCAATCCACTGACGGTTTCGTCGATCGTGTCTCGGTGGAAGAGCACGGATGCTCCGCGGACGTTGATCGCTTCATCCATCGCCGCGAATATGCCGTCCACGTCATCGATCTCGGTCGGCGTGCCCTCGACGGTATGCACGACAACTCGAAATCCTGCCTCCTCGTAGACAGCGGTGTTCTGACCGGTCGGCAGCAGCGAGAGGATGGTGTTGATTCCCTGGTCGTTGAGCCACGCGATCTCTTCTTCGCGCCGGACGCGTCGATGCTGGAACCCGGATCCGCCTATACGTTCGGACACCGCAAGGCGGCCGGCGATCACCCATCGAAATGCTCGGGGTTCAAGTCCCGGAACGTCTTTCTTGATCATTACCCCGTGCTCACTCGTGAACTCGCAAGATAGCGTCGGCCGTTCTCGCAGCATCAACGGCGCCGGCTGCGTTGTGGACTCTCACGACAGCCGCTCCGGCGGCAACCGCGAGGGCCACCGTTGCCGCAGTCGCCGTGTCTCGATCGGCCGGTTCGGACGGCCTGCCTGCCTGCTCGAGGATCGTTCCGAGGAAGCTCTTGCGTGACGCTCCGATGAGAACCGGCTGGCCATTTCCGAGATCGCGAATCCCCGCTAGCAAGGCAAGGTTGTGATCGACCGTCTTGCCAAAACCGATTCCCGGATCGACAACGATCCGTGAGGCCTCGATTCCGCTCTCGATCGCCGCCGCCGTGCGATCTCCAAGGAACCCTGCAACGTCGTCAACGACGTTGTCATACGTCGGGTCGGTCTGCATCGAGCGAGGATCTCCCTGCATATGCATGATGACGACACCGACGCCCGTCTCCTCGCAGAGATCAACCATCTCGGTACTTGCGAGGCCGGTCACGTCGTTGACGATCTCAGCACCGGCCGCCACGGCCGCGTCTGCGACCTCCGGCTTGCTGGTGTCGATGGAGACGATGATCCCGTGAGAGGCGAGTGCTTCGACCACGGGCACAACACGTGCAAGCTCCTCATCCACGCTCACCCGCTCCGCCCCCGGTCGTGTGGATTCGCCGCCTACATCGACGAGGTCGGCGCCGTCGTCCCAGAGTTTGAACCCTCGGCGGATGGCAGCGCCTGGTTCTGCCCACTGCCCGCCGTCGGAGAACGAGTCGGGAGTGGCGTTCACGACACCCATGACCAGCGTGTGGTCCGCGTTCGTAAGGGAGCGGGATCTCAGATTCCAGGTGATCGGACTGATGGTCACAGTCACGCGACGCCAGATCCGCCGGTCTGCGCTGCCGCTATTCCACCGGTAGCCCCTGCGCCTTCCGGACCCTTGATGCGAAGAGCCCCTGTGTCCGAGTGTTCCCACTTCGGTACGTCGTGAAAGACCTCGATCACCTTTTCGGCGTCAGCGGTCTCGTGCTCGAGTAGGTAGCCGGCGATCCGGTCGAGGGCGTCGCGGTGCGTGACGATGATCTGCATCGCCTCCTCGTGGGCCTGGGTAATGAGCTTGCGGACCTCGTCGTCGATGGCCGCTGCCACCTCGTTCGACAGGTCCTGGCTCTTCGCGTAGTCGCGTCCCAGGAAGACCTCGGCTTGCGGTTGTCCATACTTGAGCGGCCCGAGTCGGTCGCTCATGCCGTATTCCATGACCATCTTCCGGGCGAGGCTCGTCGCCTTCTCGATGTCGTTCGATGCCCCGGTCGATGGGTCTCCGAAGACGATCTCCTCAGCCGTTCGGCCACCGAGGGCATAGGCCAGCTGGTCAACAAGCTCGCTGCGCTTCTCATAGTGCTTGTCTTCGAGCGGGAGCGCCATCGTGTAGCCACCGGCTCGGCCACGCGGGATGATCGTGACCTTGTGAATTGGATCGAGTTTCGGGAGGGCATATCCGACGAGTGCGTGGCCTCCTTCATGGTAGGCCGTGAGCTTCCGCTCCTCCTCGGACATGATGCGGCTCTTGCGCTCCGGGCCGGCGATGACGCGCTCGATCGCCTCCTCGAGCTCAGACATGCCGATCTTCAACTTGTCCCTCCGAGCGGCGAGCAGCGCCGATTCGTTGATGAGGTTGGCGAGGTCGGCGCCTGTGAACCCGGGTGTCTGTCGCGCGAGTGTGCTGATGTTGACGTCGTCGTCGTACGGCTTGCCCTTTGCATGGACCTCCAGGATCTGCTCGCGACCCTTGATATCGGGGCGATCGACGACGATCTGACGGTCGAATCGGCCCGGGCGGAGCAACGCAGGGTCGAGAATGTCCGGTCGGTTGGTCGAGGCGATGACGATCACGCCGGCTTTGACGTCAAAACCGTCCAACTCGACGAGCAGCTGGTTGAGTGTCTGCTCGCGTTCGTCATGCCCACCGCCGAGACCGGCACCACGGTGGCGTCCAACCGCGTCGATCTCATCGATGAATACGATCGAGGGTGCGCTGGCCTTCGCCTGCTCGAAGAGGTCACGGACGCGACTTGCTCCAACACCGACGAACATCTCGACGAACTCGGATCCTGAAATGGCGAAGAAGGGGACGCCGGCTTCTCCGGCGACCGCACGGGCGAGCAAGGTCTTCCCGGTGCCCGGGGGGCCGTAGAGCAGCACACCCTTCGGAATCTTCGCGCCCATGGCTCGGAACTTCTGCGGTTGCTGCAGGAACTCCTTGATCTCATCGAGTTCCTCGATCGCCTCGTCAACACCCGCCACATCGTCGAATGTGACCTTCGGCGTGTCCTTCGTGACCTGTTTGGCCTTGGACTTCCCGAACTGCATAACGCGGTTCCCGCCGCCCTGGAGCTGGAACATGATGAAGATGAACAACCCGAAGAGCAACAGGTACGGCAGCACGTTGCCCAAGAACCACTGAAAAAGGGATGGCTCCTGCGAGTCGGTAACGGCTTCAACATTCGCATTGAGGATGTCTTCGGTCAGCGTCGGCGAGTACTCGGCCGGGTACATCATGATGTACTCAATGGACTCGCCAGACGAGTCGATATAGGTCCCGGTCACCTCGTTCGAGCGGTCACGGATCGTCGCCGGATTCTCAATTTCTCCCGCGGCAAGCTTGGCGTTGAATTCGTTGAGGCTGAGCTCTTGGGGTGCCGTCGACTGGTTGACGAACACGTTGACCGCCATCACCACCACGAAGATGACGGCCAGATAGATCATGATGGTTCGTGCGGTGCGGCTCACACTGCTCCTCGGCTCAAGCTCGGGCCCCCGCATGGTAAGCCGACGAGCCTTCTATGCCACGCGGCAGTATCAAGTACGCAGTAGCAATTAACAAGAAGCAAGACCCGAGACTCCGGACTCGAAGCCGGTCGTCTCACCCAGGTGCTCAGCGCTGGGCTCACAAGTGCCGAGACGCCGGGCACCGAAGGTCTCGGGTCTCAAGTCTCGGGTCTCGACTACCCGCCGCCGACCTGCACCCGGTACCGCGCTCTACACCTCGTCGACAACTGCCACGTGCGGCAGATTCCGGTATTTGCCGTCGAAGTCGAGGCCGTAGCCGATCACGAACTCGGGGCCGATGTGGAATCCCTCGTAGGCGACTTCGAGTGGCGGTCGCTCGACACCGTCCTTGATGAGCAGCGCCGCGAGCTTCAATGACGCCGGGTTTCTGACTTCGAGGTTCTTGATCAAATACTGGAGTGTGAGACCGGTATCGATGATGTCCTCGACGATGAGCACGTGCCGACCTTCTATCTCTTCGTCGAGATCCTTGAGGATCCGCACGACACCGGACGACTTCGTCGACGCTCCGTACGATGAGACGGCCATGAAATCGAACTCAACGGGGAGCGCCACGTGACGAGCGAGGTCGGCCATTACCACGAACGCACCCTTGAGAATCGCAATCATGAGGAGGTTCTTCCCCTCATAGTCTCGGGTGATCTCTGCACCCATCTCGGCGAGCTTGGCGTTGATCTCGTCTGCGGATACGAGGGTTCTTCCAATCTTCACGGCGACTCCTGCTTCCATCGGATAGCGACCGCTTGTCTCGTCGTCGGCCGCGCCCACGGTGCGGTGCGAATACCGACAATGGCTGCGATTCTGGCACCCTCGACCACCACCGGCCAAGTGGACCGGCTGCGGACGGGGATTGCGCGTTCGGAGAGCACGGTTCTGACCGCTTTTGACCCTGCGTCGATTTCGATCCGATCTCCCTCCGCCACCCCTCTGATTACGGTTGCACTGCCAAACACCTTCGGATCCAGGAGCAGTGTCGAGACGCGGGTGATCTGTGATACGTCGACATCTTCGAACGTCACCAGGTGGTCCCCGAACCGAATCTCTGCAGGGACAGAGACGGGGATCGGCGTCGTGCTCCCGTCGTCAACGCGCTTTGCATCAACCGTGACGAACGGACCTTCGCGCGTAACGGTGAGCGAACCCGAGATCATTGCCGACTCGGATCGACCGGCGGCAACGGTGAGAACGGCGTCGATGTCGCCTTCGGATCCAGCGTAGGGGTCGAGGAGCCTGCGGAGCGCCCTACGAATGCTCCGTGCCGCCACCGGTTGCGGCGCTGTGACCAGCGCAGCAATGGGGATGGAGACCGTCCGACCGTCTCCCATCACCGGAATGTCGTCGCTGAGGCCCTCGATCAGGTGGTCGTCGGCGGCCGCGAGGGCACCGGTGCGCGCGAGCGTGCTTCGGACTCCGGGTGCATAGTTCTCTTCGAGATCCGGGAGGAGTTTCCGACGAACACGATTCCTGAGGAAGCGCTCATCATCGTTGGCGGGATCGTCCACGAACGGCAAGCCCAGTTCTTCTGCGAGCGATCGGACGTCGGCCCGGGAGAAGCCGAGAAGCGGGCGAACGACACCCGGGCGGCTACGCAGCATTCCGGCGATTCCAGCGCTCCCCGAGCCGCGCATGAGGTTCATCACCACCGTCTCGGCCTGGTCATCCAGCGTGTGGCCGGTGACCACGGTCTCGTCTCTCTCAACGGAATCTGCAATGGCGCCCCATCGTGCGTCCCGCGCACGAGACTCGAGAGATGGTCCGACATCCACGAGTGCGTCCACGTAGGTCACTCCGATTCCAAGATGTGCTCCGAGTACACCGGCCGCTCTTTCGAGCGCCGGGGAACCGTCGAGGCCATGACGAACGAAGATGCCGCGTGTCGTCGGACGAGGGGCTGCGGTCCAAGCGGCCACTGCTGAATCGGCACCTCCCCCGAGCGCGACGACAAGGGGGCCTTCCGGCAAGAGGTCATGTGCCTCGGCCGCGAGTTGGTCGGGCGTCAGGCGATCCGCTGCAGCCATAGGTCGGGCGCTTCGATCTCTTCGAGGGTCGGCAGCGCTTCGGGGCTCTCCCACGCGAGATCAAGCGTTGGCCATGATGCTCGGTCCTCAACGCCCTTGATGAACCGCTCCCCCATCTCATACTGGCGGAGCTTCATTTCGAGCCCGATCAGACGCATCAACGCGGCCGTGCGCTTGTCGGAACGCCTCGCTTTGAGGACCGCCGACATGCGAGCCTGTGTTACCAGCTCTCGCCCGCCGATCCGGTCCATGACAACATGGCCGTGCCCTTCGAGGAGCGCCATCAGCGCCTGCACGCGGTCGATTACCTCGCGCTGTTCTGGAGTGGCGAAGACCCCGAAGATTCCGGATTCGTCTATCAACGGTTCGCCCGCTGCGGCGGCCTCTCTGAGTTGGGTCGCAACCCGCTGGATCTGGCCACTCTCGGGTTTCGTGGTCGCAACCAGCTCCTCAACGAGTCCGAGGAAGTAGCCGCGAAGCCAGGGAACCCCCATGAATTGGAGCCGGTGGGTGCATTCGTGGAGCGCAACCCAGAAACGAAACTCGTCCGGCCGGAACGCGTGGTCTCGCTCCATCTTGAGAAGGTTCGGCCCCACGAACAGAACGGTGTCCCCGAATTCGCCATCCGACGTGGGGAGCACCAATTCGTACTGGCCGAGAACCCGACGAGCCAGGAATCCGAGGACGGCACCCATCTCGGCTCCCATGATTCGCCCCGCAACGGCTGCGCCGACTCCCGAGTTCGAGCCGAGCCGCTTCTCGGCCGGCGCCAGCAATGTCGCGAATGATGCGACGTTGTTCTCGACCCACCCGGTGCGTCCCACCACGGCCACGTCGGGAAGTCCCGGCGCTTCGAGTCCCGTCTCATCCGAAACCAGAGCCGACGCACGCGTAACGAGTTCGGGCAGCTCACGCTCGAGGCGCGTCTGGTGATAGGTGTCCTCGAGCGGGTACCGCCCGGAGACACTCGCAGCAACGGAAACGGCAAGCGGCCAGTCGACGCGGGACATAGGAGGAAGGCTAGGGGTGCTACGGAGTCTCTGGGCGCCGTACGACGGAGTGGCAGCAAGTAGGAAGACACAAGTAGCAGGACCCGAGCCTACGGAGCCGGAGCGCCGCGTGTTGTTGCTACTTGCTACCTGCTACCTGCTACTTGCTGCTTGCTACGAGACCCCACATCCCCCGGTAGCGGTCCGACGACTCAAGCAGCTCTTCGTGTGTCCCCCTCGCTTGGATCTCTCCGTCTTCCATCACAATGATCTCATCCATGCGGTCGAGGCCGACCGGACGGTGCGTGATCACCACCAGAGTGCGTTCACTGGCGGCAGCGAGGAGATCATCCATCACGGCCTCTGCAGTCACGGGATCGAGACCTGAGATGGGCTCGTCGACCACCAGGATCGGGAAATCGGCGAGCAAGGCCCGCGCAAGAGCAATCCGTCGACGCTGACCCCCCGACACCAATTCGCCACCCTCGCCGACGTCGTAGTCGAGACCGTCGGGAAGCGCATCGATCCACTCGCCGAAGCCAACCCGGTCGAGGATGACGCGCACGTCGTCATTCGTCGCGTCACCATCACCGATTCGGACATTGCCGGCGATCGAACCTCGGAAGAGAAACGCCCGATCGTCCTCGTAACCGACAACGGCTCGGAGTCCAACGGGATCTGCGTCGCGCAGATCAACCCCGCCCAATGTGACAACTCCCTCATCGGGATCGCGGAAACGGCACATCACGTGGGCCAACGTGGTCTTGCCGGCACCGGTCTCACCAACAATTCCGATCCTTGCACCGGGCCGAACGGTGAGATCGACCGGGCCGAGGATCCGATTGCCGCTCGGTCCAATCACGGCCACCCGTTGAACGTTCAGCGTCGCGTTCGGGGGGATCGGAACGGGTTGCTCAGGAGGAGATGTCGGTGATTCCGCATCGATCACTTCGAACAAGCGATCAGCAGCTCCGAGCGAGCGACCGAGCCGCTCGAACGCCGATGGGAGCGGGGCAACAGCTTCGAACGGCGTGATGGCGAGCATCGCGAGCACGGCGACCATCACACCGTCGAGCGACCCGCGGTTCACCGCGGCCGTGGCGACCCACAGCGTCCCGACGAGCGCAATGCCGATCAGGACGAGGATCATGGCGTCTCCAAATCCGTGGAGCCACGCTGTCCTGCGCTCCGCGGCGGCAACACCGTCAGCGGCGTCGGCGGCAGCGGCGAGCATCCGCTCCTCCTCTCCCAGAGCAACAATCGCCTGGGCCCCCTCGATCGTCTCCACCGTTCGACCGATCAGTCGGCCTCGATCACCTCCGACGGCGCGACCGGAAGCGTTCCCCGCGCGTTGCGTGACCCATGGGACCAGAAGTCCCGCGGAAACGAGTGGTATGAGGATCGTTGGCGCCGCTGCCGGTAGCCAGAGCAACGCGAGCAACAGCGTCAGCAGGCCAATGGCGACGGCAATCAGCGGCGGCGCGATCACGCGAACGAAGACGTGCTGGATCTCGTCGACATCGTCGAGAACACGCCCGACCAAATCCCCAGCTCGGAAGGAAGCCACGCCGCCGGGACCCAGCCGGTGGATCGCTCGGGCAATGCGCGATCTGAGGTCGGCAAGGAGGTGGAGGCTCAGATCATGCGAGACGAGTCGCTCGACATAGCGAAACACGGCGCGAGCGATGCCGAAGAAACGCACGCCGACGATGGCGACGGTGAGATCGAGGAGCGGCGGATGCAGCGCCGCCGAGGAGATGAGATAGGCGGACACGGTGAGCAATCCGATCGACGACGCAACCGCCGCAGCCCCAGCGCCGATCGAGGCAAGGAGTCGCCCCGGATAGGCGCGGAGTGAGTCAACGAGGCGGGCGAATCCCTTCATCGAAATCCGCCCGGCGTCGGCGCCACGATGTGCCCGCGATCGATGCCGACGACGCGATCGGCGAGATCAACCAACACTCGCTGGTGGGCGACGGTCAGCACGGTTCGGCCTTCTGCGATTCGTTCAAAGGACCGGGCGATGCGGAGCTGCGTGACACTGTCGATGCCCGCGGTTGGTTCGTCGAGCAAGAGCAGATCGGGTGATCGGATGACGGCACGCGCGAGTGTCACCATGCGGCGCTCCCCATGACTCAAGCCGGCACCCCGCTCGCCCACGGTCTCGCCGAGTCGACGAATGAGGTTCTCCGCACCCACGAGCTCGAGCGCGGCGGCGGCGTCCGTTGTGCTCGAAGCGCTTGAGCCCAGCCGCACGTTGTCGAGAACAGTCCCGGAAACAAGGAACGGCTCTTGCTGAACCCAGCCGATCCTTGCACGCCACAGGGCCATGTCGATCGAGCCGACCGGTACACCCTCGATTTCGATCCTGCCGCCGCCGGGATGATCGAAGCCAAGAATCAGACGGAGCAAGGTGGACTTCCCTGCTCCGGACGGTCCGACCACTGCGAGATGCTCACCGCGTGCAACATGGAAGTCGATGTCGCCGAGCACGACGGCCCCTGTCGCGTGGCCGACTGACGGGTACTGGTAGGTCACGCCGGAGAACTCGATGAGCGGCGCCCCCGGCACCGGCGCCGACGGCCGTTCCGCAACCGTTGTGATTGGGAGCGGTGTTTCAAGGACGTCGAACGCGGAGCGCGCCGCTTCCATCCCGTCCATCGCGGCATGGAACTCTGATCCGGCTCTGCGGAGAGGCGCATAGACCTCGGGTGCGAGGATCAGGATCGCAAACGCCGGTTCAAACTCAAGGCTCCCATTCACCACCCGCAGGCCAACGGCCACGGCAATCACGGCAACCGACATCGTCGCCACGAGCTCGAGCACGAACGCTGATAGGAATGCGATCCGCAGAGTGGCCATCGTCTGCTTGCGGTATTCGTCGGAGAGCTTCCGAATGCGATCGAACCTCCCCTCGCCGGATCGGTACACCTCGAGGGTCAGCAGACCTCGAAGTGTCTCCACAAGAGCGTCTCCAAGACGGAGGATGGTGTGCCAGCGGGCCCGCGTTGCCCGATCCGAGTAGTTCCCGATGAGCATCATGAACACCGGTATCAGGGGAACGGTGACGACGATGATCACGGCGGTCAGCGGGTCGACGGTCGCGACCCATACGATCGCGAGAAGCGGCACCAACGCTCCGAGGACGAGCTGCGGAAGATACCGGGAGAAGTAGGCGTCCAACGCGTCGATCCCACTCGATGCGACGAGGGCAAGGTTTCCGCTTCCGGCCGATCGACCCCTGGCGGTCTGAGTGAGCACCGCCCTCATGACCTGCTCGCGCAACGTGCGTTTCACGTCGGCCGCCGAACGGTAGGCCGCCACTGATCTGGCCCATTCGAACAAGCCGCGAGCCGCGTAGATGAGCGCGAGGATGATGAGGTCTGCCGACAGGTCTTCGGGGGCGGCACCTTCGAGGAATGCCTGATTCACGATTCCGGCGAGGACCACGGCTCCGGCGATGACGGCGACCGCAGAGGCAAACCCGAGCGCGATCGTCACCCCCATATACCGGCGCACCCCTTCGGTTACCCCGAAGAGGCGCCGATCGACCGGGCTGACCCGATCTGCTTCTTCTTGCAGGCCGTCAGTGGGTGGACGTTGTGACATCCCTAGGACCGACGCGCTTGCGGAACACCCAGTAGCTCCATGACTGGTAGACAAGCACGATCGGAACGAATATGAGCGCCACGACCGACATGATCTGCAACGTCAGCGTGGTCGACGATGCATTGAAGACCGTCAGGCTGTACGCCGGATCAATGGTGGATGTCATCACGTTCGGGTACATGCCGATGAAGATCGCCGCGACGACGGCGACGACCGTCAATCCCGTGCAGATGAACGCCCAGCCGAACATCGCGCTGCGGGTCAGCCAGATGACAGCGCCGAGCAGCACAATTGCGACGATTGGCAGCAGGCCGGGAACGAATCCCTCGTTGTCCAGCGCGTAGGTCCAGATCATCGCAATCGCCATGACCACGGTGGCGGCAATTGCGAGCGGCCGTGAGACGGCAGCCGACCGCTCACGCACCTCACCCTCAGACTTCAGAGCGAGGAATATCGCGCCATGGAGGGTGAAGAGCACGAGCGACGCCACGCCCATAGCCAGCGAGTACGGATTCAGCAGTGCCCAGAACCCACCGACGTATTCACCCGCCGCATCGATCTCGAGGCCGCGGACGAGGTTGCCGAAAGCCACCCCGAAGAGCAGCGCCGGAAGGAGGCTCCCAACGAAGATCGACCAATCCCACGTCGCGCGCCACTCGGGCTTGCGGTCTTTGCTTCGGTATTCGAACGCAACACCCCGGATGATCAGTGCGAACAGGATCAAGAACAACGGCAGATAGAAGCCGCTGAACATCGTCGCATACCATTCAGGGAACGCAGCAAACGTTGCACCTCCTGCAGTGAGCAGCCACACCTCGTTCCCATCCCAGGTCGGCCCAATGGTGTTGATCATGACCCGCCGGTCCGTGTCATCCTTTCCGATGAACGGCAGCAGAATCCCGACGCCGAAGTCGAATCCCTCGAGGAAGAAGAACCCGATCCACAGGACGGCGATCAATACAAACCAGAGGGTTTCCAGGTTCCAGATGCCTTGATCCATGGTCAACCTCCCTAGTACACCATCGACTCGGCGACGTCTTCGGCGGTCTCCTCGTCACCCGGACCGGCCTTTGCGTACTTGAAGAACAGGTAGCCCGCCGCGATCGCGAGCGCCAGGTAGATGAGGGTGTAGCCGACGATCGTCAAGATGATCCACTCGCTCGGCACTGTGGGCGAGTTCGAGACGTCCGTCTTGAGGAGTCCGTACGCAATCCACGGCTGGCGACCCATTTCGGTGAAGATCCACCCCATGGCGTTGGCGATGAAAGCCGCTGGAATGCCGATCCACAGAGCAATCAAGAGGAACCACTTGTATTGGGCGAGCACCCCGCGGATGTGGAACCAGACGGCGAGTGCGCCGATCAGGATCATCAGGATTCCCATGCCGATCATGATCCGGAACGACCAGTAGGTGACGAATAGGTTCGGGATGTAGTCACCGGATCCAAACTCAGCAGCCGCCTCTGCTTGCAGGTCAATGATCCCACGCACTTCGCAATCGAGGTTGTTGCATGCCAACACGCTCAAGGCTCGGGGAACGGCGATGTTGAAGCTGTTCCGGTTGTTCTCCTTGTCGCCAATGGCGAACAGTGAGAACGAAGCCGGTTCCTCCGTGTCCCACAGGGCCTCGGCGGAAGCCATCTTCATCGGCTGGACCTCGACCATGACCTGACCCTGCCAGTGACCAGTGATGGCGACCCCCAAGGTGGCGACCAGCAAGACGGCACCGCCGAGCGCTGCCGATTTGCGCATGATCACCACATGCTGCCTCTTGGCGAGGTGGTACGCGGCAACACCAAGAATGAGTGCACTCGCGGTGGCGAATCCGACAGAGATCGTATGCGGGAAGTGCGTCCAGAGCACCTTGCTTGTGAGGATCTCGCCAAAGTCCTGCATCTCAGCGCGGCCGGTTAAGGGGTTCAACTTGTAGCCGGTCGGATACTGCATCCACGAGTTGGCGAGGAGAATGAAGAAGGCCGACGCCATCGTGCCGAAGGCCACCATCCAGATCGTGAAGGCGTGAACCTTCGGACTCAACTTCTTCCACCCGAAGATCCAGAGGCCGAGGAATGTTGACTCGATGAAGAACGCGAGCAGTGCCTCGATCGCAAGCGGTGCGCCGAAGATGTCTCCGACGAAGCGGGAGTACGTGGACCAGTTCATCCCGAACTGGAACTCCTGGACAATGCCGGTTACCACGCCGATGGCGAAGTTGATCAGCATCAACTTGCCCCAGAACTTCGTCATCCGAAGGTACTCAGGCTTCTTCGTGCGAACCCAAGCCGTCTCCATGATGGCAACCATCCATGTGATGCCGAGCGTGATCGGCACAAACAACCAGTGGTACACCGTTGTGATGCCGAACTGCCATCGCGCCAGCAGCACTTCCTCCATGAGCCCTCCCGTACGTCGGATCTAGTCCGTCGGTAGGTTGGAGGTCAGGCAGGGGCGCTCGTAGAGTCGTTCGTCCCGAAATCCGGCGGGATTTGGCCCTATCGGAACCGCGCCGTTAGCGACTCCCTGAGATCACTCGGCGACGACGGCGTAGCGCCCCTTGATCGCAACGAGGTAGTAGACGATGACGCCGCCGACAACCACGACCGTCAGTGCCAGAATCGTTGGGATCAGGTAGCGGGTCGTCCACGGATCCGGGGCTTCGATTGGATCGATTGGGGGAACATCGACCGCAGCTCCGCTGTCCACTGTGATCGGGGCGACCTCGACCTCGTCGCTCTCCTCGCCTTGCGCCCCCATGGCGATAGCCGGGAGCAGGAGGATGAGGCCGGCGAGGAGCGTGGCAATCAGCAAGCGGAGCGATCGTGTCATGCGGCGAGGATAGACGAGGTTCCCGACGCGATGAAGCGCCCCGCTCGTGGGGCGCTTCATCGTGCGAATCTTGCGATCAGGCCTCGGTGTTGACGATGCGGCCGCGAAGGCGCGGATACTTCGTGGGAGCATGGGCAAAACACCACTCCCGCCGGTTGTACTGGGACAGGTTGGTTTCACACCCCTTGTGTGCACACTTGCGTTCCGTCGAGTAGGTCTTCGGGGCACGGGCACCGCCGTCGAGGCGGCGGCCTCTGAGGACGTTGTCGTTCATTGTGGGTTCCCTCCAGTCGAGCCGAACAGAATCACAGTTCCGACTCGTTGTTCTCTCGTTCCTCTTGTATTAACGCTCGGAGGGTGTCGAAAAGTTCCGGAGGTGGGTCGGATTTCCCGCGTTCTCGGATCACGTCCTTCAGCCGCGCTTCGAACTGAAAGGCGTCCATACAAGGCGCGCAGCGGCGCAGGTGCAGCCGGATTCGCGACGTCGTGAAGAACGAGGCTTCCTCGTCGAGGTACTGGTACACATATTCGATGGCATATTCGCAGCCGCTCATGACCGGTTCCCTGTGATTCCGTGCTCCTGTGCTACATCCCACAACTTCTTCTGGAGCGCCTTTCTTCCCCGGTGCAGGCGAGACATGACGGTTCCGATCGGGACGTCGAGCATCTCGGCGATCTCCTTGTAGGAAAAGCCGTCCACATCGGCGAGCAAGACGGGGAGCCGGAACGTCTCTGGAAGTGACTCCAGGGCCTCGATGACATCACTATCCACAAACGCGTCGAGCATGTCCGCCTCTGCGCTCTGCGTTGCTCCCGATGACTCACCGAGACGCTTGTAGAGATAGAGGTCCTGCAGTTCTCCGAGTTCGACCTCGGCGGGTCGCCGTTGCTGCTTCCGGTACTTGTTGATGTAGGTGTTCGTGAGGATGCGGTAGAGCCAGGCTTTCAGATTCGTTCCCTCGGTGTACGAGTCATACGCCCGGTATGCCTTCAGGAATGTCTCCTGCACAACATCTTCCGCGTCCGCCGGATTGCGGGTCATGCGAAGCGCTGCTGAGTAGAGCTGCGGGGCGTATTGCATCGCATCGGTCTCGAATTTCGCCTGATCCGCCACGGGTCTCCCTGGTTGCGCCCGTCATCCTAAGGCCGAGCCGGAATGAGCGTGAGAACACTAGGATTCCCGTTCCCCCGCCGGGGTAGCTCAGTCCGGTAGAGCAACGCACTCGTAATGCGTAGGTCGTCGGTTCGAATCCGATCTCCGGCTCCACGAAAGCCCTTGCCAGGTCTCATTTCCCGGCAAGGGCTTTTTCGATGGGGTCACCCGCCACGCTGTGTTGGTTCCACCACCACGTCGTAATCCACGGCCACGGCTTCACCATCAACCCCAACTCGCCACCCCAACGGAGGCGACTCCTCCGCCCCCCAATCCACGGCCCACCCTGGCTCGAACACACCCGAGTTCGCGGCATGACCATCACCGAACACCCGAGAATCTGACCACCCCATTCTCCCCTCCCTCACGCAGTGGGGAAGGGTGCCCGAGCACAGCGAGGGCAGGAGGGCGCAGCCTGAGAGCCGACATCACACAGACGACGCCTGCCGCGGGGTGCCCGAGCGATAGCGACGGCGGGAGGGGGCAGCGTTCTGCGACCTCATCTCGAAGCCTCAAGCTCCCAAAGCCCCCTCCGCGTCCGAGCATCCGCTCGAACGCGCCTCCCCCACTGCGTGGTGGAGGCAAAGACCACCACCTTCTCCCCTCCCTCACGAAGCCTGAATCCAC
>Ga0316194_10000905_pt1 | contig 20250 bp, 22 predicted proteins | sample CroRivsedime1_MG_FD_204936 | JGI IMG/M metagenome (GOLD analysis project Ga0316194, IMG submission 204936) | Coastal sediment microbial communities from Maine, United States - Cross River sediment 1 | ecosystem: Environmental > Aquatic > Marine > Coastal > Sediment | place: USA: Maine...
CTCGGGGTATTATTTGTCGTGGTGGTCGTTGTTACGCAGCCAGCCAACAAAAGACTGGTTGCCAGCACGGCCAACAGGTTCTCGCTCTTTCTCATACTGTTGCCACCCTTCTTCGCTTCTCGCTCAGCCTGTTTCGTACCCGGTCGCTCACTTTACCAGCCAATTGCCCGCATGCCGCATCGATATCCTCACCTCGCGTCTTGCGAGTTGTCGCAACGAGGCCGTGATATCTGAGCCGGTTCTGAAACCGCATGATCGTATCGGCTGGTGTACGGGTAAAATCATTGCCAGCAAACGGATTGAAGGGGATCAGGTTCACCTTCGCCGGTTTACCCTCGAGCAGCGCATTCAATTCATCAGCGTGCTGGACGCTGTCATTGACGCCATCCAACATCACGTATTCAAAAGTAATGAAGCGATTCGCGCGCTTTTCCGCATAACGCCAGCACGCGTCGAGAAGGTTCTCGATCGGGTGCATCTTGTTGATGGGCACGAGCTTGTCGCGCAGATCGTTGTTTGGCGCGTGCAGGGAGACAGCCAGGGACACGTTGCACTCGTCGCCCAGCCGGTCGATGGTTGGAACGAGCCCACTCGTGCTAACCGTGACTCGGCGCCTCGATATGCCGTACGCCAGATCTGAAATCAGTATCTCGATGGCCGGAACTACGTTGCGGTAATTTGCCAGCGGCTCGCCCATTCCCATAAACACGACATTGGTAATTGCAAAGTCTGCATCGTCATTTTCGCGACGCGGCAAGACGCGATTCGCATGCCATACCTGGCCGACAATTTCGGCGGCGCTGAGGTTTCGGTTAAAGCCCTGCGCGCCGGTCGCACAGAATGCGCAATCGAGAGCGCAGCCGACCTGCGACGAAATGCACAGGGTGCCGCGGTCTCCCTCAGGAATAAAAACAGCTTCGACCGCCTGGCCAAAGCCACTCTCGAACAGCCATTTCACAGTGCCGTCTGCCGAGTCGTGCTGTGACAGTACTTCAGGTAAACGAATACAGGTCTGCTCTTTAAGCTTTTGCCGCAACGACTTCGAAAGATCGGTCATCTCGTCGAAGTCGGTCACCGCACGCTGATAGACCCAGCGCATCAACTGACGCGCGTGGAAGGGCTTTTCACCAAGTTCCGTGAATAGCGCCTCAACCGCACTTTGCGGCATGCCCAACAGGTTTATGGCGTCAGTGGACAAATGCGAGCCTTATCGAGTCCTGGGGCACACGCCGTCGTCGCCGAAGAAAAATGCGATCTCGACTGCGGCCGTGTCCGGACCGTCGGAGCCGTGCACGACGTTCTCTTCGATGCTTGCTGCAAAGTCCGCACGAATCGTTCCCGGAGCGGCGTCAGCAGGATTGGTTGCACCCATGATCTCGCGGTGCTTCAGGATCGCGTCCTCACCCTGCAGGGCTGTTACAACAACCGGTCCCGACATCATGTAACTAACGAGGTCGTTGTAGAACGGCCGTTCCTTATGGACGGCGTAGAAGCCCTGAGCCTGATCGAGGGTCAGATGCATCATCCTTGCTGCCACAATCTCCAGTCCGGCTTTCTCGAAACGACTGTAGATCTCGCCAATCAGGTTTTTTTGCACGCCATCCGGCTTAATGATGGAGAGCGTTTGCTCAACGGCCATACGGTTTTCCTTTATCGTGTGTAGTGATTAATAACGCCCGGCGTCGATGCCGGGCGCTTAGACGTAAGTTGCTAATTTTATACGAGTTCGGAGCTAGATGTTAAAGCTTTCGCCGCAGCCGCACTCGCCTGTGACGTTCGGGTTCTTGAAGCTGAATGCCTCGTTGAGCCCGTTTTTGACGAAATCGACTTCGGTACCATCAATCAGCTTCAAAGCCTCCGGATCAACAACGATCTTGACGCCGCGATCCTCGAAAACGACATCCTCGCCATCGACAGTATCGGCGTAGTTTATGACGTATGAATAGCCAGAGCAGCCTGTCGACTTGACGCCCAGCCTGAGTCCCACGCCCTGGCCGCGCTTCTCGAGATAGGCACTCACGCGCTCAGCTGCCGATTCCGTTATCGAAATTGCCATAATTCAGTCTTCTTCAGTGTTTCGAAGCCCCGCGGACGATGCTCCCAAGCGATCGAACCGCGTCTTCAAGCACAAGTATACGTCCGCTCTTCTCCACGGGTACAGTAAGACTTTGCATAAGGCCGGATACCGAGAATTCAAGCAACTCGCTGGCGGCGCAGCCCTCGGACTCCGCGCAGAACGCCTCGGCTGCGGCGATGACATGCGGGCAACCCCAGGCCCGGAACCGCAACCCGGTCACAATGCCCTCCTCGACCGTCGCGAACAGGCTGATACGAACACCCTGGTCCTCCACAGCAGTGCACAATGCGTTTTCGAGCGCTCCGCCATGCTCGGGTGCCGCAAACAAGGCGCGCACCTTGGCGCTGTAGGGGTCCGGGCTCATGCTGCCCGCCCCGGCGCCAGCCGCCGAAGTTTGTCGACGCCGTTTCGATACAGGTCGATCGCCACATCGACATCTGCTGCGGTGGTCGGCCGTCCGAAACTAAAGCGGATCGCGCTCTGTGCCAGGGCATCACTCCGGCCCAACGCACGCAACACATACGACGGTTCCTGGCTTTTCGAATTGCAGGCTGAACCGGTCGCCACACATAGCGGCTCAAGTGCGAGCAACAGGCTTTCTCCTTCTATGTCCTCGACGCTGACATTGAGAATGCCGGGAAACGCGCTGCCAATGTCGCCATTGACCGTGACACCGGGGATGTCCCGGATGCCGGCCCACATTCGATCTCGCAGCGCAGTCAGGTGACCGACATCATCGTTGATACGAGATTGCGCGATGGCCGCGGCAGCGCCGAAGCCAACAATCTGCTGTGCTGGTAATGTCCCGGGCCGCAGCTTGCGTTGCTGTCCGCCACCAAACATCAGTGGTTCGACGTGCACGCCCTTGCGATCGGCGATGTAGAGCGCCCCAATTCCTTTGGGCCCATACATCTTGTGCGCCGTAACCGACATCAGGTCGACCGGTAATGCTGCGAGATCGATCGGTAACTTGCCGCAGGACTGCGCCGCATCGACATGGAAAAGAGTGCCGTTTCCCCTGCAAAGCTCGCCGATCGACTGTATGTCCTGGATAACCCCCGTTTCATTGTTGACGTGCATGATCGACACAAGCTGCGTGTCCTCGCGCAGTGCCGCGCGCAGCGTTTCAATATCGAGAAGACCGTTGGCGTTCGGGTCCAGCCAGGTCACCTCGAAACCTCGCTTTTCGAGTTCGCTGAACGGATCGGTCACGGCTTTGTGCTCGGTGCGCATTGAAATCAGGTGCTGACCGCGCTCCTGCCGATAATGCGCAGCGCCGAGGACCGCGAGATTATCCGACTCGGTTGCTCCTGACGTCCAGACCAGCGTGTCCTCAGTTGTATGCAGCAAAGACGCGAGCTGCCCGGCTGCGTGTGCAATGTATTCCACGCTGCGCCTGCCTGCCGCATGCGTGGATGATGGATTGGAGTAGTTGCCGTCTGCCGTCATCAACGCCGTCATTGCCTCCACCACCCAGGCGTCAACTGGTGTCGACGCCGCATAGTCCAGGTAGATCATCTGGCCACTATCAGTCATTCCCACTGCCTTTGCGTTCAACCGCGGTGAGGATGCCGCGCAGGATATTGAGTTCGTTCTGGTCCGGTCGGGCGCGAACGAACAGCCTGCGCAAACGACGCATCAGGTGCCGCGGATTGTCCGGGTTGAGAAACTCGAGGTCCGTAAGCACATCCTCGAGATGTGTGTAGAAATACTCCATGTCCCCGCTTGTTGCCAGCGGCGCGTCAGGTTCATAGCGCGACGGACTGCGATCGATGCCTGCGGCGCGCAGCTCGTAGGTCAGCACCTGCACGGCCATACCGAGGTTCAATGAACTGAAATCGGGATTTGTCGGAATAGTCAGTAAAGCATCGCACAGGTCGAGATGTTCGTTCGTCAGCCCGTATTTTTCGGGTCCGAACACGGCTGCCACGGGTCCTGCCTGGTTCTCCTGGAGCAGCTTGCCGGCGCATTCGCGCGGTTCCAGGGTCGGCCAGTTAATGGCCCGCGATCTTGCGCTGGCACCAACAACGTAAACACAGTCCTCTAATGCCTCAGCAAGCGACTCCGTGACCGTCGCATTCTCCAGCACGTCGACCGCACCCGAGGCGCGCGCGGTCGCATCCTTGTGTGGAAAGTGCTGGGGCTCGACCAGTGCCAGGTCAGATACGCCCATGTTCTTCATCGCACGTGCGACCGCGCCGATGTTGCCCGGGTGGGTAGTTCCAACAAGTACAATTCGTATCGACATTTCTGGCCAAGCTTCCCTAAAGTTCGCTATTCTAGCGCCGCGGCCCGCTGGGGCCGAGTTCTTTCACACTGATGGGATCGTTCAATGCATGCATTACTCAACGTGGCGGTGATGGGAGCACGACGTGCCGGCGCCACTCTCATCAAGAAAATGGCGAACCTCGAGAAGCTCAAAGTCGAGGCCAAAGGGCATAACGATTACTTTAGTGAAGCAGATCTGGCGGCAGAAAAGGCCGTTATCAACTGCATTCTCAAGCATTACCCTGACCATGCCATCCACGCCGAGGAAAGCGGCATTCAGGGCGAGTCGGACACCGTCTGGATCATCGATCCGCTCGACGGCACAACCAACTATTTGCATGGCTTCCCTGTTTTTGCGGTATCCATTGGCGTACAGGTCAAGGGACGCATGGAACACGGCGTCGTGTACGACCCGATGCGCCAGGAGCTGTTTACGGCATCCCGTGGTCAGGGTGCGCAAGTCGACGGCCACAAGATCCGCGTCAGCGGACAGAAGCAACTGGAACGCGCATTGATCGGCACCGGATTTCCCGCCCGGCAGGTGGATAAGGAGATTCAGCCCTACCTCAATATGCTCGGAAAGGTCGTGCGCAGCACGTCAGGTGTGCGCCGCCCAGGTGCGGCGGCATTGGACCTCGCCTACGTCGCAGCCGGACGTCTTGACGCGTTTTGGGAGACTGGCCTGGCTCCGTGGGACCTGGCGGCGGGCAGCCTTTTGATTCGTGAAGCGGGCGGCATCATCAGTGGTCTCGATGGCAGCGAGAGCTTCCTGGAAAGTGGCCACGTGCTGTGCGGCACACCGAAGATTTACAAAGACCTGGCGAAACTCTGCGCAAACGAGATTCGCGAACTGATCTAAGAGTTCGGTCGCGCTGCAAGCAGCGCTCCTACAAGTGAGTTACGGCAGATCGTCGACCAGGTCCGGATCCTTGATGGGCTCAAGCAGGTCTTGTGCATTGACGCCAAGTAGCAGCGCGGTTGCACTGGCCGTGTAGATCGACGAATAGGTGCCGACGACAATGCCCACGATCAGCGCGATCGAGAACGGTGCGATCGATTCGCCGCCCAGCATCAACAGGGCTACGAGCACCAGCAGCGTCGTCAGGCCGGTAATGATCGTGCGTGCCAACATCTCGTTAATCGATGTATTCATCGATTCTTCCGCGGCGATACCACGCAGCTTGAAGAAATTTTCGCGAATCCTGTCGAACGCGACGACCGTATCATTGAGCGAGTAACCGATGACGGCGAGCACCGCGGCAACGACGGTCAGGTCGAACGGAAAGCCAAAAATCGAAAAGAAACCGACCGTTATGATGACGTCATGCGCCAGAGCAGCAACCGCGCCAGCGGCAAACTTCCACTGGAATCGAATCATCACGTACATGAAGATCAGCAGCATCGCGATGATCAACGCCAAACCACCACGTTCGGTCAGTTCTTTGCCGACCTGTGGGCTAACGAATTCGACACGACGCAGATCCACGCCCGTTGTGCCCTCGGCAATGGTGCGTCGCAGGTCATTACGCAGCTCGTCAGGATTTGTTCCGTCCTGTGGCGGCAAGCGGACAAGTACGTCCGTATCAGCGCCAAAACGCTGTACTTGCGCATCGTCGTAACCTGCCTCCGCCAGATGGCTGCGGATGCTCTCGAGGTTCGCCGCTTCCGGATAGCCTACTTCCAGCAGAATGCCGCCTGTGAAGTCGATACCAAAATCGAGTCCACGCGTCGCAAGTGATGCGAGCGACACAACAATAAAGACGAGCGACACCGAGAGCGCGATCTTGCGACGCGCTTGCCCGAGAAAGTCGATGTGTGTTGTCCGTTTGATCAAACGCATGATCGAATCCCTAGACCGGTAGTGACGACATTTTGCGGCCGCCGAACACGAGGTTGACTATCGAGCGAGTGCCCACGATCGCTGTGAACATAGAGGTCAGTATTCCGATCATGAGCGTAATAGCAAAGCCCTTGATCGGCCCGGTACCAAGCGCCAGCAGAACGACTGCGGCGATCAACGTTGTGATATTGGCATCCGCAATTGATGACAGTGCTTTCTCGTAACCCGAATTGATCGCCGCCTGGGGCGATGCGCCATCTCTGAGCTCCTCGCGTATTCGCTCGAAGATGAGAACGTTGGCATCCACCGCCATACCGACGGTCAATACAATGCCGGCAATGCCTGGCAATGTCAGGGACGCACCTGCCAGCGACAGAACTGCCACGATGAAAACAAGATTCGACAACAACGCAACATTGGCAATCATGCCGAACCACTTGTAGTACAGCGCCATGAACACGATAACCGCCAGGAAACCGATCTGAATGGCGCGAAAACCACGGTCAATGTTGTCTTGTCCGAGGCTCGGCCCAATCGTACGCTCGTCGACCTTGTAGACCGGTGCCGCCAACGCGCCCGCACGCAGCAGGATGGCGAGGTCACGTCCTTCGATCGGAGTGATACCTGTAATCTGGAACTGGTTCTTGAATACACCGCGAATCGTAGCGGTGTTGACGATCTCTTCGGTCTTTACGCGGCGCGACTCCAGGACACCGTTTCTCATGACGTCCTTCTGACGCCACTCGATGAACAGTGTCGACATTGGCTTGCCAACATTCTCCAGTGTGTTCGCCAGCATGCGTTCGCCACCTGCCGAATCGAGCGTGATGCTCACTGCGGGCTGGCCATCTTGCGTATAGGTGAATCCGGCGTCGACTATCTCGTCGCCGGAGGCAACCACTTCGCGCCTGAGTATCTGGGACTGCTCGTTGCCCCTGCCCGGGTACGACCGGGAGCCGGGCATCTGACCGGTCTGGTCAACCAGGCGGAATTCCAGGGTCGCCGTCGCTGTCAGTATCTTCTCGAGTTCGTTCGGGTCCTGCACACCGGGCAGCTGCACGACGATACGGTCCACGCCCTGCCGTTGCACCAGCGGCTCGGCAACGCCGAGTTGGTCGACGCGATTGCGCAGGGTTGTCATGTTCTGTTCGATCGCAAAGTCCTGCCGCTCTTTGATCTGAATCTCGGTCATACGCACCAGCAGCGACTTGCCATCAGTGCCGTCGGCAACTGCAAGATTCGGGTCAGAGCGAGCGACCATCCGCCGGGCCTGCTCAAGATCTTCAGGGCTCGTCAGGCGAATTGTAATGATGTCATTGTTGAGGTCCACGCGATGACGGATACCTTCATCTCGCAGCGCGTCGTCAAACGATTGCTCGTAACCTCGCATGCGGTTACCAATCGCCGTGTCCATGTCAACTTCGAGCAGGACATAAACACCACCACGAAGATCGAGACCAAGACTCATGGGACTCAGTCCCATCTCGCGCACCCAGTCAGGTACACGTGGCGCAAGTGTCAACGCGACGTTCGTATCCTGCCCGTAGCGAGCCCTGAGGCGATCGGCCGCACGTTGCTGGTCTTCCTGGTCGTTGAATCGAATGACGGCACGTTCATCAGCGAGAAAGTATCTCTCGGGAGTGATGCCATCTGCTTCGAGCGTGCGCACATAATTGTCGAGCTGAGCCTCGCTAACTGCGACGTCAGCAGTATTGGCGAGTTGCACGGCCGGCGCACTACCGTAGATGTTTGGCAATGCGAACAGAATGCCCAGCAGCAATATGACGACAACGAGCGTGTTTAACCAAGCAGGATACTTATTCACAACGTTCTACCAGGCAAACGTGTTATGCGTTTTCGAACGTGTCTTTCGGAACCACCGAAGCAACACTCGATTTCTGAATCTTGATCTCGGTGTTGTCCGCGATTTTGACGATCGCATAATGATCGCTAATACCGCTGACAATGCCGAGAATGCCACCCGTCGTCAGGATCTCGTCGCCGACTTTAAGCGCGGACACGAGTGCCGCGTGTTCTTTTTGTCGCTTCTGTTGCGGACGTATCATCATGAAATACATCAGCGCAATGAAAGCAACCATGATCAGGATCGGGCTGAATCCGCCGCCCTGGGGGGCGCCTTGTGCATAGGCGTTTTGAATTAGAAAGTCCATGAGTCTCTTGTCTTTTATTACGGGCTGCTGGGGTGTCCCAGAAAATCAGCGCGGTATTATGGCATAGAGCAAGCGAAATAAGGGCGGGAAACGAGATCCCAAGCCCGGTGCCCGGAAAAATGCCTGTCAGGCATACCTGTCGCGGATGTCGGTGACAGTGGCCGGCAACGTGCCGGACTCGATCGCTGCACGAAGCGTACTCATAAGTTTTTGATAATAATGGAGATTATGCAGGGTCGCGAGTCGCGGACCAAGTATTTCGCCGCATTTTACGAGATGCCTCAGGTAAGCCAGGCTGTAATTGCTGCAGGTGTAGCAGTCACAATCCGGGTCTGGCGGCGCTGTATCGTCGGCGAAACGGGCATGCCGAAACTTCACCGTGCCCCGTGACGTGAACAATTGTCCGTTACGCGCATGCCGGGTCGGTATAACGCAATCGAACATGTCAACGCCGCGCAACACAGACTCGGCGATGTCAACCGGTGTCCCGACACCCATCAGGTAACGCGGATGTTCGACCGGCATTTTCGGCATCAGCTCGTCGAGTACCTGTATGCGTTCATGTTCGGGTTCACCAACAGCGAGTCCACCGATCGCATAACCGTCGAAGCCGATTTTGCGCAGACCTGCGAGCGACTCCTCACGGAGCTTGTCGTAGATGCCGCCTTGGACGATGCCGAACAGAGCCTCGCCGCGCTCAGGATCCGCCTCGCGTAGCTCGTCAAACCTCTGACGGCTGCGCCCCGCCCAGCGCAGGGATAACTCCATCGACTCGCGGGCCTCGGATTCGCTCGCCGGGTACGGCGTGCACTCGTCGAAGATCATCGTCACATCCGAGTTGAGATCGTGCTGCACCTCGATCGATTTTTCGGGGGTCAGGAATACTTCGTCACCGTTTACTGGAGACTGAAATCGAACGCCCTCCTCGCTGAGCTTGCGCATGGCCGCCAGGGAGAAGACCTGAAAACCGCCGGAGTCCGTCAGTATGGGGCCGCCCCAGTGCATGAACTCATGCAGGCCGCCGTGCTTGCGAATGATGGTGGTGCCGGGCCGCAACATGAGGTGAAACGTGTTTCCGAGGAGGATCTCGGCGCCGGACTCGGCGACTTCTTCCGGCGTAACGCTCTTGACCGTGCCGTAGGTTCCAACCGGCATGAAGGCAGGCGTTTGCACAACTCCGCGCTTAAAACTCAACGAACCGCAACGAGCTGCACCACATTGTTGATGAACGTCGAACTTCATTGCGCCGGCCCGGGCGTCATGAACATCGAATCGCCATAGCTGAAGAACCTGTACTGCTCGCGGACTGCGTGTTCGTAGGCATGCAATGCGCGCTCCGTACCTGCGAACGCCGCAACAAGCATCAGTAACGACGACTGCGGAAGATGAAAGTTGGTCACCATGGCGTCGATCGTACGAAATTTATAGCCAGGCAGGATAAAAAGATCTGTCTCACCCGCAAAGGGTTGAATGTCGCCACCGGCTGCCGCGGTCTCGAGTGCGCGAACCGATGTCGTTCCTACAGCGATTACCCGCCCGCCGCGTGCACGCGTTTGTCGTACAGCATTGCAACACACCGCGTCGACAACCAGGCGCTCACTGTGCAGGCGATTGGCCAGGATGTCCTCATGTCGCAGCGCCTGGAAAGTACCGGCACCAACGTGCAGTGTCACGTAGGCGTGGTGTACTCCGGCAGCCAGCGTTTCCTCCAGCATCGCCTCATCGAAATGCAGTCCGGCCGTCGGCGCCGCAACGGCACCGGGATCGCGCGCGTAGACCGTCTGGTAACGCTCATCGTCGGCGGACTCGGCCGATCGATTCAGATACGGCGGCAACGGGACCTCGCCATGCTGCTCGAGGAACGGCGTTAGCGGCACCGAAAAAGTCAGCGAGAAAAACTCCCCGTCACGGCCATCGACCAGGGCTTCGACACCATCCGCAAACAAAAGCCGGGACCCGGGTTTGGGCGACTTGCTGGCGCGAACCTGAGCCAACGCGCTTGTATCGCCCAGGATTCGTTCGACCAGGATCTCGCAGCGACCACCGGTATCTTTGTGCGCATGGAGACGCGCGTGAATGACACGCGTGTCGTTGAAAACCAGCAGATCCCCTTTCCGTAACAGCAACGGCAGGTCGGCAAATTGTCGGTCCTGAAGGGAGTCACCAACCTCGAGCAGCCGGCTCGCCCGCCGCTCCGCGGTCGGGTAGCGGGCGATCAACTCATCTGGCAGCGTGTAATCGAAGTCGGTGATGCGCATGGGCGCGCATGGTAGCAAAGCGAACAAGAGAAGGGGTCAGAGCCCCAGCGAACAAGAGAAGGGGTCAGAGCCCTGGGGCTCTGACCCCTTATTTCCTATCAGGTCTTTTCGCTGTGCGGTACGGGTGCGGCTGCGGGCCGCGGCGCGACTGCAGGGCGTGGTGCCGGTGCCGACTCCCAGATCATACCGCTGCGATCGTCAGGTACCTCGATCTTGAGAGTGCGCTTCTTTTTCTCGCGCAGGATTTCGATTTCGAGGCTCTCACCAGGCTGGTAGGACCCGAGTATTCGCAACGCATGTCGCACCGATGTCGGCTCGCGGCCATCGATGTTGAGGATGACATCCCCGTCCTCGAGTTGCAGCGCGTCCGACTCGGGAGCGCCAACCACCAGCACGCCTGTGTCCGCGCCGAAGTACTTGCCCAGCCCTTCATTCAGCTCGACCAGTTCCATATCTGCCCAGACATTGCCTGGCCAGGAGAACGCATAGCTCTGGCGGAACTTCTCGAGCGCTTCTGGCCCGGGGTGGATTTCCGGGATCGCGGGCATGCTGAAATCCCTGGGCCCACCTGCAAATGCATAGGCGCGCATCTGGACAGCTCGCGGCTCAACTTCGACCGTACCGACCTTGCCATCGCGGATGTACTCGACTGCGAGAATGTCGCCTGCTTCGACGCCCTCCATGAAGTCGAAAATTTTCCGTGTTGCTTCGCCTGCAGCACCGGCACTCATCGACTCGTCGTTGATGCCGGTAATGATGTCACCGGCGCGCAAGCCTGCATCTTCTGCTGCGCTGCCGGGCGTGACGCCAACAATTTTGACGCCTTCCACCGGTCCGTCACTCCGTTCTTCACCGATATTGACGCCAAGTCGTGGGCGATCGTCGCTCATGAACTCGAAGCGGCGTTCCATCTCGCGCATTTGCGGCAATCGTTCGGAGCTTAGCTCGGCAATCTGGCGAGCTGCCTCAGCCATTTGACGTTCAGCCTCTTCCAGCTTGCGAGTAACTTCGGCCTCGCGCGTTTCCTCGTGGGCCTTGGCAGCAGCAGCAGCCTCGGCGCGTTCCGCCTGTTCCTGGCTCTGCGCAGCGGCCTGTCCTGCTAGCAGCAACAATGCTGCCAGCGGCACCAAAACTTTCATGGTCTTCATCGCGTGTTTCTCCTCTCGGGCCCGAAAGCCCTCGTACGGTTAATAGCCTGCCCGTTGCGCCTGCGCATAGCGCAATCCGACAAGCAATTTCATTAGCCTGACGCGTTCGCGCCAGAAGATATGTTCGTCCTCGTCCGTCATCGTGACGGTCGCGTCATTGAGCTGGTAATCAATGGCGGCAATGCGATCTTCTATCTCGGAGATGGTCGCAACCGTGCCTGCCTGGCGAACCCGTGGCTCCTCAGGCAACGAGCGCAGGTCACTCTCGAGCTGTCGTGATTCGACCATCAGGGATTGCAGGGCATTTAACGGTATGTCGTTCGTCGCCTGACTGACTGGCGGCTCGGTGATTCCGGTTGGCTCAGGTGAGTTCATCATGGCTGGCACGAGTATCGCCGCGAGAGCCACAGCGGCAGCCAGCCCAAGGCCACCATTCCACGTCATTGGGCGTCGCATCACGCCCGTGTTGATCAAACCTTCTGCCTCGGCCTGCTCTCGAATGCGCTGCCAGACGACTCGTGGCGGCATTACCTCCGGTAATCCCCTGAGTTCCTGCTGCAACAGATCGCGTTCATCCGCGGTCAATCCACAAATCATCTCTTTATCCTTCTTGTCTTTCGACATCTTCAACAACCTCTGAGTGCCGCGCTTTCGCTGCGAACATCATCGTCAGGGAGCGAGAGCATCGGCCGCAGCCGTTGATAGGCCCTCGATAGCTGCGACTTTGAGAAACTTTCCGTTCTTCCCATCAACACAGCGATCTCCTTGTGCGTAAAACCTTCCACGTCGTGCAGCCAGACAACCGCGCGACTCGTCGCTGGCAAATTTGCCAGGGCAGCGTCCAGATCCAGCGCATCATCCGGCCGGCTCGGAACACCATGACTGCCGACATCGCCTGGCGTGACCTCATGCCAGTCATCGCCGAGTGACTGACCTCGTGCGGTCCATGCCGAGCGCAAATACATCAACGCCTTTGACACCGCGATGCGACGTATCCAGCTACCCAGTGCCGCTTCACCGCGGAATTTTGCGATCGAGCGCATGATCTCGATAAACGTCTCCTGCACGAGGTCTTCGGCCTGTGCCGGCACTTTTGTAAATCGCAGACACAGCGAATACACAGGTGCCGAAAACGCGCGGTAAATGATCTCGTGGGCACGCGAATCTCCGCGGGCTGCCCGTTTGACGATCGCCGGGTCTATCTGGATGTCAGCAAATTTGCTCATATCTCGGAATATTAGATGCCCTTTGCGTCGAAAGCGTCGCATTTCCGAAAAACATTTTTCGCTCTGGCGGGAAGGCCTTGCCCCGCATATACTTGCCCGCGTGCCGGGGTGGCGGAACTGGTAGACGCGCCGGATTCAAAATCCGGTTTCCGAAAGGAAGTGGGGGTTCGATTCCCCCCTCCGGCACCATTTCCCAAATTGAAATCACTATGAAATATTGTTCTGACTGCGGAAACACTGTCTCCCGGACGATGCCGGATGGCGATACTCATGAGCGCTGGGTATGTGATTCCTGCAGCAAGATCCACTACCAGAATCCGCTGGTCGTCGTAGGGTGTGTTCCCGAGCGCGATGGCAAGATCCTGTTGTGTAAGCGAGCGATAGAGCCGCGCCACGGCTACTGGACGGTACCAGCCGGTTTCATGGAACTTGGCGAGTCAACGGCGGGCGGTGCGATGCGGGAGACGCTCGAGGAAGCTTGTGCTGAGGTCGAAATCGGCCACCTGTTCGCGGTCGTCGACGTCATTGACGCCGGGCAGGTGCACTTCTTTTATACCGCTCAGCTCAAAGGTGACTTCAGCCCCGGCACAGAGAGCCTCGAAGTGGCGATGTTCAGCGAAGACGAAATACCGTGGGACGACATCGCGTTCCACAGCGGCCACTATGCCTTAAAGAAGTATTTCGAAGACCAGGGTAAGAACAACGGCGTGCACATACACGAGTTGCGGCGCTCGAATTCGTAGGAGTTGCGCTTGCGCTGCGACTGTCGCGCTGACTACGTGCCCTCGGGGTACAAGCAGCGCTGCTACTGCGGGTTCTTGCTTTCCAGCGTTGCGATGAGCTGATCCGGCGCGAGGTAACCGCCAATCAAGGTGCCATCCTCAAGGATAATCGCGGGCGTTCCACTCAGACCGACATCACGTCCCAAAATGTATTGCTCCTGGATGGCTGACGCGTCGCACTTGGCTGTCGGGAACTCGCGGTCGAGCTTGGCCATAGTCAGGGCACTTTGCCGATCAGCTGCACACCAGACATCTTCGGCCGTATTCCACGCACGTGAAGCCGGTCCGTTGCGCGGGTACATCAGGTAACGCACCTGGATGCCAAGTGCCAGGTACTCGTCAATCTGACTGTGCAAGCGCCTGCAATAGGTGCAGTCGACATCCGTGAAAACAGACACCGAGTACTTGACGTCTCCTGGCGTGAACAGGATTGTCTGGTCATCAGCGACAGTAGCCATCAGCTCGCGACGAGCATTCGTGCGGACATTCTCGCTGAGGTTCACCTGGTTATCGAGGTCGACAAGGTCTCCCTGCAACAGGTAGCGGCCATCAGCAGAGATGTAGGCAACGACCGACCCTCTGTGAATCGTGTACCAGCCATCGACCGGGCTGGCACTAACGTCGTTGGGCCCGATCATGTCGAACATCTCACCGACCTTCTGCCGAACTGCGTCGAGTTCAGCGCTGCTGTCGTCTGCTTGCGCGAACGAAAACATGGGGAAGGTCGCGACGAACGCGGCTAATAGAATGCTGGTTTTGGAGGTCATGCGGCTCATCTTCGCTTCTCTGTAAGGCCAATAGTGCCCTGCTAACTCGGACCGTTACAGTCCACGCCAGTTCCCCGGCGCGGAGAGTGTAACAAAGCTAGCCGCGTGGGTGGTGTTCGCCGTGCAGGTCCTTGAGCCGCTCACGCGCAACGTGCGTATAGATCTGTGTCGTGCTCAGATCGCTATGGCCAAGTAATAGCTGAACGACCCTGAGATCAGCGCCGCGATTGAGGAGGTGCGTCGCAAATGCGTGACGCAGGCTGTGCGGTGACAGTTTCTTGCGGACACCTGCTTTGTCAGAGTAACGCTTGATGATGTGCCAGAACGCCTGGCGTGTCATGCGATCGCCGCGGCGGGTCGGGAACAGGTAGTCGGTCTGGCGCTCGAGCAGAATCTCCATGCGCGGGCCGTCTATGAAGTCTTTGAGCCAGCGTTGTGATTCCTCGCCCAGCGGAATCAGGCGCTCGCGATCGCCTTTGCCGACGATGCGTAGCACGCCCTGGTTGAAGTTGACCTGCGACTGCTTGAGGTTGATCAGCTCCGAAACACGCAATCCGGTCGCGTACAACAACTCCAGCATTGCACGGTCACGGTGACCGAGCGGCTCATCTGTATTGGGTGCATTGAGCAGGGCATCGACTTCGTCCTCGCTTAATGACTTTGGCAGGGAGCGTCCGATACGCGGCATTTCAATATCAGCCGTCGGGTCGGTGTCACGCATTCCTTCACGCATGATGTAACGGAAAAAACGACGAAAACTCGACAACTGCCTGGCCGTCGAACGGGGTTTTGCGCCGCCTTCGACACGCCCCGCTATGAACGCAAGCAGGTCCGCTTTGTCGGCCATTTCGATGGACTTGTCATTTTCTGCAAGTCCTCGGCCCAAGGTCATAAGATCAGCTCGATACGCACCTAGCGTATTCTGCGAAAGACCGCGTTCCATCCAAATAGCATCAAGAAAACGGTCAACCAGCTCTTCCGAACGGGTCACCGACTTCGATTGCGGTTTGTTGTGCTCTTTAGTGGCCATAGATCCCATCTGTTCAGTCGCGCAATCCTTTGCGGTAGCATACGCCGGATTTCATACTTCCCGGAATCGCCAAGCGACGGATTTTTCAAGGGTTTGAGTATGATGAGGACATCCTGCAACCGGCGTGACCGCTGTCACATATTCCAGAAGGCATTTACATAAAGTGACCTACGTCACAGTCATTTGGCGGACCCTGTACGGCTTCTACGGCTGGCTGGTGTTCATTTTGTGCTTTCTGTTTGCGCTCATCGCAACAGTTCTGGTACCAAATGCGCCGTTACGGCACCGACTTGCCGCGGGGGGCTCGAAAGCCATTTTTGTGCTCGGTGGGATTCCCGCCGAAATCCAGGGCCTTGAAAACGTGCCGGAAGGCAACGCGATCGTTGTCGCCAACCACGCCAGCTACGCGGACGGCTTCCTTCTTAAGGGCTATCTGCCCTACCGATTCGCCTTTGTCATCAAGGGCGAGATGCGCAAAGTACCGGTCGCGCACTTTCTCCTGCGGCGCTCCGGGTCAAAATTTGTGGAGCGTCACCAGCAGGCCGGCAGCAGCCGGGACGCGCGCCAGATCGTCAAGGCGGCGCAGGACGGCGAATCGCTGGCCTTTTTCCCGGAAGGGACGTTCATAAAAGAGCCGGGTATCGGGCGCTTTCGCGCCGGTGCTTTCGTGTCTGCCATCCGTGGCAACCTGCCCGTTGTGCCGATCGCCATCCTGGGAACCCGCGAAATGATGCCGGCCGGACGATTGTGGCCCAGGCCGGTGCGACCCCGGATCTTGGTATTACCACCTATTCTTCCCGGGGATCCGGCGTTCGATAATCACAAGTTGCTCGCCGAGACAGCCAGGCAGCAAATACTGGCCGTGATCGATGAGCCTGACCTGTGTAAAGTGTCGGGCGAAAATTCTAATGAGGATTAGAAAATGAGTGCAGACCCAGTCGTCATCGTCGCAGCACAACGAACACCGATCGGCGCATTCCAGGGCGTACTGTCTCCTGCGACCGCGCCGCACCTGGGCGCCGCCGCTATTGCGGGCGCAATCGCCGACTGCGCAGTTGACGCGAGTGATGTCGACCAGGTGCTCATGGGTTGTGTCCTGCCCGCCGGCCTGGGTCAGGCCCCGGCCAGACAGGCCGCTATCAATGCGGGAATCCCGGTCGGCGCAGCCTGCACGACCGTGAACAAGATGTGTGGCTCCGGCATGGAGACAATCATGCTCGGCCATGACCTGATCAGGGCAGGCAGCGCCACTGTTGTCGTTGCCGGCGGAATGGAGTCGATGACCAACGCGCCTTACCTGTTGCCTAAATCACGGCGCGGTTATCGCATGGGTCACCAGGAAGTCCTCGATCACATGTTCTATGACGGCCTGCAGGATCCATGGGAAGGCCAGATGATGGGCCATTACGCCGAGGAGACCGCGAAGAAATGCAACTTCACGCGCGAGCAACAGGACGCGTTTGCTATCGCGTCAGTAAGCCGCGCACAGGCTGCTGTTGCCGATGGCACGTTCGTCGATGAAATTTCCCCGGTCACGATGAGCACGCGCAAGGGTGATATCACGGTGGAATCGGACGAGACGCCAGGAACGGTAAGCATCGACAAGATACCGACCCTGCGTCCAGCCTTTGCCAAAGACGGCACCGTGACTGCGGCAACGTCGTCGTCGATATCCGATGGCGCGTCAGCACTGATCCTGATGCCGGCATCGGAGGCCGAGAAGAGAGGTGCCGAACCGATTGCAGTCCTGGTGGGTCACTCCAGTTTTGCTCAAGAGCCGGCATGGTTCACCACATCTCCTGTCTCGGCAATAAGGATCCTGCACGACAAGCTTGGTTGGAGCCCCGACAATGTCGACCTGTATGAAGTCAACGAGGCGTTTGCCGTCGTCACGATGGCGGCGATGCGCGATTTGGGCATTGATCACGACAAGATCAACGTGAATGGCGGCGCCTGTGCTCTTGGTCACCCGATTGGTGCGTCTGGCGCGAGGATCACGACCACGTTGCTCTATGCCCTCAAGGCGCGCGGCCTGAAACGCGGTGTTGCCTCTCTTTGTATCGGTGGCGGCGAAGCAGTCGCTGTCGGCGTCGAACTCGTTTAAGGAAATACTATGGATCTTGCTACAGCAAAAGCCGTCATCACTGGCGGCGCATCAGGACTCGGATTCGCAACAGCCCAGCGCATCATCGACGCCGGTGGCCAGGTCGTCCTGCTCGACATCAACGACGAGCAGGGAGAGCGCAGCGCGGCGACACTCGGCGACCGGGCGGCGTTCGTCAATACCGACGTGTCCAACGAGGAATCGGTCAAAGCTGCGATCAGCGCGGCCAATGAAACGATGGGCGGCATTACGCTGGCGGTAAACTGCGCGGGCATAGCGACTGCCGGCCGTACCCTGGGTCGTGAGGGACCGTGGCCGTCGGAACTTTTCAACAAGGTAATTCAGGTCAACCTGATCGGCAGCTTTAACGTCACCAAGGAAGCCGCGGCCTTCATGCAACACAATGAACCCAACACCGACGGCGAACGCGGAGTGATCATAAGCACAGCATCGATTGCGGCCTTCGAGGGACAAATCGGCCAGGCTGCCTACTCGGCATCAAAGGGCGGCGTGGTCGGCATGATGCTACCCATCGCGCGCGAGTTCGCCGCGTTTGGTATTCGGGTCAACACGATCGCGCCAGGCGTTTTTCTGACACCGATGGTCGCCGGCATGCCGGAGGAAGTGCAGGAGTCACTCGGCAAACAGGTGCCGTTTCCGCCACGACTCGGCAGGCCAGAGGAATACGCCGCTACCGTCGAGTACATCTACGGTACGACAATGGTCAATGGCGAAACCATCCGCGTGGATGGTGCCATCCGAATGCAACCGAAGTAGGAGCCCGGGCTCCTACATGCCCGAGTAGTTTGGGCCGCCGCCACCTTCGGGGACGGTCCAGACGATATTCTGTGCCGGATCCTTGATGTCGCAGGTCTTGCAGTGCACGCAGTTGCCGGCACTAATCTGGAAAACGGGATTACCGCCCTCCTCGACCACTTCGTACACGCCCGCCGGACAGTATCGCTGTGCGGGCTCATCGTAATCCGGCAGATTCTGCTCGATCGGTATGGATACATCCTTCAATTTCAGGTGCGACGGCTGGTCTTCTTCGTGGATCGTGCTCGATAAAAACACGGATGAAAGGCGATCGAACGTAATCACGCCATCGGGTTTCGGGTAGTCAATAACCGGCGCTTCGGATGCCTTCTTCAGGGAGCCGTGATCCGTTTGCGGATTACGCCAGGTAAACGGTAATTTGCCGAAGAAGATATTCTGGTCGATGAACGTAAATGCAGCACCCCAGAACGTGCCGAATTTGACCAGCGCAGGTCCGAAATTTCGCCCGCTGTGCAACTCTTTGTACACCCATGATGCCTTGACGCTGTCTTCGTAGTCGCCGAGCTCGGATTGACCTTCATCGCCGGATGACAGTGCTTTGTGGATACTCTCTGCAGCCAGCATGCCCGTCTTGATTGCGGTGTGTGCGCCTTTGATTTTGACACCATTCAGGAATCCCGCATCGCAACCGACGAGCATTCCGCCCGGAAATGCGAGCTTCGGCAGGGATTGCAGGCCGCCCTTGTTGACGGCCCGTGCCCCATAGCCGATTCGCTTGCCGCCGTCGAGGTACTGGCGAATCTTCGGATGCAGCTTCCAGCGCTGGAATTCATCAAACGGTGACAGATGCGGGTTCGTGTAATCGAGCGCAATGATCAGCCCGAGATATACCTGGTTGTTTTCCGCGTGGTACAGGAATCCGCCGCCCTCGGTATGATTATCGAGCGGCCAGCCCGCCGTGTGCACAACGAGCCCTTCCCGGTGTTTGTCCGGCTCGATTTCCCAGATTTCCTTGATGCCAATGCCGTAATGCTGCGGGTCGGCATCCGCGCGCAGATCGAACTGATCCATGACCAGCTCGCCGAGGTTGCCGCGCACACCTTCGGCAAAAATCGTGTACTTGCCCAGCAATTCGTAGCCGGCCTGGTAGGCGTCCTTTTTTTCTCCGTCCTTGCCAACACCAAGATCGCTGGTCGCCACACCGGTAACGCGCCCCTCGCTGTCGTAAAGCACCTCCGAGGCCGCAAACCCGGGAAAGACGTTAACGCCCAGCGCCTCGGCCTGTTCGCCGAGCCACTGGCACAGGCGGCCCATGCTAATGATGTAGTTACCCTTGTTGTGCATCGGACGCGGCACGAACAGCCCTGGTGTGCGGATGCCCTTGTCAGGGCCTGTCAGGAAGTAGACATCGTCGCCGGTGACGGCTGTCTTGACCGGGGCGCCCATTTCCTTCCAATTAGGAAACAATTCATCAAGGCCGGTCGGCTCGAACACATTTCCGGACAGAATATGTGCGCCAATTTCCGATCCTTTTTCGACCACAACAATGGACAGATTGCTGTCCAATTGCATCAGGCGACAGGCCGCAGACAGGCCGGCCGGACCACCTCCGATGATGACGACATCAAATTCCATTGACTCGCGTTCGTTTGCTTCTGTCATAGTTACCGGGCTCAGAGATAGAATTGGATTTATTGCGGCTCACTTTCGTTGCGAAAAAGGATAACCGCTATTTTGACTATTCGCGAGGCCTACGAAGCCAGCCTCCTTTCCCATGGCCATGAAAGAGACGTGGCCCAGGA
>Ga0316194_10000910_pt1 | contig 20216 bp, 16 predicted proteins | sample CroRivsedime1_MG_FD_204936 | JGI IMG/M metagenome (GOLD analysis project Ga0316194, IMG submission 204936) | Coastal sediment microbial communities from Maine, United States - Cross River sediment 1 | ecosystem: Environmental > Aquatic > Marine > Coastal > Sediment | place: USA: Maine...
ATGGACCTTCTCCTTCTCTCATCCAGTTTGGTTGAAAAACCTGTTGTAGTCGGATTGCGATCATACCAGCACCCGTGGCAAGGTCCGTCCTCGACCAATGGTCGAGAACGAAGCCGGTGGGGAATCACCGAGCCCGCAGGGCGCGAGTGACACGGGACCATGTGTTCGACAGGTCATTCGCTCGCGGTGTATGCTGCGCAACCGCCGAAACTGATGAGTTACATGGCGTCGAAAGCCGCCACCTTCAAAAAGGACGAAGAAGGAAGGAGGACAGATTCATGAAAGCCGTCAAAACCATAGTCGTCGGGGGTCTCATCTTCCTCGTCCCATTCGCCGTCGCTCTGCTTGTGCTCGGCAAGGTCTACAGTTTTGCAATGCGCCTGGCCGAGCCTCTCGACGGATTGATTCCGATAGAGGCTATCGGGGGCGTCGCCCTCGCCAACATTCTGGCGATCGCCATTATTTTGTTGGCCTGCTTCCTGTCAGGCATCGTCGCCACCAGGACCTGGGGCAAGAGGCTCTACGGGAAGATCGACGAGTGGTTGCTCAACCTGATCCCTCGTTACGGGTTCATCAAGAGCATGACCGAGAGCATCGGGGGTCAACTCGAGAGTACCCTCCGACCAGTGTTGGTCCGATTCGACGACCTCGCACAGATCGGATTCGAGGTGGAGCGAGGACCCGGCGATCTGGTCACCGTCTATATGCCAGGCTCGCCCGATCCCTGGTCAGGTTCCGTCGCCCAGGTCACTTCCGACCGTGTCGACGCGCTTGGCGCGGACTTTGCGACGGTGATCCAGTCGTTGCGTAAGATCGGCAGAGGATCAAGTGCACTGATGGGTTCAACTTCCGGTTGATTATTGGCAGGATTAAGGCTCACTCGGCCGTCGCGATGTCGAGCCGGCAGCGCACCCACTTCCCGTCCGTCGACTGCTCGAGGGTCACCGGCTCGATGATCCGCACCTGCGATGGCGCCACTTTCTGTTGGTCCACCAGAAAGGCTCGGATCGCCTCGGCGCGGGCGCCGGCGAGGGCTTCGATGACCGCTGAATCCACCGGCTGCGCCTCGATGACGGCAACCCACAGGTCGCGGTAGTACGATGTTTCGTCGAAGCCTCCCTCACCTTCATGCCGAGCACGGAGCTCGTCGAGCGCCTCTCGAGACGCGGCGTCGAGGTAGAGCGACTCGAGGAGCTCGAGTGAGGCCGGTCCCGCATCGGCCCCCTGCTTCTCGGCCGTGACGGCGTCGAGCGAGGCTTCCTTGAGGGCGAAGGTGTCGGCATTGGGGTCCACGGCCCCCTCCACCAACAGCCCCACCTCAGGACGCTGGTCTACGCCGGCGGCCAGGGTGCGCAGCTTCTGAACCGCGTTGCTGTCGAGCTCGTCGCTGCCGGCGGCGAACTCCACAAAGCCGAAGTCCTCGTCGCCGGAGCCGCCGCCGAGCTTCCCGAGCAGCCGGAAGGGTGACTTGACGAGCTCGGCCGTGATCTCCTTGACCGCCGAGCCAATGGCGTTGCCGATGCCAAAGCCGGGATCGTCGAGGTCGCCTTCGATGGGAAATTCGAGGGTGATGCGGCCGTCTTTGTCGGTGAGAAGCGAAACCCCGAGTTTGAAGGGGAGGTCGACCATGCCTTCGCCCTCCACCTTGTCACCGAGCGCAAGCCCGTCCGTGACGAATCGGTTGCTGCCGACGAGGTCCGAGGTGATGATCTCGTATTTCAGGGTGATGTCGACCGTGCCCTCGTCGATCGGATGGCCGATGTAGCGCACCGACATCGGCGCCATCGGCGGCAAGACCGCCTGGCGGACGTCAATCGACAGGTCGGTGAGGCGTTTGGGGTTGAACAGATCCATCTCGCCATCGATGTGCACCATCCCGCCGCTGCGAACCGGCCCGTCGATCTCGATAGCGGAGCCCGCGGTGGCCGTCGACGAGATTCCCGTGACCGTTCCGTCGACCGGGTCGAGGGCGAGGGTGAAGGGCGGGGTCAGCGTGCGATCGGTGTAGGCGCTCGAGCAGCCGTGCAGGGTGACGGCGTCGACCGTGATCGGCGGGACCTCGGTCGCCGCGCCGCCTCCAACTTCGGCCGATCGCTCGGCCATGACCTTGAACAGCTCGATCAGGTTGACTCTGCCGTCCTCGGACACCACCACGTCGATGCCGGCGCCGTGGATGTCGATGGATGCGATCTCGACGGACTGCGGACCCAGCTCGGCGCCGATCCCGCGGCTCTCCACCCGTCCCCACTGCAGCACCCTCGAGCCGACAGCCGTCTCGCGCAGATCGATCTCGTGAATCGTCAGGTCACCCGCGAAGCTGAGGGCTGGCCCATCGCCCTTGGGATCGACCGTGGCCGTGCCCTTCGACTCCAGAATCCCGGCCCGCAGCTCGAGGGGTGCGATGCGCTCGATATAGGGCTGGAAGTGGCCGACGTCGAGGTCGTTGACATCCACTTCGGTCTCGAGGCGCATTGGCCCCGTTGTGACAAAGCCGTCGGCAGTCGCGTTCGCCTCGCCGAAGAGTGTGACCGCCGCCGCCAGTCCCCACTGGTGGCCTGGTCCAGTCAGGATGTCGGTGAGGACGACGCCCGCATTCTCCACCGCCAGCCGCACCGGCTCATCAAAGGTCCGATCCTCGAACCGCGCGCTCGCGCCCTTGATCTCGAAGCGTTGGACGTCCACCACCCAGGGGAAAGCCTCTTCCACCTCGCGATAGGTCTCCACAACCTGCACTTGCGTCTCTTCGGGGACGAGATCCGCCCAGCTCGGAGTGCCGTCGGACTCGAGCCAGATGAAGGCCGCAGCTCCCTCCACCACCACCGAGGCCGCGCCGACCTCCGCCGCGGGCCACACGCCCCTGGCGTCGGCAACGGTGATCAGCGGAACCTCGAGGAGGTTGGTGTCCGAGTCGCGAAGCTTCAGCTCCAGGTCCTCAACCCGGTAGTCGAGGTCAGAGATGCTGACCTGGAGACCGTCGTCGTGGAGCGCAACTGCATAGGCGAAACGGCCGCCGGCGCTGCCGCCCATGAGATCGAACTTGAAGTACGGCTTCAACAGCGGCCAGGCGTTTTCGAGCAGGAGTTGGTCGAGGGTCACGGTGCCGTTGAGCCCCAACGGTTCGACCACCACGTCGCCGGTCACGCCAATCGTGCCGCCTTTCATCAGACCAATTTCGAAGTCGTTTTCACCGCGCTTTTCGGGGATCGTGCTGATGTCGTGGAACTCGTACCGCGACGGCCCTATTGTCATCTCCAGCGGTTCTTCACGAGCGAAATCCTCGACATCGATGGTGGAACCATTTACCAGAATGTGATGTAAGACCGCTCTCGGCAATCCACCCTCGTCGTCCGGATCATCGTCGGGGGGCGTTCGCTGCTCGATGTCGTCCATCAGCTCGAGCACGTTGATGTCGCCGTCGGCAAACCTGCGGAAACCGATGTAAGGGTTCTCGACCCGCAGCTCCTTGAGCGTTGCCGCCCACCGGAAGAGACTGGAAATCTGGGCGTTGGCGTGGAGCTCGTCGAACGACAGCAAGACCGAGCCCTGCCGATCGGGCATGGAAAAATCGAGGACCGTCAGCGACATCGTGAAGGGATTGCACGTCACCTCCCCTACGGTCACCTCGCGGCCGGTACGTTCACGCGCGATGTCGACAATGAGCTTCTTCGCGATCACCGGCACAACGAAGAAACCGATCAAGCCGTAAAGGGCGACGACGACAACGATCGCATATCGGGTTGCCGAATGCGCCATCCAGACGGTCACTCTCGCCACTGAACCACCTCCAACCGGGAAATATCTCATCATCATACAAGGGTTCTCGTGGGGCGGGGGTCAATCCAACAAACGCGGCTCGAGAAACTCCCAGATTTGCCGCCGCATCCAGCTGAGGCCGAGAGGAGTCATGGAGTAGAAAGCCGGGGCGTGATCGTAGTTCATGCTGATGCGTTCGGGTTTGCCGAGCGCGAGCCAGAGATCTAGCCGCGATTTCTCGGGGATGCATTTGTCCCGTATGGCGTCAATGATCAGAACGCTTTTTGGATCTGCCCGATTCGGGTAATTGGCCGCGTCGACAACACTGATGATCGGCTCGAGTTGGGCCGCGAGTTCTTCCCGGTCCCAACCGAAATTCTCGGCCGCCGTCGCCTGAACTCTGGTGGCTCGCTTGCCGTCGCAGGTGGCGATGACCGAATTCAAGTGACTGCCCCCCATGACCGAGACCGTGGCCGCGAGCCGCGGCTCCTGGGTGGCGAGCGTACCGGCGACAAAGGCACCGAGACTGAAGCCGATCAGCGCCACCCGGTCAGCATCGACCTCAGGCCGTTGTTCGGCCCAGTCGATGAGCCGGCGAACGTCGACGATGGTGACCCGTTGCCGGTCGACCGCCTCCCGCCACAGCTCGAGGAACTCGGATTCGTCAGCCGCGTCGACGATCCCAGGCCAGTTTGCGAGGTGTGTGTCTCCCTGGACGTGAAGCACGTGGACGGCACCGTTACTGCGCCGTTGGAAGCTCGAGGTGAACTTTCGCGGTGGATAGGTGAAAGAACCCCAGATGGGCAGAACTATGACCAGTGGGTGCGAGCCCGGCAGGGTGCTCCGGTAGTACTTCGCTGTGACGAGATTGTCCTTCTGGCTGTTTTCGCCGATCGACGGAATCTCGAGGATGCGGAGCTCGTACATCGACCTGGCCCCGACGCCCTCGACATGATTGGTAAAGGGCACATCGGACTTCTCGTATGTGAATGCCGGTGCGGTCTCGAAAGTGGGGTGCTCCTGGACGTCTCCGGCATCAGCGTACGGCGTTCGCACGTGGCTGGTGTAGCAGCCGCTCGCAAAAATAGTGAATGCGAGAACCGCGATCACGAACCGCGGCGCTGGGGTGCGGAGATTCCCTTTCCGAGAGACCATTCGATCGCTAGTTTAGCTTAGCCTGGGCTGCTAAAAATCGATTCCAAGGCCAAATGTGAGACGGAAATCGTCCTGTTCGGGGAAGATTCCGTCCGAGGCCTCCCTGGGGTCTTGAATACGATCCCATACAAAGGTGATGTCAAAATCGAACAGGCTCGTGAGCTCGAACTCGAGACCGGTCAGGAGATGGTGGGTATAGGTGCCTGACTCCTCGTTCACGATGTAGAACGTGTAGTCGAAGATGAAATCGATGTCCTTGGTGATCTCGTGGTCGTAGAGAGTGCCAAGAACCAGGGCGGGGGTGTTGGCGGAATCGGACTCGCCCTCAAGGACGTCATCGAACTGGGTGGTCTGGTAGGCGAGCCCGCCGTTGATCTCCCAATTGACTTTCGAGGTGTCGACCAGCGTGTAGCCTAGGCCCATTCCAAGGGTCCACCGGCTGGCGATGTTCTGGAAGGGATCCCGGTAGAACTCACCGTAGGCCGGAGTCCAGAAAAAGCGTTTCGAAAAATACCGGTTCCACCCGGCGGTCACGCGCTGGTTGTCTGCGGCAACGTCACCGAAGGTCCGGTTGAAGTTTCCCAGGTAGTCGAAGTTGACTCGGTTTTTCGGGGTCCTCCGTTTGATACTCGCCTTCGAGCTGAACTCGACCTGCTCGGTGTTCCCCTCGCGGATATTGGCGCCAAGGGTGATTTTGCCGGACCAGTAGTTGCTCTCCTTTGGATCTCCAGCGGTGATAGTCAGGATTTCGGTTCGGGGGAATGACCGATCCTCTGCTCCCATCACCCGGACCGTGTCGCCCTGCACGAGGAGCTTGCCGGTGGTGATCACATCGTCGACAAGACCGATTTGCATGGTGCCGCCCGTCCGAATTTCCTTGATGTCACCCCAGTCGAGCGTCAGATCGTCGAGCTCGTCACTGTCGAACTCGAGGTCCTCGTCGTACATGGCGATGATTTCGCCCTTGAGCCACTCACCGGAGGTGAGCTGGATCCAATCCCACTCATCGGGCATCGGTGGCGGCGGCTGCCATGCTCTCTCGCCCTCTTCGGCGAACGCCAGACCGGCCGCGAGAATCGCGGCCATGAGGACGATCGCAACAGAGGTGGTGTGTCGAATTCGATTCAGTCGGTCAACGCGCATGTAAACCCTCTCTTTGAATGTATTTCATGTACTAATTTCGCTGAGTGCGGTAATCATTCCCTGTCACCCGCGACCTGGCTGAAGGCAAGGCGATCCGGAATCCGGAATCTTGGTGGGTCGGGCAGGTGTTAGGCTCTCCTGAGATCTCTTGTTGGGAGTGAAATCATGAAATCCATCCGGCTGAAATCCGTCGTTTTAATCGTTGCCGTTTTTTTGGTGGGTGGAGCGTTCCGTACGCTGGCGGCACAACAAGACCCTGCGACGGCGGCAACCCCTGAAGATCCCTCAGTCATCGAATCGCAGGAGCTTTTCCGGTCCATCGAGGAAAAACGCCTCGAGATCGAACGGATTGGGGGCGACCTCGAAAGGGCAAATGGCGAGAGTCGGGAGGCTCTCGAAGTGCGCATCTCGGAGCTTGCAGAGGATCTGATCCAGGACGTCCACGCGTTGGCGACGCAAGTCGTGGCGCGAGAGGAGGGGGGGCAGGACGTGTCCGCCGACCGGGGTCGGGTGGCGGACATGCTGGAGAAGATCTCCGGCTACATTCGGACCGCCATTGGGCGGGTAGAAGAGGAGATGGGTGACCTCGAAGTACGGCGCGATGAAGCGCCGCCCGAGGACGTGGTCGAGATCGAGGATCGGCGGGTCGTGCTTGACGAGCGTCTGAACCGCGATCTGGAAATGCTTCTCGAGCAGGTAGGGGCCATGGACACCTTTGGTCTCGATAACGGAAGCGACAAGGAATTTCTCGAGTCCTTTTTGGAGGCTCGAGCGGCGCTGGTGGCGGGGAGAATCGAGCTCACCCGGGAGGACCTGGCGGCCATCGAACGCCGGTTGCAGGCGATTCCTGAGGACAGCGCACTTTTGTTGGAGTTCGATCTGAAGCGGCAACGGCTCGACGACCACGTCGCCAATCTGAATTCGACCGTCGGGATGATGGAGTCGTTTGACCTAGACACCGCCGACTACCAACAGCTGATCTTCGAGGTGACCGGCGAGATCACGACAGGCGTGCTCAGTGGTGATGTCCTCGCCGGGCTCATGAGCACGTGGACCGGAAACGCAGTCGACTGGATCACCACCACCGGCCCAGGGCTCTTCTTCAAGCTCGTGCTCTTCCTTTTGATTCTCCTGGTCTTCCGTATTCTCTCGCGCGTATCCCGAAAGGTGGTGCGAAAGGCCATACAGGCATCGACCCTCAAGGTGTCGCAGCTGCTCGAACGGACCGCGCTGTCGGTCACCGGCGCCGCCGTCATGATCCTCGGGATACTGGTAGCGTTGTCGCAGCTCGGCTTTGAGGTGGGTCCGTTACTCGCCGGCCTCGGCGTTGCTGGTTTCATTATCGGTTTCGCCCTCCAGGACACTCTGGGCAACTTCGCGGCCGGGGTCATGATCCTGCTCTACCGTCCCTACGATGTGGGCGATCTGGTCGAGGTTGCGGGCGGGATGGGCAAGGTCAACGAAATGAGCCTGGTGGCTACCACCATTCTCACGTTGGACCACCAGACGCTGGTCGTTCCCAACAGCAAGATCTGGGGCGATGTGATCAAAAACGTCACCGCTCAGAAGGAACGTCGCGTCGATATGGTTTTCGGGATCTCGTACTCGGACGACATCCCGCACGCCGAACGGGTACTCGCGGAGATTCTCGGGAACCACGACAAAGTGCTTGAAGATCCGGAGCCGATTGTCAGGCTTCACAACCTCGGCGAATCGTCGGTCGACTTTATCGTCCGGCCGTGGGTCGCGACCGAGGACTACTGGGAGGTCTACTGGGACGTCACCCGCGAGGTCAAGATCCGCTTCGATGCCGAGGGGATCTCGATTCCCTTCCCGCAGCGGGACGTGCACGTGTTCGAGGAGAAGGTCGCGGACGGTCCTTGATTCTGGGATGGCGGGTGGGCGGCAGACCTCAGCTGTAGATATCCGCCTCGAGACCGATATCGGCGATCGCTTCTCGGACGATGTCGGCCGGAAAACCGCAGTGGTCCTCGATGGCCTCGACGAGTTGCTTCTTGTCGGCCAGTTGGGTGGTGGAGGAGGCGCTCGGGGTTGACTCGGTGAGGGTGAAGTTGTGGATCCTGACAGAGCGATTGAGGAAAAACCGTTCAACAATGACGACATTCATGAACGTTGCCGCATTGCTGTAGGAGTGCTGGATAACCTCAGCGAAGTGGTCGATCTCGCGCGGCTCGGGCTTGGCGATGTAGCCGTGAATGAGTTCGCCGTCGCGAACTTGATCCATCCTTGATCGACCCTGCTCATCCTGCGGGTGGATTACATACAGGTTCCTGCCGAAGACGATCTCATGCTTCTTTTCGAGGTCGCGTGCCATCGGCTCGAAAAATGGCGCTCCGTAGCCGACGTCAACCAGGTACTCGCGCCCCTCGAGACGGACCTTTGAAACGATGTGCACGTCAGGTCTGGTCATGTCGGCGCCGCAGAGACTGACGTCGTAGCCACAGTGGTTTAGGAGCTCAGCGAAGTAGGGGTTGTTGGCGTAGCACGTGCCGCCGAAATGAAAGTGTTCGATGCCGTCGAGGTGCGCCTCGAGGCTCGGGATGAATGAGGCGTTCTGCGTTTTCTTGAGATAGAGCTTCGAAATGTTTTCGAAAGGAACCCGGATCAGTTGGGCGCGAACCAATCGACGTAGATGGTCGAGGGATGGTGGTCGGGGCTCGACCGCGAGAATCGAGAGGTATCGTTCGAAGGTCTCAGCGATCGTCACAATCGGAATTTCCCCCAGTTGGCAGAGTATATCGATCAGTTCATGACTGAGAGCTGTGACAGGATGACTGAAGGGGGAACCATGCAGTACACCATCCACGGCGAGCTGGCGCAGGTTGCGAATTTGACGTTGGAGAATGGCGAGACCTGTTGGGCGAGCAAAGGCTCCATCGTCGCCATGGATCCCGGCCTCGGCTGGACCCTCAAGGTCCCTGGCGGGGCGAGTGGAGCGGCACGTCGGATGATGTCGGGCGAGGGCCTGGCTCTGACCTTCCTCGCAGCCACCGCCGACGGACAGCGCGCGACCCTGGCCGCCAACCAGCCGGGGAAGATCGTCGCCTGGAACCTTGACGATGGGCCGGTGATCACCACGCGTGGTTCGTTCGTCTCCGCTTTCGGGCCGAAGGTCGATATCGACGTCCGGGTCGCCAAGAGGGCCGGGGCGGCGTTCTTTGGCGGCGCCGGGCTCTTTTTGCAGCAGATTTCGGGCGCGGGCACGGTGTTGGTGCATGGCTCGGGCGATTTCATCGAGAGGAATCTTGTCAAGGGTGAGGCGTTGCTGGTTTCGACGGGCAGCCTCGCAGCCTTTGCCGAGTCGGTCGACTACGACATCCAGGGTGTGGCCGGCTGCCGGCGGATGGCCTTCGGCGGCGAGGGTCTCTTCATGACCCGGCTGACAGGGCCCGGTCGGGTACTGTTGCAGACCTTGAAGCGTGTGACGCCAGGCCCTCGGCGGGGCAATGGCTGATGCGCGGGGGTTACTGGACGTAGCCGAGAGCTTCGAGCGCCTCGAGGGTTTCGGGATCATTATCTTCGGGCGCGATCCTGCCGGCCGGGTAACGCAGAGTTTCGGCCTCGAGGGCTTCGAGCAGGCGTGCACGAAGGTCAGCCTCCGCAGGCGCCATGTTGAGCCGCTCGTCTGGGAGGCGAAAGAGCTGCTCGGAATCGGGCGTCCACAAGTACTTCCATAGCCGGTCGACGACACCGCGGGTCCGCGGATCGGTGGCCTGGGCGACGGGCTCGCCGACGACGCTGCGGATGATCCTGAGCCGAGCAGGTTTGCGGTTGGGGTTTGGGATCTCGGGTGCCCGGATCAGCACGATACGATCGCCTGCTTCGCTGAAATCGTCCTGAAGAGGGATACCGGCCAGGTTATCCGGCAATGGCAATGAGAGTTCCTGGAGCACTGTCGGGGTGATGTCGAGGTTGCTGACCCGGCGGTCCACTCTCAGGCCGGCGCCAACGCCGTTTGGATAGCGGACGATCAAGGGGACCCGGAGGGTGCCCTCGTAAAAACAATCCGCGTGCTCGAAGTGGTTTCCGTTTTCGAAACACTCGCCGTGGTCTGCCGTGACCACGACCATCGAAGCGCGTGAACCACGCAGCCGATCGAAGTTTTCCAGCAGTTTCCCGATCCAGAAATCTGTGTACTCCACCTCGCCGCGGTAATAGTCGAGAGCGATATCGAAAACATCTTTTGGGACATCCCCGTTGTTCAATTTTGCGGTGCGGTTGAGGGTCTTCCATCGGATCACGGGGATCTGGCGCTCGAGCTCGGGGTCGATCCCGCGGCGAAACTTTTTCGGGGGGTCGTATGGCTGGTGAGGATCGTAAACATGGACCCAGAGCAGGATCGGGTTTTCCGGATTGGCGTCGCCCAGCCAGTCGATTGCCCTCTCGACGACGATCTTTCCTCGAGGGCCCAAGGTCTTGTCCTTGGGGGCGGCAAATTCGACGAAACCCTGTGCGAGCCCAGATTTCTGGTTCAGAAATCGGATCCCGGTGAACCCGGCTGTCTGGTAGCCGGTGTCCCGCAATGTCTCGGCCAACGTGACCACGCCTTCGGGTAGGATCTGGTGGTTGGTGAGCACGCCGTGCTGATCCGGATAGAGACCGGTGAGGATCGAAGCGTGCGCAGGCCGGGTGAGCGGCATCGGAGTTGTCGCGGCCTCGTAAAGTACGCCCTCGCCGGCGAGACGCGCGATATTCGGGGTCAGGGTGTCGGTGGCTCCGTAGGGCTCGAGCGAGTCGGCACGAAGGGTGTCGATTGTGATGAGCAGAATGTCGGGTCGTTGCGGCATGCTTTCTGACCCGCAGTGGAAATTGAGCAGAATCGTGACCGCTACGACCGCCCTGCCACAGAAGTTTCGAGTCAACATCCCGGTTCTCCGTTATTGAACGTATCCGAGGGCCTCGAGCATTTCGAGAGTTGCCGCGTCTTCAGCTTCTGATGCTGGAACTCCAGCCGGATAACGGCCCTGTTCGGCCTCGATGGCTTTCAACATCTCTTCGAGGGTATCCGGATTGGTGTCCGCCCGGTTTCTGGCCTCGTCGGGAAGGCGGAAGAGTTGCTCTGAGCCCGGCGCACCGAGGTACTTCCACCACCGACTGACCAGCCCCCGGGTGCGTGAGTCGGTGCGCTCGGCGACAGGCTCCTGGGCCACGCTCTGGATAACCCTCCGGCGGGGGATGACCTTGTCCGGGTAACGGACCTTTGGTGGGCGGATGAGGATGCACCGTTCACGGGGACTGTCCAACACCTCTTGCAGCGGTCGCCCGGGTATGTCCTCCGGCACAGTCAGTCCAAGCTCCGACAACACTGTTGGTGAGACGTCGAGATTGCTGACCCGGTGTTCGACCCCGAGCCCGGCGCCGACCCCACCGGGATAACGGACGATCAAGGGCACCCGGATCGTCCCCTCCCAGAGGCAGTCCTGATGGGTGAAAAAAATCCCGTTCTCGAAACACTCGCCGTGGTCTGCTGTCAGAACGACCATCGATTGTGAGCGATTTCGAAGCCGGTCGAAGGAGCGGATCAGCCGTCCGATCTGTCGATCGGTGTACTCCACCTCGCCGCGATACAAAAGCCGTGCGTGCTCGAGAACCTTTGCCGGGACATTCCCGTCATTCTCCGCAACCACCTTTTTCAAGGTGTTCCATCTGATGTGCTTGAGGCTATTGTTGAGCTCGGGGTCGACCCCTCGTCTGAAGGTGGGCGGTGGGTTATAGCTCAGGTGAGGGTCGTAGAGGTGGACCCACATCAGGACCGGAGCTTCAGGATCCGTGCCCTCGAGCCATTCGATTGCGGGGTCGACAACCCTTTTGGCTCGGCGCTGTACTTTGTCGACCGGCGCATCGAATGTGTCGAAGCCTTGACCGAGCCCCGATGGGAGGCCAAGGAGTCGGACACCAACGAACCCTCCAGTCTGGTAGCCCTGGCCTTTGAGAATCTCCGCCAGGGTATTTTCCTCTTCCGGCAGTACATATCCGTTGTGCAGCACTCCGTGTTGATCCGGATAGCGACCCGTAAAGATCGAGCTGTGTGAAGGGCGAGTCACCGTGATCGGTGTCGTTGCCGATTCGTAGACGACCCCCTGTTCCGCGAATCGTGCGATGTTCGGGGTGAGAGTGTCGAGCGCGCCATACGGTTCGAGTGAGTCGGCCCGCAGCGTGTCGATGGTGATGATCAGAATGTCCGCGGGGGCTGGCTTGATCGCAGGTTCCTGGCAGGCGACCGATGTTGCCGCCAGCGCGACAACCAGCGTGCCGACAGCCAACTGCCGGTTTATCCCGTGATCACGATCGAAGATGCGTTGGAGCACAATGCCATCCTTGGCCCGGATTGTAGCAAGAGGGGGTCAGTTCAATCTTTGTGGACAATAAGAAAACGCCCCCCAGGATTGGGGGGCGATTCGTTCAATGGTACGCCCGACTGGATTCGAACCAGCGACCTATAGCTCCGGAGGCTATCGCTCTATCCAGCTGAGCTACGGGCGCACAAAAAATGGGGTGAGCGAGGGGTTTCGAACCCCCGACCACAGGAGCCACAATCCTGTGCTCTACCAGCTGAGCTACGCCCACCACAATTATTCGCGGTAATGGTCCGCCTGAGAGGACTCGAACCTCTGACCTACGGATTAGAAGTCCGTTGCTCTATCCAGCTGAGCTACAGGCGGAGGTGTCCAGCGAGAGGTGTATATGGTCGGGGCGAGAGGATTTGAACCTCCGACCCCCTGCGCCCAAGGCAGGTGCGCTACCAGACTGCGCTACACCCCGACTGGGAGTCCACTCGCATTTGCAAAGATCAACCACCCGAAGGCGGGCAGTGAGTATAGGTTTCGGTGCCTCGAAGTGTCAATGGCGAACGCGGCCCGGAGGGGCCGCAAATTCGAAATTTTGAATTTTGAATTTTGAATTCCTGCCTGTCTTCATGTGTCAGAAGGGGTTGTTCGGGCATTCCGAATTCCGAACTCCGAACTCCGAATTCTGTCTATGGCAGCGCCAGCCCCAGTGCGTCCAGCCGCGGTCCCACTATTTCCCTTTGTTTCGCGATCACCTGCTCCGCACCGTGCCACCCCACCTCGAGGAGGTTGTTGAGTTGGTCACGGGAGAACGACCTGCCCTCGGCGGTACCTTGCACTTCTATAAGATTGCCGTCACCGGTGAAGACCAGGTTGAGATCAACGTCGCAATCGAAGTCTTCGCCATAGTCGAGATCGGCCCGGGCTTCGCCGTCGAGGAGCCCGACAGCGACAGCGACAATCTGATTGGTGAGCGGCCACTCGCTGAGGAGGCCCTGCTCGCGCATCCGAGCGAGGGCGAAAACGAGAGCGATCCAACCGCCGGAGATGGAGGCGGTGCGGGTCGAGCCGTCAGCCTGCAAAACGTCGCAGTCGATGGCGATGGTGCGTTCGCCGATTTCGCCGCGGTTGACCGCGGCCCGCAGGGAGCGGCCGATCAGACGCTGGATCTCCTGTGAGCGGCCGCTCGGTTTCCCCTTTTTGACCTCACGTTCCGAACGCGTATCGGTTGCTCGTGGCAGCATGGCGTACTCGGCGGTCACCCAGCCCTCGCCCGAACCGCGCAGGAAGGGCGCCGTGCGGTCGAGCACGCTGGCATTGCACAACACCATCGTGTCGCCCGCGTGATAGAGGACGCTGCCCTCGGGGTAGCGGATGAAGTCGGGCTCGATCGTGATCGGGCGGATATCGTTGGGCTGGCGTCCGTCGGGTCGCATAAAGGTCTCCTTGTCGGGGGAAGAGTATAGACCCTTGTTGAGTTAGGAATTAGGAATTAGGAATTAGGAATTCACGCCCACCCGCTAGCAAGTAGATACTTTGCGTGGAGCGCGGGATCTGTATATTGAATATCGATGGGTAGAGGGATCGGTGACTGCTTGACGCTAATGCGCCGTTTGAGCGTGGCGGCGTGCGCCGTTTTTCTGCTCGGCTCACTGGCACCGTCCGCGGCGGCGCAGGAGCTTGTGCCGGCCGCTTACACTCCGGCGCCGTATGGGATCAACCTGATCACCGTGGCAACGCATTACAGGAGCGGTGACGTCACCTTCGATCCATCGCTTCCGATCGAGGATGCCAGCGCCTGGGTGTCAGCATCGTCGCTGGGTTATGCACGAACATTCAGTTTCGGTGGTCAGTCGGCAAACGTAGGGGTCATCGCGCCGTTTGTTGTCGGGCACATCGAAGGCATCTTGGCCGGCGACTATGCGTTCGCCGATCGGACCGGGTTTGGTGATCTCGGTCTTCGTTTCGCGGTGAATCTCTACGGGGCGCCGGCGATGAGTCCAAAGGAATTTCAGTCCTTCAAACCGCGGACGATGATCGGCACCAGTCTTACGGTCATTGCGCCGACCGGTGAGTACGACCCGTCGAAGCTCATCAACATCAGCACCAACCGGTGGGCCTTCAAACCCGAAATCGGTGTCGTCCACGTCATGGGTCGGTGGGCCCTCGACGCATACGTTGGAGGATCGTTCTTCACCGAAAACACGGACTTCTACGGCGGTTTGACACGCGAGCAGGATCCAATTCTCTCCACCCAGGTTCACGTCCGGTACCTCTTCAAACCCGGACTGTGGGGGGCCGTCGACGGTAACTTCTGGCGAGGGGGGCAGAGCACGGTAGACGGCAGCGCAAACGACGACGAACAGCGCAACTCGCGAGTCGGGTTGACCGTTTCTATCAGGCTTGGCAGGAGTCAATCGCTGCGTATCGCGGCCAGTCGAGGCGCGATCACCCGCATTGGCGGAGATTTCATCTCGATTGGAGCTTCCTACGGGTACAGCTGGATGGGCAAACCGTAGGTTTGAATTAGGAATTAGGAATTAGGAATTCCGCACGCCCACCCAGGTTTCAATCGCCTCGCGAAAATTCGAAATCCGAAATCCGAAATCCGAAATCTTGCTTAAGCCGCGCTGTCGATATCAACGACTTCGAGGTGTTCGGGCTCCCGGCCGAGAATGGCAGTGGCGATCCGCAAGAACCGTTCCGAAGCGTCGGTGAGCTGGATATGAACGTCGCCGCGATTGCCGTGAGAGGTGTCGATGAGCTCGGCGTGATCGGTGACCACCGCCTCTGCGACGGCGCTCGCCGAGTCCACGAGATGGACGTTCGGTCCCACGACCCTGTGCAGTGACGGCCTCAACAGCGGGTAATGGGTACAGCCGAGGATCAGGGTTTGGGCGCCCCACTCGAGCAACGGTGTGAGGTAGTGACGGGCGATCTGATCGGTCACCGGGTGGTCGCCCCAACCCTCTTCGGCGAGTGGAACGAAAAGGGGGCAAGGCAGGGCGCGAACCTCCACCCCAGGGCCGAGACCCGTGAGCGCTGTCTGGTAAGCGGCCGAGCGGATGGTGCCCTCGGTGCCGATGACGCCGACGCGGTCGGCGCCTGTTTGCAGTGCTGTCCGAACACCTGGCTGCACGACCCCGACCACCGGCACCGGCGAAGCAGCTGCGACTTCGTCGAGCGCAAAAGACGAAGCGGTGTTGCACGCCACAACCAGGAGCTTGATCTGGTAGTGGTTGACGTGGGCGGCGGCGTTGAGGGCGTAGCGGCGCACGGTGTCCGAGGTCTTGGTGCCGTAGGGGAGGCGGGCGGTGTCGCCGAGGTAGAGGTACTGCTCGTCCGGCATCCGCTCGCGAAGAGCCTTGAGGACTGTCAGCCCGCCGACACCGGAGTCGAATATTCCGATGGGGCCGGAGTTAACCTGCATGTCTCACCGGGTTTAAACTCATGATGCGGCGATGAAGCGCTTGTTGAGAACCAAAGGTCGCGACAGGTCGAGGTGGCCGGCCAGGGTGTCGACCTCGTGGCCGCCGAAGAGGATCTGCACCGCTGTGACCTCGGGGCAATTCAGGATGATCGAGTTGACGACGCCGTAGGCAAGCATCAGCTCGGTGCTCGAACCGGCGAGGGGCTTCGGTGGGGCGGTGAGATCGACGTAGGCATTGCCGTGTTGGTCGACAAAGACCGCCTGTAGAGACGCCTGGTACGGGACCGGCGGTGACAGGCGTGGGGCTGATCGCGGACCGGCGAGCAGCTCATCCATCACCACCCGAATTCGTTCGTGGACCTCCTCTGGAAGCGGCACTGACCGGAGCTCGGGGTGGAGCATGCCGTCTTGGCCAGTGAAGAGCAGGATGACGCGTTGCTCTGGGGCCGGTGTCGGCGTCGGCAGAACCACGACTTCGAGAATCTCTGCCTGTTCGACCTGTGGTTTGCCGCCCTGGAGCAGCCAGACCAACAGAGCTATGGCGGCCACGGCCGCTAACGCGATCAGGGCCACCCGCCAGTTCATCAGCGCCCCAAAAAGTCCTCGACACCGGCAGCCAAGGCCTCAGCGAGCTGCTGTTGGCTCTCCGGTTGGGTGAGTCGCTGCGCTTCGGCTGGATTGGAGAGGAAGCCGACCTCGACCAGGATTGCAGGCATCGTAGCCCCGGTGAGGACCACAAACGGCGCCTGTTTCACACCGCGATCACGCAGGCTGAGCCGAGCATTCAGACGACCCTGAACCGCCAGCGCCAGCCTGGAGCTTTCATTCAGGACCTCGGCCTGGGCCAGGTCCCAGAGAATGAGATCGAGGGGTGAGCGTCCGTCCGCTGATGATCCGGCGCGGTTTTCGAGGGCGGCTGTAGCGGCGGCAGCCTCGTCGCTGGCACCGTCGAGGCTCATGTAGTAGGTCTCGGCGCCGGCCACCGATGCGACGGTGGATGCGTTGGCGTGGAGCGAAATGAAGACGGTCGCGTCGAGCCGATTGGCGAGAGCGGTGCGGTCGGTCAGAACTCGGCCCTGATCACCGTCGCGGGTCAGCCTCACCGCGCGTCCCCGGCTTTCGAGGATTCGGGCCAGGCGGCGTGCGACGGCAAGTGTGATCTCCTTTTCCATCACACCGGTGGGCGACTGGGCGCCGACATCGTCGCCGCCATGGCCAGGATCGATGACAACGGGTCGCGGCCCTCTACGCGTTACGACGGGTGCGTGAACGGGTGCCGGCGTCGGTGTCGGTCGCGCCGGCCCGAGCTCGATCGTAATCCGGGGAGGGGTCTCCAGCGGATGCCATGAAAGCAGGCCGATCCCGGGGGCCAGCTTGACGAGAAGGGTCTGGTCGCTGCTTGTCAGTGAGCGTACGCGGCGCGATTGGAACCGAACGCTGCTGTCGAGCTGAGGCATTGCGTCGTCGAAAGCGATGGTGATCGTTCCCGGTTCGCTCTCCTCGACCTCGACGACAGCCTCGCGATTGAGGGACAACACCAGCGTGGTTGTGGTCCCGAAGTCGGCTGCCACCGGGCGCACCGCCACAGATTCGGCAAAACGGGCGCCACGCACGATGCGGTATCCGCGTGGGATCGGCTCGAGGTGGAATCCGAGCGGACTCAGAAGCCATCTTTCGAGATAGCTCAGTGAGACGGCAACTCCGCCTGGCGACGCGCTCGGGACCTCGCGCGCCTCCTGGAGCTCGCCATTGACGAGTAGGACCTTGTGGTCGACCGCAAACTGAATGACGTGCTCGCCATACAGGATTCCGTAGGTGCCGGCGGCCAGGGAAAACCTAGCCTCGGCTCCCAGGAGTTCGAGGATCGGTAATGCCTCTACCTTTGGACCGAACTTGGGCACAACGATGGCCTGGTCGTCGAAGTGGAACTCGAGAGTGCGGTCGTAATCCTGGGCCGGCAACAGACCTGCGCCGAGAGCCAGCGTGATGAGAATGAGCTGAATTCTTCGCATCAGATTCCTGAGAACTCCGTTCCGGCCTGCGCCGTACTGCGCCGACCGGTCTGGGGCGTGAGCCCCAGCGTTGTTGTGAATTGTGGTGGACCCGTCTACAGAATATTTTGAAACTCCGCTCAGGCCCCTGTCATGGCGGCCCTATTGTACGCCACAAATTCCGTTCTCAATCCGACGGATTAAGAACGGAATTTGGTGGAGGCGGTGGGAATCGAACCCACGTCCGAGGAACTTCGATCGCCGGTTTCTCCGTGTGCAGCCGGCTAGTTTATCTCGCCTTGTGGTCAGTTAGCTGGCAACCTTCCGCAAGGCCAGCCCGAAAAATCTCGATCACCGCCGACGGGCGCGACGGCAACCCAGCCCATCTAACTTCGTCCATCCCAGACCGACGGGCCGAGCCTTGGGAAGGACGTGGCTACCTAAGCAGCCAGTGCGTAGTTGTTATCGGCAGTTAAAGTTGCCTTCATCCGTTTTACGAGCGGGTGACCCTCGACACGCTGCCGACGACCGACACAGTTCCCCGTCAAACCCAGTACGCCCCCAGATTCGACATTCGGGGAGATTCTACCACCAAGTGGCTTGAACTCCCTGAAATAGACTACGCAACGCCGAAACCGTTCATTCCCGTTCCCGTGCCCGTTCCCGATCATTCGGACCGTCGCGAGGATCAGACCGGCGCTTGACGAGATCATTAGACGGTGTAATGCTGGGCCCGTTCCACGCTGACAATTCAGGAGAAAACTATGCTTGCGAAGGCGTACTCTGCCACGCCCCGAGGCGTGGATGCGTTGTTCGTAACCGTCGAGGTGGATCGAATCCGCGCGCAACACCCCTCGGTTATCGTTGTCGGGCTGCCCGACACCGCGGTCCGCGAAGCGCGCGAGCGGATCTTTGCGGCCATCCGACACCTCGGCCGGCGTTCGGAACCGGCCAACGTGGTCATCAATCTGGCACCGGCCGACCAGCGCAAAGAGGGTGCGGTGCTCGATTTGCCGATGGCGGTGGCGTTTCTTGCCACCACCGGCGATGTCGCGCCGGAAGCTCTGGCCGATCGCCTGCTGATTGGTGAGCTGTCTCTCGAGGGGAGGCTACAGCCGGTGCGTGGCGTTCTGCCCATCGTGTTGGCGGCCCGTGATCGTGGCTATGGCGAGGTCGTCCTGCCGGCCGCTAACCTCTCGGAGGGCGATGTCGTGTCGGGGATCCGGGTGGTCGGCGCCGCCACCCTTGGCGAGGTGGTTCGTTTTCTTCGGGACGGGACCTCGCCGGACGGCTCGGCGCAGGTCGAGATCGATCCACCCGTGATCACGGCTGCGTTCTTCGATCTTGCCGACGTCATAGGGCAAGAGCAGGCGCGACGGGCTCTCGAAGTTGCAGCGGCGGGCGGCCATCACCTTCTCTTTTTGGGTCCACCCGGCGCCGGGAAGTCGATGCTCGCACGGCGGCTTCCGGGGATATTGCCTTTGATGAACCCTGAAGAGGCCCTTGAAACGACCTGCATCTACTCGGTCTCGACTCGGGTGCCGCGCCCTTTGGGTCTGCTTTCGAGGCGTCCGTTCCGTGCCCCGCACCACACGACCTCGGCAGCCGCGTTGATAGGCGGCGGTGCGAGTCCGCAGCCGGGAGAGGCGTCGCTCGCTCACAATGGCGTCCTTTTCCTCGACGAGCTGACTGAATTTCGACGTGACGTGATCGAGGCTCTGCGGCAGCCGCTGGAAGATCGCCATGTGACGGTAGCGAGGGCCCAGGCGACTCTCGATTTTCCGGCCAGCTTTCAGATGGTTGCGGCCGCCAACCCGTGCCCCTGTGGCTTCCTGGGCGATGATCGACGGGAGTGCAGTTGCACGCCACCGGCGGTGCAGCGCTACCGGGCCCGGCTCTCCGGGCCGTTGCTCGACCGACTCGATCTGCAGGTAACTGTACCCGCCGTGCCGTGGCGGGAGCTGTCGGCGGATCGCCGCGGTGAAGCCTCCGAGGTAGTGGCCGGAAGGGTCGCCGAGGCGAGACGCTGCCAGGCGCTGAGGTTTTCAGGTCAAGCGCCCCACTGCAACGGCGAGATGGGAGCAGAAGCGATTCGAAAATGGGCGAGGCCCGACAAAGATGGGCGTCGACTCCTCGAGCACGCAAGCCGTGGGCTCGGGCTGTCAGCGCGGGCTTATCACCGCATCCTTCGTGTAGCTCGCACCATCGGCGACCTCGCAGGTGAGGAGCAGATTTCGTCGACCCATCTCGCCGAGGCCATCGCCTACCGCTGTCTTGATCGCACCCCTGCCGCTCGGCCGACCGCTATCGGTGATTGGTCGATATCAAAGGGGCAGAGCGGGCGGGGGAGGTGAGCATGAAGGGCATGGTGCACGATCTTTGCTACCACATCGTGCTCGGCACCGAGGACCAGCGTCCGCTCATTTCACCCGGACT
>Ga0316194_10000911_pt1 | contig 20196 bp, 17 predicted proteins | sample CroRivsedime1_MG_FD_204936 | JGI IMG/M metagenome (GOLD analysis project Ga0316194, IMG submission 204936) | Coastal sediment microbial communities from Maine, United States - Cross River sediment 1 | ecosystem: Environmental > Aquatic > Marine > Coastal > Sediment | place: USA: Maine...
TACGCAAGCTCTGTTCTGAACGGGGTGTTTTGTTGATTATCGATGAAATTCAGACCGGCTTTTGTCGTACCGGCAGGTTCTTTGCCAGCGATCATTTTGATTTGCAACCCGATATGATGTGCGTGGCCAAGGCGATGGGCGGAGGCGTACCGATAGGTGCGACCCTGCTGAGTGCCGATATTCATATCGAACCCGGCCTGCATGGCACCACGTTTGGCGGTAACCCGCTGGCCTGCGCCGCGGCACTGGCGGCGATCGATGTCTATCAGTCCGACAATCTGGCACAACGGGCCGCCGAACTCGGTGATTATTTCGAGACCCGGCTGAATGCGGCTGATCTTACGCAGGTACGTGCCGTACGCCGACTGGGTTTGATGATCGGCATCGAGCTCAAACAAAAGGTGCAGGACAAGCTGGCCGAGTTGCTCGCGCACCGTATCATTGCTCTGCCGGCTGGCCCGAATGTAATCCGTATGCTACCGCCGCTGGTCATCGAAAAAGAACAGATCGACCAGGTCATTGCTGTATTGCGTGAAATATTAAAATAATCGCTCTACCTTATAACTGCGTGAAAGTTGTCATTTTTAGCGCCATTTCTTCACTAGTGGGAATCCTGGGATGGTGGCATAGAAAGAGATCCCCGCTTGCGCGGGGATGACAGTTTAGGGGCCTGGTGATGGAGAGTTGTCCGGGTTGATGGAGAAGTGCCCGGGGTGACCCTGCACCTTGTCATTCCCGCATTTTCCTTGCCACTCCCACATTTTCCTTGTCATTCCCACATTTTCTTTGTCATTCCCGCGCAAGCGGGAATCTCGAAACCCCTGGTGCCAGACGATGGAGAAGTGCTCGTGGAGATGGAAAAGCGTGAGGAGTGATGGCGAAATGCACCGGAATGGCACATTAAATTTATATGTTTATAGTTAACTGTTGTTTTTTGTGAATTCAGTAATCTTATATACTGGTAGTTTCGCGTATCATCGAGTGTTCGAACCATGTCCAGTCCCGCTAATCTAGTTGAAATTAATATGACCAATAACCCAGACCTATCGTCCTATGGCATCCGCGACACCGCCGAAATTGTTTACAACCCCAGCTACGAAACCCTGTTCGCCGAAGAAACGGCCGCTGATCTGCAAGGCTACGAAGTTGGCTATCTGACCGAGTCCGGTGCGATATCGGTCGATACCGGCGATTTCACCGGTCGCTCACCCAAGGACAAGTACCTGGTTCGCGACGATACTACCCGCGATAAAATCTGGTGGTCGGACCAGGGCGAGAACGACAATAAACCGATCGATACCGATACCTGGAATTCATTACGCCAGTTGGTCACCGATCAACTCTCGGGCAAGAAACTGTTCGTGGTCGATACTTTTTGTGGCGCCAACCCCGAAAGCAGACTGAAGGTCCGCTTCGTCACCGAGGTCGCCTGGCAGGCGCATTTCGTGACCAACATGTTTATCCGCCCCAGCGCCACAGAACTGACTGACTATGTGCCGGATTTCGTGGTGCTGAATGGTTCCAAGACATCCAACCCTGATTATGCCGCGATGGGCTTGAACTCGGAAAACTTCGTCGCCTTTAACATGACCGAGGGCGTGCAGATCATTGGCGGCACCTGGTATGGCGGGGAAATGAAAAAAGGTATGTTCTCGATGATGAACTACCTGCTGCCGCTCAAAGGCATGCCTTCGATGCATTGCTCCGCAAACGTCGGTGAAGACGGCGACGTAGCAATCTTCTTCGGTCTTTCCGGCACCGGAAAGACCACACTTTCTACCGATCCCAAGCGTCGCCTGATCGGCGACGACGAGCATGGCTGGGATGACGACGGTATTTTCAACTTCGAAGGCGGTTGTTACGCCAAGGTAATCGACTTGAACGCCGAAGACGAACCCGATATCTACCGTGCGATCCGCCGTGACGCCCTGCTCGAGAACGTCGTCGTCAAAGATGGTGGCGAAATCGATTACGCCGATGGTTGCAAAACCGAGAATACCCGCGTGTCTTATCCGATTTATCATATCGATAATATCGTCAAACCCGTCTCCCGGGCCGGTCACGCCAGCCGGGTCATTTTTCTCACCGCCGATGCCTTTGGTGTGATACCACCGGTTTCAAAATTAACTCCGGAACAGGCAGAGTATTACTTCCTGTCCGGTTTTACCGCCAAACTCGCCGGCACCGAACGTGGTATCACCGAGCCCACACCGACATTTTCCGCCTGCTTCGGCAAGGCTTTTCTATCTCTTCACCCGACCAAATATGCCGAAGTGCTGTACAACAAAATGAATCAGTTCGGTAGCCATGCTTACCTGGTTAACACCGGTTGGGACGGCAGCGGCAAGCGTATTTCAATCAAGGCAACGCGGGCGATAATCGATGCGATTCTCGATGGCTCGATCGATTCAGCTGAAAACACAACGATTCCGGTTTTCAACCTGAGCGTACCGACCAGCCTGCCTGCAGTAGACGCAACGATACTAGACCCGCGCAACAGCTATGCCGATGCTTCCGAGTGGGATGCCAGGGCAGTCAAGCTGGCATCGTTGTTTATCGATAATTTTGCGCAATACACCGACACCGACGGCGGCAAGAAACTGGTATCAGCTGGCCCAATACTCGGTTAATACCTGCTAAATTCTCACTTCCAATGCTTGCCTGAGCCGGGCTCAGGCAGGCAAAATGTTGTTCCCGTGTGCGGTGAGAAACAAAAATGAAAAAGGCTGGTTTCAAAGTACTGGAAAACGAATGGATTCCGCTATCCGACGGACGTAAATTATCCGCGCGTATCTGGATGCCCGACAGCGCCGGCAAGACCCCGCTACCCGCAATTCTCGAGTATTTACCCTACCGCAAACGCGACGGTACCGCGCAACGTGACGAGAGCACCTACCCGGCGTTTGCCGCGGCAGGTTACGTCGGTGTGCGTGTCGATATCTCCGGTACCGGTGAATCTGATGGTGACTGGGACGACGAGTATTCGCCACGCGAACTGGCTGACGGCTGCGAAGTCATCGAATGGATCGCCAGCCAACCATGGTGCGATGGCAAGCTCGGTATGATGGGCATCTCCTGGGGTGGCTTCAATGGCCTGCAGATCGCGGCGCTAAAACCGGCCGCACTGAAAGCCGTCATTTCGATCGGCACCACGGTCGATCGCTACAACGATGATATTCACTATAAAAACGGCTGCCTGCTTTACTCCAACTTTTTCTGGTCGAGCACAATGCTTTGTTACGCATCGCGCCCGCCTGATCCGGAACTGGTCGGAGAAAGCTGGCGCGAGACCTGGATGCACAGACTCAAATCCCAACCTTTTCCACTGGCAACCTGGCTTGCTCATCAACGAAAGGACGACTACTGGAAGCACGGGTCGATTAGCGAAAACTATAAGGATATCGAGATACCAGCGCTGGTCATCTCGGGCTGGGCTGATGGTTACGTCAATGCGCCACCTGCGGCGGCGATCAATCTTAAAAATGCCAAAGCGATCAATGGCCCCTGGATCCACAAGTACCCGCATTTCGCGCTGCCGAAGCCACGCATTGATTTTCTCAACGAAGCCATCAACTGGTGGGATAAATGGCTCAAGGGTATCGATAACGCTGTCGAAAACCTGCCCGCCTATCGCGCCTATATTCTCGAAGACGCCAGGCCGCTGTTGCATCATGAAGCAGAGCCCGGACGCTGGGTGGCGGAAGCCGAACTGCCCGCGGACGATACTAAGAAACGAAACTATTACCTGGCACCGAACCGTCAGCTGCTCGATATTCCCGGTCGAACCAGGGTAAAGTCGATGATGTCGCCCCAGGATTGTGGCACCAGCTGCGGGGATTTCTTTACCTTAAAACCGAATGGAGAAATGCCTGCGGATCAACGCCGGGATGATTCCGGTTCGCTGGTATTTGATAGCGGTAAGCTGCACCAGCCAGTCGAAATACTGGGTCGACCCGTTGTTCGATTGAAAATTGCTATCGACAAACCACTCGGGAACATTGCCGTACGTTTGAATGATATACATCCCAATGGTGAAGTTTCGAGAGTAAGCTGGGGCGTGCTGAACCTGGCGCACCGCAATGGCAACGAAAACCCCGAACCGATGATACCGGGTCATGCCGAGTCCGTCGAAATCGAATTAAACGAATGTGGTTATCGCTTCATGCGCGGCCACAAGATGCGCGTCGCGATCTCCACCACCTACTGGCCGATGATAATGCCACCACCCGAGGCTGTTACCGCGACAATTAAACTGGGGCCAGATGCGGTCATTACGCTACCGGTGCGGGCAGGCGTCGACGTATACGAACAGGCAGAACCAGAAGAGCAAAACCCCCTGCCCGAATACAAGTTGAATGAGCCTGAGCTCAGCCGTCGCTGGATCGAACGCAATTTCCAGACCGGGGAATCACATTACCGCATCATCGACGATACCGGAGAAGTAGAAAACCCGGGAAACGGCATGTGCACCCGGCATCGACACGATGAACGCTGGACTATCGGCGCCGATGATCCGCTCAGTCACCGTTCCCTGAGTCGCTATATCTGCTGGATGCATCGGGGCGACTGGTCTATTCGCACCGAGGCTGAAAGCGAGTTTCGCTGCGATGCGGATAACTTTTATATCAAGGCAACGGTGCGCGCTTATGAAGGTGAGGAGCTGATAAACCAGCGGGACTGGGACGAAATTGCCATCCCACGGGACCATATTTAGACAAGCGTCAAAATTTTGTCATTTATTTTAACTATTGGGGGGCAGTGATGGGTTAGTGTTAATATGCAACTTTTTTGCCAGTTAACGAGCATTTACATGGCCAGATTACCACGCTACACGATAAAAAATGAGCCCCAACATATTATTCAGCAGGGACGCGACGGACAACAAATCTTCTTCGAAGATCAGGATTACCAGTATTTCCACGATTGTCTAGACGCAGCAGCCTACAACTATCAGCTGGATGTACATGCCTATGTGCTAATGCCGGACCATGTACATATCCTGGCAACACCGGGCAAGACAGATAGTATTTCCAGAACGACGCAGTCGATAGGTCGAAACTACGTGCAATATTTCAACGAATCTTATGGTGGCAGCGGCACCCTCTGGGAAGGACGTTATCGAGCAACGGTAATCGAGAGCAAGCAATACCTGCTCACTTGCAGTCGCTACATTGAACTGAATCCGGTGCGCAACAAACTGGTCAGAGGTCCAGGGGATTATCGCTGGAGCAGCTATGCGCATAACGCACTTGGCGAAGTTGATGAAATGATCAACGCACACAAGGAATACCTTCTGTTAGGTAGCGATGACAAAGCACGCGCCAAAGCCTATCGTGCGCTGTTCAAGCAGAAACTCGACGCCGAAATGGTGCAGAAAATCACCGATTCAACCCTCAAGGGCTGGGTACTAGGCGACAGTAAGTTTGCCCGGAAAATAGAAAAAATCAGCGGCCGACGCGCAACCCAGTTACCCAAGGGTCGCCCCAAAGGCAGCTAAGCTGGCGGCGAATTCATTGCACGACAGCGAAGACAAACGCGGGCCCGGATTAAAGTTTCCGCCACCGCTACTGATCGTCGCAACCATTGGCCCGGGCTACCTGATCGACTGGGTAAAGCCACTACCGATATTAAGCGGTGATTTTGTCTGGCTAAGTGGTACAGCTTTAATCGTGGCCGCCTTGCTACTGGCTTTGGTTGCCCTGTTTCATTTTCTCGAGCTGAAGACCCACGTCGAACCCTGGCACCCCACGACGACCATAATCAAACAGGGCGTTTATCGATTCAGCCGCAATCCGATATACCTGGCATTCTGTATCGCCTCCGCGGGTACCGGTTTGGTAATGAATAGCTGGTGGGTCCTGATGGCTGTCCTGCCACTGGTTTTTCTGTTGCAGCAACTCGTCATCAAGCGTGAAGAAACTTATCTCGAAGGCAAGTTCGGCGAAGTTTACCTCGACTACAAGAGCCAGGTCAGGCGCTGGTTTTAGCAGACAGTCCGCTGTGGAATAAACGAAATCTAAGCTGAGACCGCGATATAGGTTGCCTGCAAAATTGCCTGCCGATCGTCACCTACTTCGATATCCAGCAGCAGTTTACCCTTGCCGACTTCATCGATGCCCTGGCAAAAAGATTCGCGCTGTGCCTCGGAGCATACACAACTGCACTCAAGATCGCCGCTAACCGGTGCGCGGTAGCGAATCTCAGCCCTGGCCACGACCAGGTCGGCTTCGATTCCGAGTTCGTCCAGGATGTGAGTACACAGGGCCCAGCCGGTTAGCACGCCAACCGAGTAGATACTGCCGGCAAAGCCGGTACCATGGATGTTGATATTGGGTTCGAGTGGCGCTGCAACCTGGATAGTATCCAGGCTCAAGTCGATGATCGAGAACTGCATTGCATCGCTCAACGGAATTGCCTGCCGAATTTTTTGCTCCAGTGCCGTGGCCGCTTTCATATCAATACCCCCGTTCGAGATCGACCAGGTTCAACAACGGCTCGTCGTTTTGTAAGCGCCGGTAATTTTCGGCGATATCGATTATGGCATCGCCGAGATGGAAACCTGAAACATGCGGCGTGAGTTGAACCCTTGAGTGCAACCACAGGGGGTTATCGGCAGGTAAAGGCTCGACCGACATCACATCCAGTATCGCGCCGGCGAGCAGGTCATCGTCCAGCGCCTGCAGTAGATCGGCTTCATTCACCAGGTCACCACGCCCGACATTGATAAAAAATGCCTGTGGATTGAAGCTTTTGAAAAGGTCGTGGTTAAACATACCGCGGGTCTGTGGCGTTGAGGGTAGAACCGAAACGACATAATCTGCAGATTCCAGTGCCTTCGACAAGCCATCTGCAGCGGCATGACATTCGACCCCTGCAATATTTTTGAGACTGCGGCTCCAACCGGTGACATTGAAATGATTGTCGATAAAGCGTTGCGCGACCAGTAGGCCTATTCGACCCAGACCGAGTATCGCCACGGTTGTTTCCGCGGCCTTACGCGGGGGGTAGAATTTCCACTCCGCGCGCGCTTGCTGTTGATGGTACTGGCGCAGATGGCGCTGTTCCTGCAACACGTAGGCAAGCGCATACTCCGCCATTTCGCCACCTGAAGTATCGGTTTGCAGGCGAGCCACCTGGACTGATTCCGGTAATTGCTGGTCGGCCAGGATATTATTGACCCCGGCACCCGTTTTCTGAATAAGCTTTAAATTCGGGTAGCGCAAGGCTTCGCCTGGAAAATAGCTGCTGACAGTCAACATGTCGATTTCCTCCAGATTCCCCGGATTATCACCCGTTCGAATATCCGCCTCCGGGTAGAAACGCGACAGTTCTGCGCGCAAGTCATCGTCTTTCATCCAATCCGGATGTTTGACATCGATCAACAGTGCCATGGTTTTCCCAATCTCGATTCGCGAATATATTCCGGGCCTATTCGGCTACAACCCCCGGCTGCCAGCGCCGGCGTGACAGGCACAATTTAAACACGAAAAACATGCGATTCGCTTATTTTTTCGATAATCTCCATTGTCGTAAAGCCATACGCTATCGGCTAACCATGGAGCCACGCAATGATCAGGACACTGCCGGGAAGTAAAAGACCGTTACGAGTAAATAGCAAAATGGTCTTGAGCCTCTGATGCAGCCTGTTTCCACGTCAAGCATTGTTCTACTCGGCACAGGGTTTATTTATAGCCTGGTTGTTTCCTGGTTAGCCTATCGTCAGACAGGCAAGAAATGGATGCTTTATCTGCCACAATGGATCGACGCAAGCAGCGGCGTAACCCGCCGCCTGCGTATACATGGCATGGCGGCATTCGCACTGTTGTTTGTCGCGATGATAATTTTCTTTTATGAGCAATCCTGAGTGCAAGACGAGTATCGAGGCAAGCGATGCAAGTTAAACGAATCGACCACCTGGTTTTGACCGTTGCGGATATTGAGCGCACGGTCGCTTTTTATACGCGCGTGCTGGGGATGAAGAAAATCGAGTTTGCTCAGGGACGTATTGCGCTTGAATGCGGCGAGCAAAAGATAAATCTACATCAATTGGGCAAAGAATTCGAACCCAGGGCGGAGCACGTGAAAGCGGGCAGCGCCGATCTTTGCCTGATCATCGACACACCGATCGAGCAGGCCATCGAACACTTGAATCGTCAAGGCGTAGATCTGATTGCAGGCCCTGTCGACCGCACCGGCGCGAGCGGCAAGATTATCTCGGCCTACCTGCGCGACCCGGATGGAAACCTGCTTGAAGTCTCCAACTACATCTGAAACTGGATAGCAACCCAATGCCTGAAAACGGATTAAATCGCGAAGATATTCAGTTTCTGACTGGCTACAGCCCCGGGCTCGTCGGGCGCATTACCGAACTGCACGCTGATTATTACGTTCGACACTGGGGTTTCACAGCGTTTTTCGAAACCAGGGTGGCAACCGAAATGAGCGAATTTATCAATCGCTATGACGATACCAGGGACTGCATCTGGAGCGCGGTTGTCGATCGACAGATCGAAGCGTCAATTACGATCGATGGCATTGATGCAACCGGCAAAGGCGCTCACTTGCGCTGGTTCATTGCCTCCGACAAGATACGTGGCAAAGGAATCGGTGCCCGCCTCATCGATCTGGCAATGGATTTCTGCCGCCAAAACGGCTACCACAAGATTTTCCTGCATACCTTCAGGGGACTCGAGCCGGCCCGGCATTTATACGAGCACCACGCTTTCAAGCTCGTCGAATCCCGACCGGGTGACCAATGGGGAACCCGGGTCGAAGAGCAGCGTTACGAGACCAGGCTTTAAGCTGGTGGACTGGTTGCACATTACTATCACTACAGATAAGAATATTCATATCTATCTCGGGACAGGTTGAGGTTTGATTTTAATAAATGTACTCGAACTAATATTGATGCAGGTCCATGAAGGTCCACTGAAGATAGTTCAGGAAAACTTCCACCGAATCCCACCATGAAAAAACGCAGATACTTTTTATTAATAACCAGCGTCGTTGGCGAGTCGAACCCGATTGCTGGTATCGAGAATTTCAGGGTTTTTAACCAACAGGAGACGCCCAGTCACTAACCAGGAACCCGGTTCTTCGACGCATAGCGGACACCTGGAAATTTGCAACGAGCGGCAAAAAACGACGGTGGGTTCAACTGATCGACCCCGTCATTCAAACAATAGTAACTGGATAACTGGGGACTGACCCCTTTCGAGGCCTGTCCCCAGTTATCCAGTCAGTTCCTTTTGGCAGCTGTAATTAACTTTTTCGCGGTAATCAATAGCTTTTTTGCGGCTGTAATCAAGCGGCCAGGGCGGCGGATTGTTTCGTTTTCGACTTCTTCGCCTTTGCGGGCTTCGACTTCTTCGCCTTGGCTGTCGACTTCTTCGCCTTGGCTGTCGACTTCTTCGCCTTGGCTGTCGACTTCTTCGCCTTTGCGGGCTTCGCCTTCTTCGCCTTGGCTGTCGCCTTCTTCGCCTTGGCTGTCGACTTCTTCGCCTTGGCTGTCGACTTCTTCGCCTTTGCGAGCTTCGCCTTTTTTGCCCTGGCCTTCTTCGCCTTTGCGAGCTTCGCCTTTTTTGCCCTGGCCTTCTTTGCCTTCGCGAGCTTTGCCTTTTTAGCCTTGGCCTTCTTCACCTTCGCGAGCTTTGCCTTTTTAGCCTTGGCCTTGGCCTTCTTTGCCTTCGCGAGCTTTGCCTTTTTAGCCTTGGCCTTGGCCTTCTTTGCCTTCGCGAGCTTTGCCTTTTTAGCCTTGGCCTTGGCCTTCTTTGCCTTCGCGAGCTTTGCCTTTTTAGCCTTGGCCTTGGCCTTGGCCTTCTTCACCTTCGCGAGCTTTGCCTTTTTTGCCTTGGCCTTGGCCTTTGCCTTCTTTGCCTTCGCGAGCTTCGCCTTTTTTGCCTTGGCCTTGGCCTTGGCCTTGGCCTTGGCCTTGGCCTTGGCCTTTGCCTCGGCCTTCTTCGCCTTTTTCAGCTTCGCCTCCTTTTCCTCCTCGGCAGTTGCTTCGCTGGTGTCTTTCTTAAGTGACTGTTTTTCTAGACTCTTTTTTGGGTCGATGCTTGTGATATCGATAATAGCTTCTTTCATACTTGGCCTCCTCCGGCAAACATTCAGGTTAACCTATCAATGGTTTAGTATTTCCGAGTAAAGCTTGTTGATCTACATCAAAAATTTCAGATTAAAGCCGTCCCAATCCCGCAGCGGACTGGTTCTTTGGCGCAGCACAGCTCGGATTGGTTGGATTTAGTAAACGAAGAAAAGTAGCTTAGCTTTCAAATAGAATTGAATATGAAACTCTACCACCATGTGGGTTTTTTGTTCCTACTGGGCGTCTCTTTTGGCCGTAGGCCGTCTCTGAGATGAATCGCGCCAGCGTCAGCTCTTTGGAGAAAACCGACGCTCAAACTCGGTAAAGCAGCAACGATTTACAACCCACAACGGACTCTCACCGTCGGTGTAAATATTAGTTTGACTCTAGTTCGTTTCTACTCCGAGGTTTATCGCATTATGCTCGCCAGGGAACACGCTTTTTGTCTGCTGAATATTGCGAGTTCGACTCTGGCCTCGGAAATCAGAAAAAATCATTATTTACAATAATTTATGGTACAAACCTCACGTAATTAATGCTTTGTGAAATATGTCGCTGTTACACGTCAGTGCTTGGTATAACCTACCCGAATATGTTCCCTTCAATATTGCATGCTGATGTAGTTTCCGTCGTCCCCATCCAGGTAGCCGTCTGGCTATTCGGCGCAGCGATTTTCTGTTTCTTCATCCAATACTCCCTGGGTAGAACAACAGAAACCGATATTAATCCAATTGATTTATTTCTGGCTTTACTCTCAGGAGAGCCTTACGAAACACTGCCCAGCTCAGATTATTCATTCCAATAAAACTTATTGTGTCAGGCGTGAAATTTTAGTTGCCAGGCCAGGACTTGAAAGGGCTATGGGGTCAGGTCTAACATTCCAACATTGACTACTTCCAAAATTCTCCGATGCAATTACCAGTTTCTGTAACTGGCCGAACTATGAAGCTCAATGTTAGCGTTTCAGCGTCGGCTTTGGAGAAAATAGATTCTCACGAACAAGTAAACAGGGCCGATTAACGACCTGAAATGGACTTTCACAAATCATATTTAATTCAATTTACCTTGGCTTGCTGTTCAAAAAAAGAAGCGCCTTTGGGTATTTCGGGAAAGATCATTTCGTACTCACTACAGCGCACTCGCCCTGTAGATTTGCCGCGAACTATTTCATACATGTAGGCGCTGGGAATATGATTGGACTGCAACGGATATGCATCCTCGGCAGTATATTCGCAAATAAATAACGTGCGTGGTTTATCGGAAAGGTTGGGCGCAGAACCGTGCAGAACTCGGGTGTGCATCATACAAGTAGACCCCGCTGGACCATAGCATGGGATAGCCTGTGTTTTCATTTCAGAGGCTACTGCGTCGGATACTGCACCCGTGAATACACCATTGTGCCAGTGTTCGTACAATGGCCCTTTATGCGTACCGGGTACAACTTCCAGCGGCCCATTTTCTTCCGTGACGTCATCGAGAAAATAAAGCACCGTTACCATGTCGTCATTGGTGTGCGGTTCGAACAGAAAGTCCTGGTGATACTTTATCTGGGTTGCGGCACCAGGTTGTTTGGAATTTATTTTGGCATTTTCAAATTTGAGGTTTGGACCCAAAATATCGACCAGGGCGTCAAGTGCGTAATTATTCCGCATAAAATCAAGATAGGTCTCGGAAATCTCAATAGGTGAAGCGATGCGACGCAATGCTGGTTTGTCGGCAGAATGCCCTGGCTCGAGGTCAAACCGCGGGCGATTGTCAAAGGTTTTTCCGTAAGGCTCGCTGAAGTTTCTACTTTCTTCTTTCCACTGTTCAAATTCGTTTTGCATCTTGCGCAGTGTGTCTATAGGGATGACGTTCGCCAGGAATAGAAATCCATCCTGATTAAATTGTTTTACTTGTGAAGTTGATAGCATAGCCATGTGTATATGCGCCCCTGATATCGATGGCAAAGGCATGGTCAAACGAATTATTGATTTCCAAGGAGTATATACCTTTAGACGGGGGTCCGCTTCTGGCCGAAAATTTCCTTTCGGCCCAGCTAATTTAGGGTCCCCTTTGGAGAAAACCGACGCTCAGCCAGTAATTACAGGCTTCCGAGAACGGCCGCGGCTGGGTAAAAACTATCAGCCATTATTTTTTGCGGTATGCGCAGCTTTGCCTGGGATCCAAAATAACCGTAAAGTGGATAATCAAGATTAATACCAGTTAAATTTTTAATTGTCTGTGGGAAATATTTTTTAGCTTGCGATAAATTTCTGAGTTTTCACACAGCCTCGACCCATTGTAGTCTCTCAGTTGGATCGTACGGTACTCTCTCGGCGGTAGTTCATTTTCGAAATGGTGGAGACATTACTCGCTTCTCCATTCTGAACAATCTGAAAAGTACCGATTAGTTGATCTAGATTAAGAAGTATGACGAAAAGAATGACTAAATTGGACCGGATAGCAATAAGGTATCGACCACAACAATACGAAACGATCCAAACTATGGGGGGGGTGATATATGGAGCTGGAGAAAGTCCATGAAATAGAGCAGGCTATCGGGGTAAACCGTGCAGAAGTTTTGCGGCTGGGGATCTCGATATTATTTATCGTCGGCATAATCTTGTACGTCAGTTCCCGCGGCCAGGTCAGCCCTATGCTGGTCATTGCAGGTATGATCGGTGGCTATATGGCGCTCAATATTGGTGCAAATGATGTCGCCAATAATGTCGGCCCTGCCGTCGGATCGAGGGCACTTACGCTTGCCGGTGCCATTGCCATAGCTGCAATCTTTGAGGCTTCAGGTGCATTGATAGCCGGTGGTGATGTGGTTAGTACCATCAAGAAAGGCATTATTGATCCTGCCAACATCGTTAATACCGATGTTTTTATCTGGTTGATGATGGCGGCCTTGTTGGCAGGGGCCTTATGGTTGAATATGGCCACGGCCTTCGGCGCACCGGTATCGACCACGCATTCGATTGTGGGAGGTGTTTTGGGGGCAGGCGTCGCGGCCGGTGGCTGGGAAGTGGTCAACTGGGGCAAGATGGGGCAAATCGCGGGGAGTTGGGTCATTTCACCTGTTATCGGTGGCTTGATAGCGGCTGGCTTTTTGTACCTGATAAAACGCACCATCACGTACCAGTCCGATATGCTGCTCGCGGCAAGACGTATGGTACCCATACTGGTGGCTATTATGGCGTTAGCTTTTTCCAGTTACCTGGCACTCAAAGGTTTTAAAAAAATCTGGAAAGTTGATGTTCCCACGGCACTCATGATTGGCGCAGTCATTGCGGGGGTTATCTTCATCATTGCCAAACCCTGGGTCGCACGCAAATCCGCGAAACAATCCAATGACAAGCAGGGCGTTAACTCGTTGTTTACCATTCCACTGATATTTGCTGCCGCCTTGCTGAGTTTTGCTCATGGCGCCAATGATGTTGCCAACTCAATCGGACCCCTGGCAGCAATCAATGACGCTTTAACGACGGGTGGCATCTCCTCCAAGGCAGCTATTCCATTATGGGTAATGCTGGTTGGGGCCGTTGGTATTTCACTGGGTCTGGCCTTGTATGGGCCCAAACTAATCAGGACGGTAGGCTCGGAGATTACCGAACTCGACCAAATGCGGGCCTTTTGCATTGCCTTGTCTGCCGCAATAACGGTGATTATCGCCACCCAGCTGGGACTGCCGGTGAGCTCAACTCATATTGCGGTGGGGGCGATTTTTGGCGTGGGATTTCTAAGAGAATACCTGAAGAAGAATTACGCGCAAATGGTAGAACAGATTCACCTGCATCATCTGGGTCGAGATAAAACTGATGTCGAACAATATCTGGAAGATTTCCAGGCGGCAACCCTGGAAAGTAAAGGTGACATGCTGCAACAGTTAAAAGAACATTCAGCCGAAGTCGACCTGTCGAAAAAAGAGCGTAGGGGCTTGAAGAGGGTTTATCATCACGAGCTCGTGAAACGTTCAGCCTTACTAAAAATTGTTGCCGCATGGATAATTACGGTTCCCGTATCTGGATTAATGGCCGCAATGTTATTTTTCATGATTCGCGGCATGATGCTGCCTTGATATCAAGGTAGAGGTTACCGGTCTTACCAGCATGTTAACTCTGTACACAAGGTGAAACGATTCACCCCACCCTGAATTATTGCTATTAACCAATGTTTGTTACTGGCCGTTTCAGGAATCTTATCTGCCTCTTTGGAGCGTCTGTTTTTGGTCTACACTAAGTTCTATGCGCTTTGTACTTATGATGGCCTCGCTCCTGATTGTTTCTGTTTTGATATTCAAAGGATATTCAAATGGTCCGGGTAGTAAAAATGATAGTAATGTCGAGGGCCAACAGGTCGACCCCCTTAAGCAGGCTGGTGAAGTTAAGCAACTAATTCAGGATGCCGCGAATGCTCAACGACAAGAATTAGAAAAACAAATTCAGCAATAGATATAGCATCCATCCAGTATTCAAGAATGTCCGTTACCAGGACTTTTCCCTTTCTTAAGACATAAAACCTGTCTCCATTGCGTGCGGTGGCCCGCTCACTCGAGCTGACCGTCGAGCGCATTCGGAAAACTTATAGCTAGCCCTGAAAATTACCTAAGGATTTGATTATTGATGCATATCAATTCGATCAGTGGCTTAAAGATTAAACTGTCGGGCAATATTAATAACAACCAGAGGTAATTATGAAAAAGCAAATTTTAGCTTTAATGGGCATCTTCGTGCTGCTGGTCGCGGCCATGGCGACTGCGGTGTCGGCCAAGGAAAGAGTTGTTTTCAGCGGTGGTCCCGCTGGCGGCACCTTTCAGGTGGTGGCCAACGCGATGCAGGTATACAAGCCAATGAAGGCCTCCGAGGATTTCCGCGTGCGGGCCCAGTCGTCTGCCGGCTCGGTCGAAAACCTGCGCAAGGTGAATTCGGGCAAGGCGCAAATGGGCGTGGTTTATTCGGGCCACGTTTATCTCGGCCGCAACGGCAAGATGAAGAACGACCCTAAACAGTATGAGGATGTAATGGCGGTGGCCTGGCTTTACGGCGCCCCCGCGCAGCTGATCGTGCGCAAGGGTTCAGATATCAAGAGCACCCAGGACCTGATAGGCAAGAAAGTCGGTGTCGGCAACGCCGGATCCGGCGCGTTTGCCAATTGTGAGTTGTTTTTCACTCATATGGGCATCTGGGACAAGATCGAACGCAACGCCATGGGCTATAACGACGCAGCGCAGGCTTTTGGTAACAATCAGCTCGATGCCTTCTGGCTGTTTACCGCCTTCCCGAGCGGTGCGGTCATCATGGCGGCGCAGACCAACGATATCGAGATGGTAAATCTGGGCCAGGACGCGGAAAGCAGCGGCTTTTATGATCAATACCCTTATTTTTCGAAGATCTCGGTGCCGGCCGGCACCTATCGCGGCGTCGATTACGAGAGTCCCTCCTTCCAGGACTCGGCACTGTGGGTCGCCAATTCGAAAGTTACCGATGACACCGTCTACAAGATGCTGTCGATGATCTATTCCGAGGAAGGCCTGGCACATATGAAGGAACAGAAAAAGACTTTCAATAAAATGAGCCTCGATACCGGCGCCCAGGGCGTAGTCACTCCCTGGCATCCGGGTGCGGTCAAGTTCTGGAAAGAGAAAGGTATGATGTAACAACAGGACGGGGGCAGGGCCTCCTGCCCCTCTCCCGGGACTGGTAAATCTCGATGTTACGGCATGGCGGCATCGATAATAATAATTAATGCGGAGGGGGAACTCATGCGAGTCGAAGAGATGAACAAGGTCGAACAGATAATGTTCGACGTCATGGCGCTGGGCCTGGTGCTGTTTTATTCCTACTCGGCGCTCATTTCACCCGCCGCCACCCAGTACCACCGCGGGATTTACGTAGTTGCCACCTATATGCTGGTGTTCCTGGTCTACCGCTTGAAAGGGCCGATCGGCCGCGTCATCGACTATGCCCTCATCCTGGCCTCGGTCCTGGCCCTGGGTTACTGGGTGGTCAATTTCGAGGTCATCAACTATCGCGCCGGGGCGGAGACCGAACTGGACAAGTGGATCGCCATGGTCGGCGTGCTGGTCGGTATCGAGGTGGCGCGTCGGGTGGTCGGTATCGCCTTCGTCATTATCGGCACCATCATGCTGCTCTACGGCGTGTACGGCGAGTATGCGCCCGAGCTGATCTCGCACGCTGGCGACACCTTCCCGGATTTGTGCACCAGCATTTTCTACAAGAGCGACGGCGTATTCGGCATCATGGCCAACGTCCTCGCCACGTACATTATCCTGTTCGTGTTTTTCGGTGCGTTCCTCGAGAAATGTGGCGCACAGCGATTCTTCATCGACTTCCCGCTAGCCGCGGTCGGCCACAAGATCGGCGGTCCGGGCAAGGTAGCGGTTATTGCCAGCGGACTGTTCGGTTCCATCTCGGGCAGCGCCATCGCCAACACGGTATCCACCGGTGCCTTCACCATTCCGATGATGAAGAAGGCCGGCTTTCAGCCGCACGTGGCCGGCGGCATCGAACCGGCCGCGTCGATCGGCGGAATGTTCATGCCGCCGATCATGGGTGCGGGCGGTTTCATCATGGCGGAAATGACTGGTCTGCCTTACTCGCAGATCATGCTGGTGGCGATTTTCCCGGCCTTCATGTATTTCTTCAGCGTCTTCATGATGGTTCATTACTATGCCAAGAAACATAATATCGTCGGCGAAAAAAGTGAGAATAAAGCCATGGATATCCTGAAGAAGGAATGGTTTTATGTGCTGCCGCTGGTCGCGATCACCATCTTGATGCTGATGGGTTACTCACCCGGTTTTTCCGCGATAGTCGGCATGGTGACCTGTATTGCGGTCAGCTGGGTGCGTAAGGAGACCCGCATCGACCTCAGAGGTTTCGTTTCCGCCTCGCGCGCCGGCGCCGAGGCGAGCCTGAAGATCGGTGCAACCGTTGGCGTGATTGGCATCATCATCGGCGTACTGACCTACAGCGGGCTTATCCTGACCTTTGCCGATATCGTCATCGAGCTCGCCGACGGCAAGCTTTATCTGACGATCCTGTTGATTGCGCTGGCCTCCTTGATTCTCGGTATGGGCGTTCCCGTTACGGCCGCTTACCTGATCACGGCGGTGGTTGCGGTGCCGGCCCTGACGCATCTCGGCGTCAACGAACTCGCCGCGCACATGATCGTTTACTGGCTGTCACAGGATTCCAACATCACGCCGCCAGTCTGTATCGCGGCTTTCGCCGGCGCTACTATTGCCAAGGCCAACATGTGGGCGACTTCGTGGGTTGCATTCAAGATGGCCAAGTTTCTGTACCTGGCGCCATTCCTGTTCGGCTACGTTCCGGGATTTTCGCTGAACGGCACCGGCACCGATATCCTGATTACCTTCGTGCTGATATTTTTCGCCACCTGGCTTTACAGCTGGCTGCTGAGCGGCATCTGGCTGGAATGGTTCAAAAAAGGAAGCAAAACTGCCCAGTAATTCAGGACTTTGATAAAAAAGACTGCCCAAAGGGCTTGGTGACAACTGGTTGTAATTCGCATTTGTCACCGACCCCCTTCAGCCCCGAAATGATCGATACATCGCTTGAGATTGATCTGGGTCAATTCCCCTGGCTTGAAAGTTACATACTTAACCCTAAGTTGGGTAAGGTTAAACGCCGTTCCATCTGGGCGGCGCTGATTAACTTCCAATTATTTAGGAGATGGACATGAACTTAGAAAAGCTTAAGCCCTGGAACTGGTTCAAACACGAGGAAAATGGCAATGGCAAGGGAACCCATATCCCGGTAAGCCGCAGCGAAGTTGAAAATATGCCCCAGACTGGACCTGGATCCCTGATGAGTCTGCATCGCGACATGGATCGCTGGTTTGACGATGCATTCAAGTCGTTCGGTATGCCATCGCTAACGTCAAATCTGCAATCCAGGGCCATGCCTGGTATATCTTTTTCAAATATCTATCGACCGCAGATTGATGTATCGGGTGATTCCAACTGTTATGAAATCAAACTCGATGTACCAGGCCTGACCGAATCCGATCTCTCGCTCGAGGTGAAGGACGATGTATTGACCATCAAGGGACAAAAGGAGGAGCGCAGCGAAGATAAGGATAAGCACTATTATCGTGTCGAACGCAGCTATGGATCATTTCAGCGAACCCTGGCACTGCCTGATGACGCCATCGGAGACGAGATCAAGGCTAACCTCGACAAGGGCGTTTTACGACTCGAAATTCCCCGACGTGAAACTGCGAAAGAGGAAGTCAAGCGCATATCGATTAATACCTGAATGAAACTTGAGAGCCGGGCTGGCCTGTTCATGGCCAGCCCGGCGGTATTGCTGCAAATACAAGAGGTTGTAACGATGAAAACGCATAGATATCGAATGTTTTTATTTTTACTGGCCATGCTGACCTGGCCGGTTGCACAGGCAGTGCTTCCAGGCATGGATTCGCAGGGCAGACCTTTCCCCTCGTTGGCGCCGATGCTCAAACAGGTCAATCCTGCCGTGGTCAATATCTCGACCTACTCTACCCGCGAGTCCAGCTACAACCCATTGCTGAGCGATCCGTTCTTCCGCAAGTTTTTTGATTTTCCCGATCAAGCTCAACCGGAACAGCAGGTACCGGAGAAGCGCCAGCAGAGTGCGGGTTCCGGCGTGATTGTCGATGCAGGAGACGGGATCGTGATGACAAATTATCACGTTATCAGGAACGCCGATGAAGTACAGGTATCTCTGATCGATGGTCGCAGCTATGAGGCCAGGGTAGTCGGCACCGATCCCGAACTGGATATCGCCGTACTCGAGATCGATGCCGATGATTTAACCCAGGTCAGCCTGGCCGATTCGAGCCTGCTGGAAGTCGGTGATTTCGTCGTCGCCATCGGTAATCCTTTCGGTCTGGGGCAGACGGTAACTACCGGTGTGGTTAGCGCGCTCGGGCGCAGCGGTCTTGGCATCGAGGGGTATGAGAATTTCATTCAAACCGATGCGTCGATCAATCCAGGTAACTCTGGCGGCGCCCTCGTCAATCTGAAAGGTGAGCTGGTGGGCATCAATACCGCCATTATCTCGCCAGCAGGCGGTAACGTTGGTATCGGATTTGCGATTCCGGTAAACATGGCAGAAGCAAGCATGCGGCAGATAATCGAGCATGGCGAAGTCAGACGCGGACAAATCGGTATCGGAATCCAGGACATAACACCAGACCTGCGGGACGCCTTTGATCTGGCTAAAGGACAGTTCGGGGTTTTGGTGACAAACGTTTTGGAAGACTCGCCCGCTGCCGAGGCAGGCATCAAATCAGGTGATATCATCGTCGAGGCTGACGGCAAAACTACTCGCTCGACCGCCCAGTTGCGCAGCCGCATCGGTATCAAGGAAGTCGGCGACAAGGTAAGACTTAAAATATTGCGTGACGGTGACCCGTTGCAACTGACGGTCGAGGTCGGCACGGCCAAATCTCGGCAGGCTAAAGTCGAAACGCTAACGCCTCTATTACAGGGTTTGCAAGTTGAGAACGATCCCGATGGCAAGGGGGTGCTGGTTGTCGCCGTAGCACCTAATTCGGCAGCCGCTTACAGCGGATTACGTGCGGGTGATCTGATCGTGGGTGCCAACAAGCGCAAGGTATACGACATCAAATCCTTGCAAGCTGCACTGCAGCCAGGCACGACGTCGGTGCTGCTGCGCATCGATCGCAACGGCGGTTCTTTATTTATCGTGATTAAATAAAGATACTCGAACTGATACGAGCCGCGAGACTTAAATGACGATATCGAGAATCGCCCGCGGTACCTGTTGGGTAGGAAGGAAATTCATGGTTACCAGTTCACGTTTGGCTTGTGGCACACGTTGATAAAGCCAGTCATTCTTGTTGCCGGGGTGATCGGGTAAGTAGAATTGTGTGGTCAGGCGTTCGCGCTTATCCAGTAGTACCTTGACGTGTATGTGCGGAGTGCGCCCCGCGTAGGGAACGGGTTTGATGGTACGAAACGAATAGCTGCCATCGGCAGCACTCAGGTCATGACCAAAACCCTGGAATGCCTGGTCACGCGAGTTCCAGCCGGAATCGCCGCGATGCAGATAGCGTCCATTGACATCGCACTGCCA
>Ga0316194_10000913_pt1 | contig 20178 bp, 14 predicted proteins | sample CroRivsedime1_MG_FD_204936 | JGI IMG/M metagenome (GOLD analysis project Ga0316194, IMG submission 204936) | Coastal sediment microbial communities from Maine, United States - Cross River sediment 1 | ecosystem: Environmental > Aquatic > Marine > Coastal > Sediment | place: USA: Maine...
TGGGCGTTTATTTGGATGCTGTATTTTTCCCAAGATTGGAAGAACTCAGTTTTAAGCAGGAGGGGCATCGCCTGGAGACTGAAAAAAATCCGGCCGGTCATGATCCTGCTGATCATCGGCTCGTTTATAAAGGCGTGGTCTATAATGAAATGAAAGGCGCAATGTCGTCACCGGATCAGGTGATGGTTCGATCCATCCTGAAGGCCCTGTTTCCGTCTTCCACCTATCGATACAATTCCGGAGGGGATCCGGCTGAAATTCCATCGCTATCTCATAAGCAGTTGAAAGCGTTCCATCGCAGGCACTATCATCCCAGCAACTCCTTTTTTTATACCTATGGAAACCTGCCGCTGAAAGATCACCTGGATTTTATCGAAGAACAGGTCTTAAATCAATTTAATCAGATAGATCCTGGAACAGATGTTGCCTCCCAGTCCCGCTGGAAAAGCCCACGATCGGTGTCCTACCCGTATCCTTTCGACCCAAACGAAGATGCAACCAAAAAATACCAGGTGTGTCTGGCATGGCTGACAGCGGACATCCAGGACACGTCTGAAGTCCTGGCGCTGACATTACTAGAACAAATCCTGCTTGGCAATTCCGCTTCCCCTCTGCGCAAAGCACTAATTGATTCAGCCCTTGGAAGCGCGCTGTGCGACGGCACCGGTTTTGACGCCGACAATCGGGATACGCTGTTTGTTGCCGGACTAAAAGATGTGGAAGGGACAGCGGCCGATAAAATCGAGAAGGTCATTGTAGACCTGTTACGGGATCTTGTTAAAAAGGGTATCGATACAAATCTGATTGACGCCGCGATCCATCAAATTGAGTTTCATCGCAAGGAGATTACCAATACGCCTTATCCATACGGTATCAAACTGCTGTTGACCTTCAGCGGCAGCTGGTTCCACGGTGGTGATCCGGTGAAGATTTTGAATTTTGACGCCGATCTGGCAAAACTACAAAACGAGCTGGCCAAGGGTCCATTTTTTGAAAATAGCATCCAAAAGTATTTTCTGGACAATTCCCACCGGGTGTTGTTGGCACTGAGCCCCGACCAGGAAATGGAGCAAAATGAAACCCGGCGAGTGCGTGCCGAGCTTGACCGCATTGTTAAAGAATTGTCCCCATCCGACATTGACCGGATTCAACAAGATGCCGAAGCGCTGAGGCGTCTGCAGGAAACTGAAGAGGATGTTTCCTGCCTGCCGACCCTGCAACGCGAAGACATCCCGCCGTCTGTTCCCATTATCAAGGAAAGTGCATCCGAGGATACCGTCAAAGCCAGCCTATACAACGCGGCAACATCCGGTATTTTTTATTTTGCAGCCGCCGCCGGAACCGGTTTACTATCCGCAGAACGGCTACCACTGGCCCCGTTTTTCTGCTACGCGCTTTCGCGGATGGGCACCACCAAACGGGATTATGTCGAGATGGCACAGCGCATCGATGCGTATACAGGAGGGATTGGATCATCAACTCACGCCCGCACCCGCTTTGATGGCGATGGGAAATGCGTGCCCTTCATCTCATTTAATGCGAAATCGCTTGTGCGCAACCAGGAGCCGATGTTTGATATTATCCAGGAACTGCTTCACCATTCGGATTTTTCCAACCTGACCCGCTTGAAAAGTATTCTTCTCGAGTATCGGGCCGGCCTGGAAGCAATGGTGATTCACAGCGGTCACCGACTGGCCATTTCCCTTGCTGCCAGAAATCTATCATCCACCCGGATGTTAAGTGAAACCTGGAACGGCGTTCACCAGCTGCAGACCATCAAAAGGCTGACGGATGACATTACCGAACAGGACCTCATTGCCCTTGCCGATAACCTGTCTGTTATTGGAAGCACACTGTTTACTCAAAAGAACTTTCAGATGGCCCTGATTGGGGAAGATTCGACCATGACCGGTGCCCACAGTTGTGCACGATCACTTTTCGACGGTTTTAAACCGGGACCGGATGATGGCTTTAAAGCACCGGAGATCACCATGGTCGACGGCGCTATCAGAGAAGGATGGAGTACATCGTCGGCCGTATCTTTCGTGGCACTTGCATTTGAAACGGTTCGCATGGCCCATGAAGATGCCGCGGCCCTGGCTGTCATCAGCAAGATTTTACGGTCCATGTACCTGCACCGCGAAATTCGTGAAAAAGGCGGCGCCTATGGCGGTTTTGCCTTGTACAGCCCTGAAGACGGTCTGTTCAGCTTCGCTTCTTACCGCGATCCCCACATCGTATCCACCTTAGAGGCTTTCGATAACGCCGCCGCATTTATCCGCTCGGGAAGTTTCAGCGATGAGGATGTCAAGGAAGCCATTTTGCAGGTGTGTTCTGAAATTGACAAACCCGACCCCCCCGGGCCGGCTGCCAGAAAAGCATATTATCGCAAATTAATCTCTCTTGGCGATGAAATGCGAATCCGGTTCAAGAGCCGGCTGTTGTCACTGACCCGTGGCCAGGTGATGCAGGCCGCCGGGAAGTATTTCGATAAAAATGAAACCCAAAAGGCCGTGGCCGTGATTTCAGGGGAAGATAAATTGAGGGACGCCAATGAAAAACTCACCGAAAAACCGCTTAAACTAAATCGCATTTGAAAAATTGGCCTAATTTTTGCATATAATTCACAATACACACAGGCTTCAAATGGAATAATATCACCCGATGGAGCTTAAAAGCAGATCGGTGCCACATGCTATTCGTCTGTGTGTGGGAGGATTCAGAGATTTTCCATGGGCTCTATAATTCAGGGTTCATTGTGTGGGGTCGCTATTGAATCATTCCCAATAATTAAAAATATGATATAATAGGCCAAATACAAACTCCACGTCGGAAAATTGACAACAATGCCTAAAAATTGATAACTTAAATTAAAGCTCTTGACTTTTTACTACAGATTTAGTTCATTTCATCGAATCACAAACTTAAAGGGAAGGGAAAATTATGGCCCGGGCTGTCAAAAAGGATCGTTCTACGGAGAAAAGATCTGAATCCAGAGGTGCTCCCAAAGGATTTCATGGTGCATCCATAAAATTGGTTGGCGTGCCGCTATATCAATTCAAATTAAGGGATACATCTGAAAACGGCGCCAGCATCCTGGTAAAAGAAGATTCCTTTATGCTGAATTACCTGGAAGTTGGACAAAAGTTAAATATTAACTTTTCTTCTGATCTTGAATCCGATCACAATGGCGACTTCAAGATTGAGATCGTCCATATCACCAAAGTGGATGAAGGACGTTACAAGGGACATTATTTGGTGGGGGTCAAAATTCTGGATAAGGAAGATACGTCCTGACGTGGAGAATTCACAAGCCTGGCTTGTAAAGAAATAATTCTCTGGAGCTTGAACAATGCAAACCATTGGTAATTATCTTAAGAGCGGAAGGGAAGCCAGAAACATCAGATTGAGTGAGGTTGCTCGATCTACGAAAATATCAAAATGGTACCTGGATTGCCTCGAAAAAGACGAATTTGATAAAATCCCCGGAGGTCCGTACATTAAGGGCTACATCGCTTCTTATGCATCTTTCATAGGGATAGAGGAAGATGAGATTCTCAAACGATATGACTCGCTGCAAATCAGCAGTGCTGATGACAACGAAATCTCGGACCATCTGCCGCAAGATAAAAAAAGGCAAAAATTACTAGGTGTCTCATTTGGCAAGAAACGTTTGCTCATCCTGAGCATGGTCGTACTCGTTGCCCTGGCTTTCGGATTAAATCATTTCTTTTTTCAAAATCAGCCCCAAATTGCGGCGCAATTATCTAACGAGCAGGACTCGAATATGCAGTCGGCGCCTGCATCACAACTAAAACCGGTTGAAAACGGCTTGGCACCCCATGACAATCCTGGCCAATCCTCAGAATTAATAAATTCCGCCAAAAACAACGAACCTGGATCCCAAAAGAAAATGGAAGGACAGGACACCCATTTTCCCAAAACAACCGACAAAGCGCCTGCGACCAGCAAGGTGCCTTCTTCTTCGGAAAAAGAGGACCTTAAAAGCCCTGTCGTCTCACAGGCAAAAACTACATTGGCTCAGGACACAACAGGGACCATAGACCGAAAGTTAGAGGCCACTCCAGCATACCAAATACCGGATGCACAGTCGCAAGCGGTCAATAACTTGCGGGTAATAAGAGCCGTCGCCGCCGGCAATATCTTGAACAAAGATCCGGCGGAACTCCGTGATACCTTCCCCTGGTCAATGGAAAAAGTCTACATTTGGACGATGATAGAATGCGAGCAACCTCCTTCTGCGATTCGCCACATCTATTACTTCAAGGGGCAGAAGGTTAACGATATCGTACTAAAAATTAAATCCCCTCGATGGAGAACCTGGAGCTATAAAACCCTTTTAGAAAAGCGTTGGATCGGCCAATGGAGAGTGGACATAACCTCCGATGAGGGAAAATTGCTTCAAAGTGTATTTTTTGAGGTGAATTAGAAGACTCACTGTAAATCGCCTCCTTTTCGATGGCATCTTCCGATCACACATTCGAACACCTTCCACAGACAATGGAATCCATCAATCGAAAATCACCAGGAGTTCGATCCCAAACAGTTAGGATGGCCGTTGCCGGTATTCGACCTCCTTCCAGATAATCCGGCCATTGCAATCCCAGGACGCCATGTCAGGTCCTTTTTGCATGATGACCCCCAATCCAACCGCAAGGGGAACATTTCTTTCTCCCTCCTTAACGGCTGTCACGTAACAACTATTTTCCAATTTGAAAGTTTCCCATGATGCTTCCAGGTGGTGTTTAATATAGACGGAAACTGCCAAGAGAATAATAAAACCGAAGATTATCGTTCGTACCAAGTTCATGATGTAGCATCCCGCTTTATTAATTTATTAGGCGCCTGTCGCGCAAGCCCGCATTTCTCACGGCAAAAATGATTTTCATCCTTCAGCCGTCAATTTTTGAGCCTCCGACGACGTGCTTTGAGCTTCGACGGAAAAAGTCGGATCGGCCTGATACGCATATTTAAGGCATTATCCGAAGATAAAAATTGCTTACACGCCTTCACCTCGACTGTTTTCAAACGAACCCATCAAACCGGTGAGAGTCCCGTGTCAACGGATAATATAGTGCGGGCAAGGGACCTTATCAAGCATAGGATTGGTTTTTAGCTCGATTTTTTGCGTTGCATAGAAACCACAAAAAATCGATATTGACAACGATGCCCGCTTCCGTTATCAGGTTGGGTACTGCGTCCGATTGTAAAGCGACTATCCCTTCGCTTTCAGAAAAGATGGGGGGCCCCAAAGATGAATTCGAAAAAGCGAAAACGCTATTCCAATATTCATCACCATTCAATTTGGCGGCAATGCAAATACCTCTGGCTTAGGCAATTGGGAGCAAAGCGAACTAACTTGTTTTCCAACTCCTAAAGTGGGCCCAAATCGGCATAACATTGGGTTTGGGAATCCGTCCATAAAAAATATCGTCCATCACCAATCTTTTTTTGTAAACGCCGATTCCACTGACAATCAACCTTATGGCAAGGCTTCCGTAAAAAAGGGCGCGTGGTTGGAAGTAAACACGGGCGGGTCGTTGCGCAGGATAGCGGCAATCGCCTTGTGACGCCTGAATTTGTTATCCAAAAACCTTCGGATCTTCTGCCGATGCCAACCCGCAGGATGCGTGAAGCGACGGTAAAGAGACAAATCTCCCGCGTCCAAAGGTGTCGTATCCAATACAGCCGTCTGGGGGCCGTATGCCGGCAGATTGAAAAGAGCCAGGTTTAGGAAAGTGATGGATTCGCTGTGCTTCACCGTAAAATCAAGCGTCTTTTCGGCATCCAATTCAGTTTCCCAGGGAGTACCGAACAGCAGATAAACGTAGGTGGCAATGCCTGCCTGTTTCAGATTTTCCAACGACCGTTGCGCAATTTTCAGATCGATGCCTTTGCTGAAACCATCCAGCACTTTCTGTGAACCGGACTCCAGGCCGATTTGCAGCATGGCGCAGCCGGACCGTTTTAAGGCCTCACAAAAATCCGGGTCCGCCAATTGCCGTGTAATCCGCACAAACCCATACCATGGAACAGCGCAGGGCTCCCGGCATAGGGCTTTCAACATTGCCGGGCTCAAGGCGTTGTCCGTGAAATGCACCAGGATTGGGTTTAAGGATCGTATCAGGTATTTGAGTTGTAACATTACCCGAGAAGGTGCAATCGGGCGATAAGGATTTGCCTCCGCCTGCTCCGGGCAAAAAGCGCAACGACGCCAGTAGCATCCGCTCGAGGCGCTGTACGGCAAAATGAATCCGGGAGATAAATATGGCAGCGGCAAAAATTTATCAAAATCGGAAACCTCGGATCCGGCAGAATATTCCCTATCGATTAAAGACAAAAGGGCCGCCTCCCCTTCTCCGGCCACCAACCCGTCGATGATTCCTTCAAAGGGGTTTCTCCATCCCGGTCGTCTCATCCAGGAGGTAATCAGACCGCCGCCCAGGATAACACGCACTGTCGGGTCAAGACGCATCAACGTCCCGATCATGGCAAAGGTACACAGGGCCTGGCTTAAAAAGTTCAGCGAGAAACCGACCAACCGAGGGCGACCTTTTTCCATGGCCTCACTCAAGCGTCGTTCAAAATAAGGAAAAAACGGATTTTTTTCCGGTGACTCAAATGCCTGGATCAGATCGTCACTCTTAACAGGGGAAAAATGACGATCCTGATAATTGGCAAGACTCACCTCGGCGCTTCCGCTCCGGTCCTGCATTGTCAGCACCCGGTTCAGCTCGTAGACAGCCTGTTTATGGCGATCCAGGTTTTGATAAGCTGTCGGCTGCATCAAGGCCTCTAAATTGCGTCCAACCCGGGCGACAGCTCGGCGGGTCCACGTATCCCGGACGACGAGGGGTCTCTGACTGAGAAACAGGAGCCCTTCCAGATTGGCGTCGATGATATCGTAATCAACACCATGGCGTTTCAGCGCCCCGCATAGTCTCGCAATACCCGGCGGCGGCTCACAGGGTCTGACCACTGGTGGATGGATCAATAAGACGTTGTTTGTTTTCACGCGCAAGGTGGTTACTCGAATGATAGTAGTTCAGCCACTAAAGAAATAAGCCCCTAAGGTTATAACTTGATTATATTGGTGCCGTTTTTAATATAAGGCAAATCAGCGACCACCAGTAGAGCAGGGGTATGAGGATGGCCCCTTGAAGGGGCCGGGGCCACCTCTGCTTGTGGCCGCTGATTTTTAAAAAGAATTATTGATCTCTGATTTATCGGATCTCTCGATCTTGATGACCACTTGACCGATTCATCACTGGCAGTAGCTTGTTTGCTTCAGTCGGATTTGGTGCTGGTTATTCAACTGGCGTATACCAATAAATCGTAATAAACAAGCAATAATTCTTTTTATTGAATTGCTAAGAAAATGAGAACCGTCGCAAAAAGAAATATAATGGCCTTGATTTTTCTCAAAATGATGTTATCATTGAAATAATCAATAAAGGCTCGTTCTTAATTGGCAAGCCGGTTTCGTTCTAAAGGAAAGATCCATCTGTCATTCGGCACCTGAAGTATGGGACTATGAGAATTTTTTTGAAAGGAGGATGTCACCATGGCTGATGGAATAGTAAAATGGTTTAACAGCAGCAAGGGCTACGGCTTCATCGAGCAGGAAGATGGTCCGGATGTATTTGTTCATCACACAGGTATCAATGCAACCGGTTTCAAGTCCCTTTATGAAGGCGACCGGGTTACCTTTGACATAGAGCAGGGCCAAAAAGGTCCCGCGGCGGTCAACGTAACAGTGCAATAGCGACTTATTGCTTCTGATTTAAAAAAGGCATTCCATCGAATCCCGAGGGAATGCCTTTTTTGCTTAAAAATTTATTATAAGGAACTGCTGGCCAGGATATCATTTTGAATGATTTCCAGGCTTATGTCGCCTGCCTGGCGCTTATAGAGCAACACATGGTTCCTGAATACTACCAGTCTTCTTTTCAGACTCCGGACGAAATCTTCATCGAGACTCAATTCTTGCGTAATAAGATCGAGCTGGTTCTCAATAAGTTCTTCGGGATAGCTCTGACTCTCCTTGACTCTTTCAATGTAGAAATTGGTAAAATGGACCATGGCGGCATCGAGCATACGAAGCGAGTCCTTCGCCCTGGCAATACCACGCTCCAATTCCTCGATGACGGATGCAGACGACGTCTCCGCTTTCATCTTCTCCAGACTTATATTCCCATTGATAACAACTTTTCGCCGGGTGGCATAATCCTGCAGGGATTCTGCGGTGAGAATAGCACTTCTGATGATACCCCTTATCGCTTCGGATTTCTGCTTTTTTAGCGATATTTTATCGTTCTTGAGCACGTTTCGTAAATAAAGAAGTTTCTTTTGTTTGGTCTCATCGCCGGCTGCGTTCATCAGTCGATCAACCTCGGCAATCGGATCAATGTGGTGATTCATTCCAATCCCGGAATCCGAAGATTCACCTATTGCCTGAATCGACAGCTGTCGCAGACCCGTGTCGGCCCATTGCCGATCAAAACGCTCCCAGCGATCCTGGGACGTCAGAATCCCGGATAGAACGACGCGAAAGCCGATGTCAGCACTGCGAAAAGCCCCATCGCTCAGAAAAAACGGCTGCTCTTCGCGTCTTCCAGGCATGATTTCAGCCAGGCCTTTACGAAAGCTGCCGCCTTTGATGACAAAGCCGCCGGCGGCCCCATGCAACCGATATCCCAGTGAAAAGTGGAAGGGCTCCAGCACCATTTCAGCAGCATTGCCGGCGGTATCGAATAACCCCAGTGGGTTGGGACATTTCGAACCGATCCAGGCCAGCCTTTCCTGCGGTTTAGCAGCCTCACCGCCGGTAAACACGGCAAAGTCCGTTAACGGCCTTCCATCTAAAGGAAAAAATTCCTCCTCATTTAACTGATATTCGGTGACCCGGTGACCGCCCCGGGCCGCATACTCCCATTCGGCCTCAGTCGGCAACCGGATATAACCGAAACGATTCAGGGCAAATCCGGGCAGCGCCTCGGGTGCGTTCTTTATGAGCCATTCGGTGTATTGGCGAGTGAATTCGATTGCTTCAAACCAGGAGATGCCGGTCTTCGGCCGCGGGTCATCAGAGCTAATTGGTACGTCCGCACCCCGGCATCCCTCTTCCATTACGGTCTTCCACTGAAAATCGGAAATTTCATATTTACTGATAAAATAATAAAAGGCGGTATTGACCGGGTCATCGGCGGCAGGACACTGACCGTCACCGCTGCCAGCCAGTTGGGTGAGTTTCAAACGCCAGCTATCCGGCAAATCGTTAAGGGTAAAGGGTCCGGAAATCCCGTTACCGTGTTTGCCCTCCATGAAACTTTGATTTGGCCGACCGCAGTCTTGGCAGCCGAGGTCAATTCGCAAATCCCCGAAATAGCCCCGGGCAGGGACACAGACATGATGCAGAATCAGTTTGCCGCCACAGGGCATCGGAAGTTCAAGGTCCGCCTCTGAAGGATGCGGGTTGATCGCTGTAGCAAGGCTGGGCACCCTTGGCGTAATGGTATTCTGTTCGGATACGCAATCCCGGGCAAAGAGCGGCTGGCTCCCCGCCGATGGACTCAAAATAATGATCATCCCCAAGATTGGCAATAATAGAAAACGTAAGCATTCGGCCAACCATCGCGAACGCGGGCGCTGCAGAGACTTAAAAAATGAAGGTTTCAGGTGTCGGGTGTCAGGGAAAAGTAGACGCAATAGCATATCCTCATATGAAACTACATTATCCTGAGTTGGCCTCCGCGGCCGCTAAAGGCTCGACATTGTAGCCCATATCGTTCAGAGCCTTGGTGTAAAATTTTAGACGACGCTGGTTGAAACGGGTCTCGTAGGCCTTTGCACCAGCATCGACGTAAGCTTGGCCGTAGCGGACCAAACGATATATGAGCTGTGCGAGTTTACGAGCAGTGGCGAATACTGCAACCGAGGCGCCCTTTCGCCAGGCAACACGACGGTAGGACGCGCCGAGCGCAGTTTTCGAGTTACGCAGCGTTAGCGCGGCCATTCGCAGTGCGCTTGCCACTCGCGTGCAGGTACTGGCCTTGGATTTACTGGGGACCTTTTTGCCGGCACTGATTGACAAATTTGGCGCAAGCCGAAGATACGAAACGAAATTTCCTTCTTCGGGAAACATTGTATAGTCCAAACCGAGTTCGCTGATGACAACCGAAGCGGTGTCCACTCCAATGCCGTCGATTGTGGTCATGTCAAAGCCAGAGAACCGGTACAGGGCCTGGCGCAAGGGCTCCTGACCTCGCTTGGCAATGCCCCTGGCCTTGGCTTTGGTACTCGGAGGTGGTACAGCTGTATCGTTGTTATCTTCAGGCTGCAACGTCTGAATGTATGAAAGGATTTCCGAATCGTAGTCGGCGACTACCGTGCAAAGCTGGTCGTACATCTTCAGGGCTTGGTGAAGGTTGAACAGGTGCTCGGAGCGCCAGTTGCCAGTAAGCTCTGCGGCGATTTGTTGTTCTGATTTGCGGCAACGGCGATCACGCATACGGGCCAGGGCTTGTGGATCACGTTCGCCGTCGACTATGGCGCGGATAATGCGCATACCCGTGACGCCGGTAATGTCAGAAACTGCGTGATGGACACAGATATTCATTTGATCCAGGCTCTTTTGCATTCGCCGAACCCAGTCCGAACGTTGATCCACCATTGTATTGCGTTCGCGGAATAAGGCACGCAATCGGCAAATATCGTCGGAGGGTCGAAATGAACCGCGTAATAACCCACAGGCGTGCAGGAGCTGAAGCCACTGGCAGTCGAGCATGTCAGTCTTGCGACCGGGAACATGGGTGACCTGACGGGCATTGGCCAGCAGAACCTCGAATCCTTTGCTGTCAAGAATCTCGAACAAAGGAATCCAGTATACGCCGGTGCTCTCCATCGCCACGCTCTTAACCCCTTGCTGCGTGAGCCAATCGGCAAGGCGCAACAATTCGGGTGTGGTCGTGCCAAAACGTTCCACATTTGGTACTTTGTCCTCTTGCGGAGGACCGGCAACCCAGTGTTCTCGTGAACCCAAATCGATGCCGGCTGCATTGGGCTGTATCGTCTCCAGTGACTGAATAGGGCGTTTATGTTTTTTGCTCTTGTTGCTTTTTTGTTTGCGTGCCATTGTTATCTGCCTCCTTTTGGGGATTTTGGCAGTGGCAGCCCGGGGTGGCTCTTGGTTGATTCTCATATGGGAGAGTGCCTAAGCCTCATCAGTGATTAAGGGCCGCCCGGGGTCATGCTCGTATAGGGGCAAAAGTGCTCCAGTGGTATAGGGACCTTAGCTGCTGCCGCTGCTATTCAATGGCTAAATAGGCGACGCATATTAATAACACAAGGCCAAAGTTTCTTTTTCGATTAAACTGGCCGTTTTTTGGGCCAGCGGCAGCGCTTGTATGAAACTTCATCATGCAGTCGAGCCCCGTAAGAGATTCCGGGAGGCCGAATAACGAACCGCAGAATGACGATTGACGAATTGTTGATGTTGCCCTGCTCTTTTAAAGAATAAAATAGAAAGAATTCTTTAATTCGTCATTCGTCATTCGTTCGCTTTTTCGGAAACTCTGTAAGGTCAAAGTTTCTTTATACTTCACGAATGACCTCCGAGGGTTCAATCCTGGACACTTTGAAAGCACCATATGCCGAGGATATGATGGAAAGTGTCAGCATCAATACCAGGACGATCAGCATGTGTGCCATTGATAAGCGACACACGTATTCACCGCTCGCCAGATACTCGCTGAACAGCCTGTTTATCATAACTTCTGCTGTTTTATAGAGGATGACGGCTGTTGTAAAACCAAAAACGACCGTCGCAATGGATTGTAGGATAGGATACCAGATGATATTGCCGGTTGAGAAGCCTATCAGGCTGGAAATGCCAAGATATCGGCTCTTGCGATTCACATTGGCCAGTACATTGCTAACCATCGAAGCAAAGTAACCCAGAACGGCCACAACAGCGATGAGACCAAAAATCATGTTAAACGATCGATCGAGGCTTTTGACCGTCTCGATCTCCTCGGCTTTGGTATAGACTTCCAATCCTTCATCCATCAACATGTTACGTAGCTCGGACACATCATAAATTGAGCGTGCATAGAGTCTGAAGCTGGGATAGACCCTTGATCCATTGGGTCTCACAGAACCTGGCCAATTAAAAGTTTCCGAGCCGCGACCATCGCGATAGTCCTCGGTGGCCTCCAACAGCTCCAGTCGCACAAAGGCTGCCTCTCGGACGAAGGCTTCGTGGGGCAACACATCTTCGACTCGCAGATTCACCATGACCTGCTCTTTTGCCCCGGCCACCGATCGGCCCACTTTTCCGATAATATCCTGACCTGCTTTTACATTGAGTTTCCGCGCGGCGGTCTCCGACAGTATCACCTGCCTGATTTCGGTTGGGATGCGGCCATATTGCAGCAACAGTGGATCACCATCGCCGGTGGGAATGAGAGACACCACCAGGGTGCGCGGCTTCGCAGCATCTTTCTTATAAAGGATCATGCTGGCCGCAATAGAGCGAGTTTGTGGAATCACAAAATCAACATCACCGCGTTTGCTCAGCGCCGAAAACCAGTCCGCCCCGTAACGGCCGCTGCCAACCGGAGAAATCTCTCTGTTGCGGGGATCTTGCAGCAGGCGGTCGGACATGGTGTTGATAATACCGCTCTTAACCCCGAAAAGTACCAGCAAAGGTGCCAGAACGGCTGCCAGACCCATAATCGCACAGGCGGAAAGCAATCGTTCATAGAAGTAGTCTCTCAGCGCCAGACGAAAAATCGTTTGAAAAGTGTGCATATTTTAACCTGTCGATAAAAGTAAAGCCATAAAGGCACTAAATTCGGATAAACTAGAAACAACAAATTACAAGCACCAAATTACAAGTAAATTCCAAATTACAATAATCAAATCTCAAACAAGATCAAAAACCAGTTGTTTGGGATTTTGAATTTCGGTCATTGTGATTTGTTTGGTATTTGTGATTTGTTATTTGAAGTTTTTAATTGCTAAAACCTGAACACCGAAACTTTAGACCTTTTACGGATAATTTTAACCATCCCACCGGCTTGCTACCCAAACACCTTGGCTTTCACTGCGCCGTGATCTGCCTCCTGTTTTAACTCAAACTTCACATGACGGAATCCGCGCTTGCCCAGATTTCCCCAGTCGTGGGTGGCCATGATCAGGGTCACACCCTTCTCGTCGGCCAGAGCACTGAAAAGGTCCATGATATCTTCAGCGTTTATTGGATCTAAAGAGGCGGTGGGCTCATCGGCAATTACCAGTGAAGGCTGATGGGCCATCGCACGGCCGATGGCGACTCTTTGGCGTTCTCCGACCGAGAGCTGGCCGGGAAGCTTATTCAAATGTCGCTCGATGTGCAGGCGTTTGGCCATCTCTTCAACGGCATCATTTACCGGTAAACCGAGACCCATCAGGCTGATGCCGATGTTCTCACGGATCGAAAGAAAAGGAAACAGTCCTCCAGTTTGCAGAACATATCCGATGTGCACCATGCGGATACGCGCCAGCCGGCTCAGTTTCTTGCGCGTCCAGGCGTCCATAATATCCTGCTTCTGTCCCTCTTGGCTAAAAAAGACAAACTGCCCGGCTTCATCGGGTCTCAGGACCATGGCAAGCAGGTCTAGCAATGTGCTTTTGCCGCATCCGCTCATACCTACCAGGGCGACTTTTTCCCCCCGACGCACGATCAATTCCGGCACATCCAGGGTAAAGCCCTGAACCCCGGGCCACGTTTTGGTGACCTTGGCCAAGCTAAAAACCTCTTCGTCTTTAACGACACCGTTAACGGATGTGTCGGATGGTTTCATTTCCTCTATCGAAGATTTATTTTGGCTGCCGGCCACGATGGAAGTCTCCCTGGTTACACTGTATTACCCCAATTGAGTTAAAAACCAATTGGGAGTTGTTCGTTGTAGGTTATTGGTTAATAGTTTCAGAGGAATAAATTCCATTCTTATGTTTCAGCTATCATTGTACCATAAAAAGAATTTTGATTAACTCCATTCATAAGCCGCCGGCATTGTTTAGCTTTAAATCAATGAGCCGTGATCACCCGGTAACGGTAAAACCTTTTCAATTCTCATCCCGCCGAAGCGGGGTGGCTTATGAAGGGAGTTAAGGCATCAAGCTCAATGGCACGCGAAATACGGCATCTCCCGGTTCTTTTGCCCCGAAGCTTGTCCAGTTGGCGACATCATCATGGATTTGAGCATAGCTTTTAATCTTAGACTTCAAATTATTTATAAACGTCTGCTGCTCCCCCAGACTCAGCCGGTACCAATCTTCTTCCGTAAGGCGCATAATATTGCTGCGATACGGCAAGTCGTCGAGAAATTCGGCCAGAATGCCCAACTCACCCAGATTCTGGTTTGGTTTTCGGCTGAACTGATCGGGATCGCGGGATGTTTGGGCTGCAACCGACAGGATACGGTTAAAGAAATCTCTGGCCCCGGTCCGCTTGGTTCTCTGAGCCTCGTCAAGCACTACCTCTAACCGCCAGCTTAAGTCGCTGAGCTGATTTTTGGTCAAGAGCACAGTCACATTAAACGTCGGTGTGTCGGGTCTGGCAAGATCCATGTCTGAAACCCAGGCTTTGACCACTTCCGGAGATTTGATGCCGCTATGGGCGCCAAGAAATTCCAGCTGCATGGCATACCCCAGTATGGCGGCTTTACGAACGGCCTCCTGCACGGTATCTTTTGAGTGAGCGGCGGATGCATCCGGCAGAACCAGACGCTCACCGGCACCTGTGGCTCTCACCAACTCCACCATTTTCGCGCCGACACCTTCAACCACGCCACCAAAACCCCGCACACCGGCGGCAACCCGATCGGCGGAGATGGGCACATACAGGTCCCCAATATTCGGGTCGCTTTGTCCGGTTAAAACCCGGTATTGGATTTCAGCATAATCGTGGTTACTTTGCTGTTTACCTGCGGAGGTCTTAAGATGAAGCGCAAAGATCTTGACCCCTTTGGTTGCCGCCAGGTCGGCGATCTCAGCCGCGTTCATCCCCGTGGAGGAATATGGGTCGTCATTGCGGATCGCACCGGCATCCGTTATCAAAAAAATCAGTCGGGACTGATAGGGGGACCAGTAAATTTTGTCAAGGGCTGTCTTCAGCCCGCCAAAGGCATCTTCATTAAAGGAATGCGTAGAGATTTCGGCTTCCCGTGTCCGGGCCAGTGCGTTTTCAAACTGTTTGCGTTCATGTCCGTCCCGCAGATCAGACAACACTCTGGCTTCGTATATAAGACCCGGCGTTTTGCGGGTGCTGTTTCGGTAGGCCACTAGTCCGAAAGCCACTTTATCGGACATGCCGGCCGCTTCAACGGCATCATAAATATTGCGAACGGCCTCCCGAGTCCGTTCGATATATGGTTTCATGGAAACTGTGGTATCGATAACGAATACAATGGCAGTTTTTAATTCCGCATCCGTCGGCAATTGACCGGATCCGGGATCGATGGAAGCCACTTCCAAAAATTTAACTCCTTCGAATAGCTCCAGCGAATTAAAAATCGGTATGAGATAGAATCGTTTTTCGGAGACAGCTTCTCTGGGTGGTTCAACGGCCAATAGCGGAAAATCTTCCGGCTGTGACATTTCCCCGGACTGAATCGCGCTGAATTGAGATACGAGTTGAGATGTTTTCGCTCGGGGAGTGGGCGAGCCGGCGAGGGTTTGAAGAGAACTCAGATCCTTAAAAAAAAGCGCCGGCCGGCGACCGGTTCTATTGGTAAAGACAAGCGTCAACGCCTGGTTCCAATCGGAGGTTTTGGTCCCATTGATCCACCCCATGGGGCCTTCGGTACTCGATAGCCCGACTTGCAGCCAGGGTTCACCGGCCACTGAAGCCCGTTCGTAAACGTAATACACCGTAAACGGCTTAATCCAACCTTCCAGAACCTGTAAGGCGTCGCCATCGATCGCAAATAATTTTGCACCCGGGTGGGTTATCACCTTTTGATATAAGGTTCGTTTGCCGGGTATGAGCAGAGGGCTGCGCAGCTGGGCTTGGGCTGATACGGCACCGGATTGGAAAAGCATCAGACAAAAAAGACAAACCGCCAATATAGGAATTACTCCGGCGGTCTTTGGCGCCATCACTTTTTTAGTCTTCATTTAGAACTCCGATTTGGATTGTGGATATTAGAATTCGGATTTAAGAACCGCCGACGGATCAATTTAATAAATAATGATAGCGCAAAGCGATACAATAAATCCGCAATCCCTCCGGGCCGTAGTTCATTATGGCCCCTTCGGGCCGGAGGCCAAAATCTAAAATTGTCCCAAAAAGCTGATTGAAAGGAATGAAAATGGGATGAAAGTTAAGCGTCACGTTATGTGTGATTTTCATCACCTTAGGTCTGATTTAGAAATGATATAATTTATCCGTAACAGGCATTTCTGAAGAGAATCCGAATAGCTATTGCCATTCTTTTAACAATTCGCGTGCCTGATAAGATCCATCATCCGCTTGCTTTGTAACCCACTGTTTAAGATTTGAAATGTGAATTTCGGCTTCGAACAATCCCTCTGACAACGCCAGCTGATACCAGTCATAGGCAACCTCGGGATCTTTGACAATCGTCCCGCTGTCTCCTGCGTAGGTCGGATCAAAATACCTTGCGACTTCCAAAGCAGCTTCCCCGTTTTTGGCTTCAGCGGCGTACTCTAGCAAGATAAAGGCAGCGTCGGCCCTTTCCGGCTTGTCCGGCAGTGTTTTCGCCATTGCCAGGGCGCCATCCGGATCGATTCCCTTTCTCATAGCTTCCCGCACCTGTTCGAGCAAGGGCGCATCCGGTGTGTACGATGGGGTGATAGGCTCGGGGGCCTTGATTTTCGGAGGCTGGTTCGCCATCCGCGGTAATTCGGCGGGCTTTTCCGTCCCAATCTTTCCTTTTGTGAGTATCTTCGTCTTATCGGTGCGTAGTGAATTCCAGACCAGAAATCCACCGAAAACAATGGCGGCAAGAATAACGACAATAATAATTGTTAGAATCCACCATCGTCCACGCTTTTTGTCATCAATGTAGTTTTCCACAGGCTTTCCTTTAACAGTCTTAAATTCTTCACTTTTTATGATAGTATAGGAAAATGGAATGGGTGTGTCAAATAAATTTATCTCAGGAGCTGTCCGGATCCACCATTTTATATGGATCGACAATTTGATCGAACTCTTCAGCGCTGACATAACCAAGTTTTAAGGCCGCATCTTTGAGCGTCATATCATTTTCAAAGGCAACGTGCGCCAATTCAGAGGCCTTGTCATAACCAATCACCGGACTCAAAGATGTGACGAGCATCAGCGATTCATTCAAATACCGCTCGATCTTTTTACGGTTCGGCTCGGTACCCTCTACCAGGAAGTCTGTGAAGTTGTTGCTGCTGTCCGCCAGAATATGCACGGACTGGATGATGTTAAAGATCATCATGGGTTTATATAAGTTGATCTCCAGGTAGCCGCCGGCACCCGCCAAAGCCACTGCGGTGTCATACCCCATAACCTGTGCGGCCACCATGGTCATGGCCTCGCATTGGGTGGGATTGACTTTTCCAGGCATAATCGATGAGCCCGGTTCATTCTGCGGAATCCTCAATTCGTATAAGCCGGCTCTGGGCCCACAACTGAGCAACCGGATATCATTGGCGATTTTGTACAGCGATACCGCCAGTGTTTTCATGGTTGCGCTAGCCTGCACGAGGGCATCGTGCGCGCCCATGACGGAAAACAGGTTGGGTGCCGACACAAACCTCAAGCCTGTGATGGCGGTGATATTCTGCACGGCTTCTTTCGCAAAACCTTTGCCGGCGTTTAGACCGGTGCCAACCGCTGTTCCACCGATCGCCAGCTTGTAAAGCCCCTCCAAAGAACCTTCCAGCCAACCAATATCATCGTCAAGCATCCCCACGTAACCGGAAAATTCCTGACCTAAGGTCAGTGGAACAGCGTCCTGCATGTGGGTGCGTCCGATTTTGATGATGTCGCTCCAGGCCTTTGCCTTGCGATCCAGAGCATCCCGCAGTTTTTTGACCTTCGGAATCAGGACTTCTTTAATCGCCCTGGCGGAAGCGATATTCATCGCAGCTGGAAAGGCGTCGTTGGACGACTGGGACATGTTGACATGGTCATTGGGATGAATGGGGATTTTGCTGCCCAATTCACCACCGGCAATCTCGATGGCGCGATTGGCGATCACTTCGTTGACGTTCATGTTGGACTGGGTACCACTCCCCGTCATCCAAACATGCAGAGGGAAATGGTCATCCAATTTACCTTCGATGACTTCATCGGCGGCCTGCACAATCAGCTGCATCTTTTCCTTTGCCAGCTTTCCCAGTTTGTGATTGGCCAGCGCCGCGGCCTTTTTTATGATTGCCAGCGCATGCACGGCTTCAATGGGAATAAGGTCTTTGCCGATACTAAAATAAATCAACGATCGCTGGGTTTGAGCGCCCCAGTAGCGATCGGCCGGAACTTGGATTTCTCCCATGCTGTCGGTTTCTTTTCGCATTATTGGTTGAGACGTGACCATCTTTCTTCCTTAATTCTTCAATCTTCAATTCCCCGATAAATCGGGATTTACGCTTCGCTACAACCCCGCGAGCGGGATCTCTCTCCGAGCCGTAGGATCTACGAGCCATCTACGAGCCGGAGGCCGCTGCGCGGCGACCGGCTAAGCTTGGCCGGGTTAGATTACCTGTGAATCACATGGCCTTACTTCCAACTCGATTCTTTCTTCCAGTTCATCCCGGGCAATACCAAGATCATAATCTGCCTGCAGACCCATCCAGTACTCGGGTTTCATCGTAAAAAACCTTGCCAAACGCATGGCAGTGTCGGCTGTAACTCTTCGTCTCCCCTTGACGATTTCGTTGATGCGCCTCGGCGGCACGCTGATTTGTATGGCCAGTCTGTTCTGACTCATGGCCAGCGGTTTCAAGAATTGCTCCAAAAGGATTTCACCAGGATGGACAGGAGCGCTTCTTTTCTTTTTCATAAGTCACCTCGAGTTGAAATATATCGACCATTATAAAACCATATAACGTTAAACGTTAAATGTCAATAAATCACCGCTTATATTGAAAAGACAGAGCGAAGCAATACAACAAATCTTCAATCGTCAATATTCAATTCCGGCTTGTCCGGGTTTGGCTTAAATAAACATCCCGCCGTCAACCACAATGGTTTGCCCGGTAATAAACCCTGCATGTGCGACGATGCTATAGGCCACTTCGGCTACATCTTCCGGTGTGGCCACCCGGCCCAAGGGCGTGCCCTCCCCCAGCCGCTTGACGTGGTCCTCCTGACCGGCCACCCAGCGAGTCTGCACGATACCGGGTGCGATACCGTTTACCCTGGCTTCCGGCGCCATTACCCTTGCCAAAGATTTGGTCACGCTGATTCCGGCGGCTTTGGATGCCGCATAGGCAATGGAGCTTCCCATGCCCGTCATTCCCGCCACACTGGTAATATTGATGATGCAACCTCTTTGTTTTCTGATTTCATCCGCCGCCGCCCGGCAGCAAAAAAACATACCTTTGACATTGACGTTCATCACGCGATCCCAGTATTCCTCCTTCAAGCCTTCGAGATCATGATGATCAACGAAATCAGTGACCCCCGCACAGTTGACCAAAATATCCAATCGGCCAAATTTAGCGATGGTCTCCGCCACCATTTGCCGCACACGTTCGTCACTGGCCACGTCGGCTTGATACACAAGACTTTGAACGCCAAGGGCTTCACAATCCCTCTGGGTTGCTTGGGCTTCCTCTTGCGAGCGCGAATAATTGATCGTTAAATTGACCCCCTCCCGGGCTAAACGCAGGGCGGTAGCACGACCAATGCCGGTTCCTGCGCCGGTGATTAATGCGGTTTTGCCATCTATCATCTGATTTCTCCTGCTGATTCGGTGTGCTCAGGATAGGATCACTCACTATAAGAACTACCTGTGCACTCAGTTTCGTATTAAAATTTCTCACATGGATAATGACCCGTAAATACCACTCATTACGTCTGTTATTCAATAAAAATTACCTCTTGACATTTCAAACTGTCATATCATAATCGAACATATCTACATTCTTCACTTCCATTCGGCCAACAATAATCCA
>Ga0316194_10000914_pt1 | contig 20177 bp, 12 predicted proteins | sample CroRivsedime1_MG_FD_204936 | JGI IMG/M metagenome (GOLD analysis project Ga0316194, IMG submission 204936) | Coastal sediment microbial communities from Maine, United States - Cross River sediment 1 | ecosystem: Environmental > Aquatic > Marine > Coastal > Sediment | place: USA: Maine...
CGAAAGCGATGAGCTTGAGAGCATTGCGCAGAGCCTCATCGCAGTTGATGGTTCAATCCCTTTTACCATTCTGGCCTTTTTTCCTGAATACCGTATGAAGGTGTATAAAAGTCCTTCCGTTACGAAAATGGTAGAAGCGTATCACCGGGTTAAGGCAACCGGACTGAAGAATATCCGACTTGGAAATGTAGGGGTGTTTGCACGTACGAAGGAAGATCAAGAATATTTGATGGAGAATGTGGATGAAGGTGTGTATTAACAAGTGTCCATCCACGAAGTTTAATGGACACTAATTAAGCTACCTTAAGAAACTCCACATCTTTAATCTGGAAGTTGAATATCAGTGTCTCGCAGATTCTATCCAAATTATCTTGAAGGGCCTTTTTCCTGAAATTTCCTGTCAGGCGATCTTGAGCCAGTGCTTTCGCCATAACTGAAAGAAGCTGAACTCTCTGATGAAACACATACTCCTCCTCTGTTTCAACCTCGGAGGTAGTACCCGACTGCTTTTTTAAATCGTGGTTTTTAATAAAGGCTGTTTCGCTGACCAATTTCAGGGAATGATAAAAAACGTGGTGGGCGTTTTCGATGATGGCAGATTTTCGATACTTTCCAATGGGACAATCTTTTAAATATGCCTTGGCCATGATAATAAGAAGTTTCAAGCGTGATAAAAAAATGTCGTCATCTGACATTTCTCTCATTTCCCCAGACGTCGCCCCTAATTTAATCATAATTTATCCCTTCAGGCGTTAGTTTTCGTCAGCCAATAGCTAAGAATTTTGGTTTTTTGTGCTTTAAATAAATTTAATTATTTAGTTTTATGCAATAATTATGCAATATTAGATTATTATATTTGAAATGATAAAGATGTTAAAGATATTAAACGGTTACATCAATTAGAAAGGAAGGGCAGCCATTTTAAATCACATAAAAAACTATGTAATTGTGGGGCAAATTACATAACAAACTATTACATTATTTACACAGCATGATAAATCAATTAACCAGGATTTTTCATGGATTGCCCAGACGAACGAATTCAAGTACGCGTTTCTCCATATAGGGATAGAATGGATTCCAGCGGAGTCGAAGCATATCTGCGGCCGGTATCTGAAGCACACCGCGCTCTCCGCGAAGATCCATGTTTCCAAGATGGATCATTGTGCTGTCGTCCGGGTTAAGTTTACCGTAAAGCGGATCATTCATGGGAAACGGTAGCGCAACGTGTGATAGAGAGTAAAGACCTCCGGGCCATTTCAACCCGAGTGATATTTCGTTAATCTTGGAATTTCCCGGCTGTTTTTGACGCATGACGATGTCATAACTCTTTTCGCTTGCGTTGGTCACAAGGCTGAGAGTGAAGGGCAGACTTGCATCATGGAACATGGCTTCAATACCCGGCTTGGGATCTTTTATGAGCACCTGCTCTACCTCGGAAACGCGATTGATATCAAAGAGCACCAGTTCGTATCCATTGACCGGCAGTTTTTTAAAAAGTCCGTCAGCCACTGCCTGCGTCGATACCGTTGCATCGACAACCGACTGGAAGGCCAGTATCGGCGGAAATCGATTTAACTTCCCGGCCGCCCCGAGTGCTTCAATCCTTGATTGGATTTCATTGGTAATACGGTAAACCTGGTTGCCGGCGTTCACAGCAAATGAGTTGTACTTGAAGGGGTCATATTCGGGCAGAATACTGTTCCACGCGAGTTTGTTGAGACCGAGAAGGCGACCGAGTCTTGCCTGCCACTTGGCAAGGGCAGCTACCGGGGTCACTCCGATTGAGGGTGAAATCAGCACCAGCCCGGTAAGCGGAAGCAATGTTGAATCTTGCAGCATCGAAAGGGTATAGTTCACGGCCAGGGCACCGCCGTTGGAATACCCCACGAGGAATAGGGGTGATTCGCCCACCTTTTCACGCAGATGGAGAACAGCCAGCCGCACTGCTGCGGCCATATCCTCCCATTGAACCCGGACCAGCCCCGAGGGGGCGGTACCGTGTCCCGGCAGCCGCAGCCCGATTACCCAGGCACCCGAGCTGTGCAGGCGCTGTCCCAGGCTGTGCAGGCTGTAGGGTGAGTCGGACATGCCGTGCAACAGCAATACACCCGCTCGGGGCACGTCCGTCGGAAGCTCGAATGTACGGTTCCAGTTCGAAGACCATCGATCGGGGTTCGACAGGCTGTCCCGGTGGTAACGGTTGATAAGGCGGCGATCCTCGGGTTCAATGCGCGAATAGACGCGCTCATCAAGCTGGGCGAAGAGCTGGTCCTCCATCGCGAGGTAGTCTTCAAGGCTTCCCGCCGGACTGTTTGCCGTGAATTCAGCATCAAGCTCGACCTCATGCCAGACCTTGAGTTCAGGCCGACTTTCTAAAAACAGTACGAATATGATAACAAGCACCACACATCCACCGATGATCCCGTATAAAAGAGCTTTGACACAATGTTTGATTAAACTTATCATAAAAAATTTTGAAACGGGTTAATCGCTCCCTCCTTTTTTATTACCTTGCATATGAAAGCCTCCGACTCGTGCAAAATTCAGGTGTCAACCTTGTTCTTTCTTAATTTTTAAGTTTGTCAGCATTGTCTTCATTATTTCTATCATATGCTCAGATCCGATGGCCTCAAAAAGCTTCAAGCCTTTATTGTACATTTCTTCGGCTTGATCCAAATCAGTTCTAATACGGAAAATATCCCCTAAGTAGCCGTAAACAGTCGCTATAGCTCCTTTGTTGTCAAGCGTTTCTTCCACTTCTAAACTCTTTTTAAACATGTCCTCGGCTTGATCCAAATCACGACGGGTATAGTAAATTTCACCAAGTTTGCCATATATCGTTGCCATACCCTCCTTGCGGCCCAGCTCCTGATTAATTTCAAGGCTTTTTTTGTACATGATTTCAGCTTGTTCCAGATCTCTACGTGTTTGATAAATAGTGCCCAAATATCCGTAATCTGATGCCATACCCTCTTTATCGACCATCTCTTCTTCCAATTCCAAAGATTTTTTAAACATCTCTTCGGCGCTATCCAGATGGCCAAGTGTTAGATAAATAGTTCCGAGGTTACCGTAGGCATCCGCCATACCCTCCTTACGACCCAGTTTTTCTTCCGTTTCAAGTTTCTTTTTGTACTTCTCTTCGGCTTGTTCCATTTCGGTACGGGATTTCGGGGGTGTTCGTGACATTTTGTCATTCTCCTTATTTGGATTTTATTGATTCGCTTTTGGTAACTTCCTCATAATAATTCCAAGCAACTCTTGCCCTATAGGCTCGTTGGGATGTTTCATAACCATTTGCTGTGCCATATTGTTTGCTTTTTGAAATTGCTCCCTTTTCAAATAAAAATCAGCGAGGGCATAGAGATACTCCATGCTGTTCGGGTCTATCTCCAATGCTTTGAGCAGCGCTTGTTCGGCTTTTTCATCTCTTTTGAGATACTGAAAAAGCAACCCGAGATTGTAGTGAACGCGGGCGTGCTTCGGCATGCCCTTAGCCGCCTTTTCCAGGTAGATCGCCGCCTGGTCATATTTTTTCATTTCTGCCAGCAAAAGCCCAAGTGAATAAGCGATTTCATACAGCTCCGGATGATCTTGTATCACTTCACGAAGCAACACTTCTGCTTTACCATTCTCTCCTTTTTGGTTGTAGAACATGGCCAAATTGACTTTGGCCGGGTAAAATAAACCGTCAACCTTTATTGCGGCCAGATAGTTTCGAATGGCTTCTTCCGGCTGATTCAAGGCAACATAGAGATTGCCCAAGTTATAACGACCAAAGGAAAAGTCGGCACTATATTCCATGGATGCTACAAATTCTTTCAAGACGGCTTTGAAAACCTTCTCCTGGTCAGGATTCATGCGCCTGGAGGGTTCCTCGGCCAGCCGGCGGGCAGCTTCAATACGTACCGCCTTTACGGGATCATAAAGCAAAGGTGCAATGAGTTCGGTCTTTTCTTTTTGATTGGTCGGAGCGATACTCTCGACCGCCGTTCGACGGATCAGCGATTCGTCATCCATCAACGCCAGCTTCATGGCCTGGAAAGTATCCTCACCAGGGTATGCAGTTAAAAGGGATATGGCTGTGGCCCGAACGATAACGGGATAGAGGGGATCGCCTGTCAATCGGATGAGGTCCTTACGGACATTGGGTAGCCTTTTGCGGCCGGCGTCGATGATGGCTCCGTAGTGTCGCCTTCGGCCCGGTCCGTACCACTTGGTGATGGTTTTGTCGGACCATTGAGAAGTTTTATCGATGTGGCACCGCTTGCACGCATCGGGCGTACCTATTGTAATACTCAGGCCGGGACGTGGCACCCGGAAGCTATGATCCGGTCGGTAATCTATCCCCATGTAAATTCGGCCCGGCATGTGACACTGGACACATTCGGTACCGGTGCCGACGTCGAACAGAACCTCCCCTTTTAAAGATCTGATGGGCTCTCCTTTTTCACCCTTCTTCTTGTGAAAGTGATGCGCTTTTGTATCATACTCGCTTGCTCTGTGACACTGTAAACAGAGATGGTTGCTCTTTTTTACCAATTTGATGCTGTGGACGTCGTGGCAGTCGTTGCAGCGCACATCCCGATGATACATCTTGCTCTGGGTGAACGATCCGTAAACATAGACCTCCTCCAGAATTTGACCGTCGGCAAAGTACAAATTTTCGGTGAGTTGGCTGGGCAGCAGGCTGTCCAGAAGATCAGGTTCTGCATGGGTATAATCGCCCAAAGCCGCCCGTCTGGAATGACACGGCGCACACAGCTCCACCATTTTGCGCGAGTTGATCCCGGAAGTTTTTATCACCAGTTCATAGTTCTCCACTTTCGGCCGAGCCATATCCGGCAGCTGGGCCCATTCCACATGTCTGGAACCGGGTCCGTGGCAGGCCTCGCACCCCACGTCGATATCCGACCAGGTTGTCTTATAGGTATCTGTTTTTAAGTCATAATTCTTTTTTAAATTAGTGGAATGACACTCGGCACACATGCCGTTCCAGTTTTGTCCGGCATTGGTCCAGTACAACCAGTCCCTTGGGGCAAGGGTTTCCTTTGGGTAAAGGTGATACCACTTTTTTTCTCTTACATCCCAGGCAATGGGAAGGCATTGCAAGCGGCCGCCTGGAAACGGAACGAGGTACTGCTGCAACGGATACCAGCCAAAGGTGTGAGTAATCTCAAACTTCGCCATCTCGCCGTCAGGGCCCTGTGTGTGAACAAAATACCTGCCGTCCTTTTGATAAAAGAGAGAAGTGACCCCAAGGTTTTCAAAAACAGCGGTGTCAAAATCTCCTAAAACGGTGTTCTTATCGGCAACCTCCATGGCATGATCGTGGTGAGAATTCTGCCATTTGTCGAATTCTCTTTTGTGACAGTCCTTACACTTTTGTGTGCCGACAAAGGTAGCCGATGGCTTTGATTGAACTCCCTCTGAACCCGGTGCGATATACTTATGTTTCAGAAGATAAAAGGGTACTGAAAGGACGATGACGATGGTCGCAACAACACCGGTGATTTTCCATCTTTTCATATTTAAGCCTTTTTAGCGTACACAACCTGATCAGTACGAAAACCACTACGTTTGATCCGCTTACCGGTGTCCACTTTAACGATGTTGTTCTCGACATATAAATGATAAACATCCAAGGCACGGGGAGCAGGTGGGCTGATCACCTCTCCTCTGATGTCAAATGCCGAAGCGTGACAGGGACAAACAAATTTCTTCTCTTTATCTGACCAAGGAACAGTACATCCGAGGTGGGTACACTTACGGGAAACAGCCAGAAAACCACCGTCTTCCAATCTGCATAGGTAAAATTTGCCCCGAATGAAGGCCGTTACGGAGTTGAGAGAGAATTTGTCAGCCTTGCCGGCTTCGATAATGGTTCCAAAGTCGCCGGCTTTTGTCTTTTTTTTTCGAGGAAGGAGAAAGGCGGTCACAACACCGATGAATTCGATAAAGGCAACAATCCCCAGGCCGACCCAGAATATAAAGAGAAAAGAGCGACGAGAAGGCATTTGCTCAGTTTCATTCATTTTATGTTGTTTTTTCGTTTTAGACATGATGATTATATCTGTGCCCTTCTCAGTGATCAGTAATCAGGTCTTTCTCCACAAAACTGCTTGGCTTTTCTCATCATGGAGTTTAGCATGCGCCCAATTTCTGATTATGGATCAAAACGGCCATGTTAACTTCATTCCCGGTCCTCTGAACCATGTCCCGGTTACAGTCAATATGAGAAATACCACCAAAATAAAAACAAAAAGCGCTTGGGTGGTTTCATTATTCGAAGCGGAATACCGGTGTTTTATGAGGATGTAAAATCCTGCACATCCGAAAAAAATGAATGCAAACGGGATGAGACCGTTGCCGAAAAAAGTCGGAATACCGCTTAATCCGGCGGCAAAATCGATGAGGTACTCGTCCGCCAGAATTCCCATAGGTCCGGCGGCTATTGCGATAAGACCCGCAATCAGGGCCATCTTTCGCCCTTTTATAGAAGCAAACCAGATACCCTCGGTGTTGGTGTCGTATTTCAGATAGGGTATTCCCATCAAAGTGACAAACAAAACCAATGGAATGATAAACACCGCAAACAGCGGATGAAGATGCAGCAGGAGTTCTTGAAGCCCGGCAAAATACCATGGCGCTTTGGTGGGGTTGGGGCTCAATCCGGGATTGGCTGAATCTCCCAAAGGGGTATCAAAAGAAACGGACACCACCATCACAACAGCGATAAGCACCAGGGCCACCACTACTTCACGGAGAAGTAGATGAGGCAGGGTCGGTACTCGAACCGGTTTTTTTTCAATATCTTCTCCCGATGCTCTGGGAATAACCAGGCCACCTGTTTTACGGATTCTCCAAAAATGAAAGGCCATTAGTATGATCAGGCCCACCGGAACTACAGCCGTGTGTATGGCAAAAAATATGCTTAGCGTAGCCGGACCAATTTCATTGCCGCCTTGAATTATTTCTTGCAGTCGGTTACCAACTACAGGGATGTATTCCAGCATGCCAGTGGAGACTGTTACCGCCCAGTAAGCCAGTTGATCGTAGGGCAACAAATAACCGGTAAAATTGGCGGTTAACACCAGGCCAAACAACCCCAGACCGATAATCCAGCTAAACTGCCGCGGCGGATGAAAGGCACCGGTGAAAAATACCCGCAACATGTGCAGAAACACGATCAGCACCAGAAAGTTGGCACACCAGTGGTGAATGTTGCGAATCAGGTATCCGAACATCACCTCGTTTTGCAACATCTGAATCGATGAATAGGCGGCAACAGGAATCGGCTTATAGACAAACTTAAGCAAAAGCCCCGTTCCAAACTGTAGAATTATCAACAGAGCCGCCATTCCGCCCAACCCCCATGTTAGGGAAAATTTCAGTGTTTTTTCCGGAACCGTAGGGGGTCTAAAATGCAGAATGAGATTCTTTAACAGGTAGCGCTTGCGCTCCTGGTCAGATTTTGGAATAAGTGGATAAGGGAAAATGGAACGAAATAGTTGATGGAAAAATCCTGTGGTCTCCGGTGATGGCTTATGTTCTGGTTTCATTCAAATGCTAAAAATAGAGAGTACAATTGTTAAAAGCACCTCCTATTACCATCGACAGAGTTTCCGGTCAAGCCATGATTTATCAAGGTTAATATCACAACGCTTGGGGTCACTTTTCAGATGAAATATCCAAAAGTTTTGAATTGATGATTTGGAACCAAGGCCGAATCCATCATCAGGGTGTTCTGGATTTAAGGTTTAAAGCATAAACCTATCATTCTGATGTTTCCAGAACTCCTGATGACAAATTCGGCCTTCAGTGAACTTTAAATGATGATCAGTCCTTTAGACCGGTTCAGGTTTTCTAGTAACCACGACATGTTTTTATCATTTGGCAAGCAAATTTGAACTTTTTTTCTAAAAGCGCTTAGCAAAGTGAAGCGGACAATTAATCAAGACCCATCACAATACTTTCAACCCGCCTGTTTTGCTGGCGTCCCTCTTCCGTGCTGTTGCTGGCCACCGGATCTTTTTTGCCGTACCACTGGGTGATGATTCTCCCGATACTCACCCCAGAGTATTGGGTCAGGTAATCCTGAACCTTTTCGGCCCTGCGTCTGGCAAGCCACAGGTTGTATTCTTTAGAACCGGTAATGTCGGTATATCCTGAAAGAACAACATATGTTTTAGGATGCTCTCGTAAGAAATCCCCCAGTTTGTTCAGTTCCTCATTAAACGAAGATGGTATGACCGAACTGTTGAAATCAAACTGGATGTTGTCGACCTTTAAGCCGGCAAGATAATCTATGGTTTCAATTGTTTCAATTGTTTTAACATCAATTTCATAAAGGGCGCCGGTCATGTATTCCGGTCTTCCCAGCAAATATTCAAAAGGAACCACCCGAGAACACTGGTTGATCGATGCCAAAGCCTTCAATATTTCTTTATGATGGCCACCCTTGGCAGTGCTGATGACATAAAAGCAGACATCTTGTTTGTCGGCGATTTCTTTTGCGATGTCAACCGGCTTTTTCATGCCGGGGGTGGGTGTGTAATAGCCGTCGGTAAAGAGAAAAACCACCGTTCTTCCTGAAAGCCCTGCTAAAACACCACGAAGCTTACTCAGACTTTCCACCATCAGCGTTGCGCCACTTCCCTTGGCCGGTAATTGATCCAGAGCAGCAGCAACTTTTTCCCGGTCATATTTCTGCACCGCGTAAATGGGTTTGAAGTTCGAAAGCAAATATAACCCGGCATTGTATCCCAAATCCGGCAAGGTTTTGTTTTTTTCTTTGAGAATTTCCTTGGCTGCTTCTAACTTTGACATGCTGGTGTTCCGGTATGGCTCTTTCATAGAGCTGGATGAATCAAACAGAATAATAAAATTGTCTGCTGTTTTTACAATTTCTACTTCTTGTGCGACGGTCGTAACCGTATCTTGTTCTATGACCTTTTCGGCGGCCATGACATGGGGCCCAGTTAAGCCGAGAAACACCAGACCTAAAGCACTTAAAATTATGAACAGTTTTTTCATTGACGAACCTCCTTTTGTTTGATTTTCATTGATAAAGTTGGCCTATTTTTTCATTTTTGCAAACTTTTAAACCCTCTATGGTCAGGTTGTACATCAATCTCTTTGGCAGTGGCGGCTTAAACGTCAGCTGACTGAAAAACTGCAAATCATATGACCATGAGAGCAATAACGGCAACGATTGTCAAGTTGCTTTTTTTTCAAACCGTGTAATAACGACAGAGGCGGATAATCCCTATTTACCATTTAAACTGGGAATCCGATTTCAATGCAATCCGGTTGAATCGGTACATATCAAACAGACCTGCTTCAACCGGTTCGTCCTTGAGAAACTTCTCGTAATGCCAGTCAGATTCTGTCCAGAAACTGGGATCGGTTCTTCGTATGGCATACTTTCTGGCAAAATTGTAATAGCTGAGTTGATCCTTTATTTTGAGAAAATCTTCAACAACATCCTCTATCTGTTCGATGTGAACACGACAGAACGCGTTTGGATAGCTGCCCACGTAACCCTTTACAAGTGTAAGAGTGTCGTCATCGACAATGCGCCTTCTCTCTTCACTAAACATGATTGAATTATTGCTCAGCGCCTTGTTTCGGATAACGGTATAGGCCAAGTCATTATCCTTATCACCGGTAACAACATGAATAAAGGTCACATCCAGGACCACCTGTATCTCAGGGCCGCGAATCCTCGTCATTTTTCTCAGGGCAAGATCTGCTCTCTGTTCAAGAGGACTTGAATTTTCATCAACACAGTTTTTTTCAGGACAGCGGTTCAAATAGTCGTTTGCATTGGCAGCCGGACCTACATACTTGTGTATTTTTTCAAAAAACTCCTTTTTAGGGTCGTCTGTTGTGTAGACAATTTGGGTGTCCCATTTAAGCCCCCGAAAAGGGTTCTGCAGGTGACTCTTAAATTCAGCTCTTGCACCCTTATACCATTCTGCCCGGATCTCCTTGCGCTTATCATTTGGAAGGAAGCTTAAAAAATTGTTTTCTCCCTCCATGCGGAGAAAGTCCATATAGAGACGGGTTTCGAGTTGATGCCCCACATTGCCATACACGTTGAAACCGGCAACCAGCAGATAATGGATACGCTCAAAAAGTGGAAAGTCAATTACCCAACCGGTTTTGGGAATTTCTCCCACAAACCCCTTGACAACGCTGGCGCTATCAAAATGTCTGAAAACGGTCAACAGCGCATTCTCATTGTAACCATCGCCGTTCCAGATATGGGTTATATCATTTCCCCTTTTATCCGGATCCAGTTTGGCAAGATACTGTCCCTTGGCATCCAGGTATTTTTTTTGTTTCCGGTAATAGTCCCACCAGATGCTCATGATTTTGATATTGCTCTCTCTTTCGGCCGGCAAGTCTAAAAAATCACTTACATTGGCAAGAAAGGTTGTATCATTGCTGATGGTGTCCTTTTTTGGATCAAAAAAGGCAACAAAGAAGTGGTCGTTAATGACATTAAGGGCGACCTGGCCGCGGCAAACAGGCCCTTTGATAAACCCCATATAGAAAAACTGGGCATCATCCAGCAAAAACCTGTAACGGGACCCGGCAGGCAGATCTGCAAATGTCTTGAAGGGATTGGAGGCAGTTTCAGGATCATAGGAGGGCAGTTTATTAACCTCATAATCGTTTTGCAGAAAGAGCTGCCGATAGCGATCCATTTTTTGCCGGTTCATGCGATAAACCGTGTGATTTTTTACAACAATGGTTGTTTCTATTTTACGAAACCGATAGTAGAATTTTTCAATCCCGGGATCATCATAAGGTCTATCCGTATTGATCTCAACCACCGGTTCTCCCGGAGGTGTTTCAGATCGAACTAAACGGTAAAATTCCCGGTCCGGAAAAGAATCAAAATGGATGTGGGCGATGAATAGATGTTCATAAATATAGCGTGACACAAGCTGCTGCTTTAAAGAACTGCCGTTAAAAAACTCCTCCCACGGATCTATGACCTGTTTTGCCTGATCCGACATCTTAGGCCGAACAGTAACCACGGCCCCCTGAATCAGCCAGTCAACGATGGTTTTATGTTCCTTGTCAGTCAAACCGGGTAATGCATAGGGCATTCCCCAGAGCGGATATTTTTTCTTGTATTCATTGAAATCTTCTGCAGTTGTACATTCCTGTTTTCGATCAAGGCTGATATCAAAGGCGGCCGGCAGTAGTTCCGTTGTTGGCTGAGGATGCTCTTTTTTCAGCTCGAGCATCATATTCACCACGGAGTTTTCAAGATTTGCCTGGGGCGTCTGATCCCTCTCGTTGAGAACCGGATGAAACTCCATCCTTCGCCATTTTTCCACTGAATCGGCATCAATAAAAAGACGGGTCGGTTTTACCCGTTTTAACCTGCTTGTGTCATAAACCAGCTTTTTAGTGCCGCCGCGCTCGATTCCTTCAAAACAGGTCAGTTTTAGCTGACATGGCGCATCATAACAGCCGTGGCACACATCACAGCGACGTTCCAGTATAGGCTGCACATCATCATAAAAAGAGATCTCACCGGGCGCAAGAAAATCAACACGCCGATCTACGGTCTGCACCGGCCCGAATTTTTTGTCCAGCTTTGCAGCCCTGTACGCAGTGCATCCGGCCAGAATGATCAGGGCCGTGATGAAAAAGAGAAAGGTTTTTTTCATAAATCAACTCCCGTTGTTCGTTAACATTTCGCAATCAGCGGCGGCCAACAATCCGTATCTTCTTAATGGCCTCCGGTCCTATATTGACAAACTCCGGTACATTGGCGGCATAGCGGTTATCACTAAAACGGGATAAGCATATCGGAGGACTGTCAACACCGTTTTTATCGATATGTGTCAGGAAAATTTCCGTAAAAGGGGTGTTGGTTTTGGAACTGAACAGCATCCAATTTCCATTGGGCGAAAAACTGTGCCAGGAGTTGAAAAGCTTACGGTTGCATTTCATCCTTCGGGGATCACCGCCGGCAGCAGGTATAATGAAGAGCTCGCTGTCCGGCTGCAACATGATGCCGGTTTTACTGCGAGTAAAGACAATCCACTTCCCGTCCGGGGAAAATCTCGGGAAATAGTTGCTCATTCCATTATGACTCGCACCTCTCAGAGGTTCAGGAGTCCCGCCGTTTCCCTGATTGAATGGAATTCTGTAAAGATCGAACTGTATGGGAAACCTTTGATTCAACGCATGAATATCAGCATCTTCGGTATGGGTTTGGATGTTTGAGATGTCTTTGTGGTATTCATTTTTTGTGTTTGCTCTGGCAAATACAATATGCTTTTCATCCCAGCTCCAGCTCGGGTCTGTCTGTACAAAGTCATAATCATCCGCTCCAGGGAGGAGATGAAACGCCTTTTTGTCAACCGAATACCAGGCCAGCACGCCGTAAGTCGGGAAGAAGAGCTGGCAGAAGGCAAAATCGTTGGTCAGAGCAGCATAGGATATCTCATGTACCGTACTTACGATGTATTTTCCGGTAGGCGACATTTTTGCAAACAGCCCCCGGGTTTTTGGCAGAAGTTCCGGTTTCGGGAAATCATTCCAGGAGATAAAGTTCGCTTCAGACAATTCGATTTTTTCTTTGACCTTAGTGATAAAATGAGCACCGCTGTCATTATTGTAGTTCATCTCCATACTGATTAAAGCGCCGTCTTTCGAGAAGAGATGGCAGCTTGCACAAACAGAAAGATTCTTCATTACCACCGCCGGTTTTTCATATGAAGAGATATCGCCAAGACGCCACTTTATCTTTTTGAAGTTTTTTTTCCCGACCTTAAACGGGAGCTGAACCTGGCGATAAAATATTGATGCATCAACAGGATCTTTTGAAGTGGAGATGCGGATGCTATTTTTTGCAGTGATGTTGCATGCATGTTTGTTGTCAAAACCGTAAACAATGATTTTTGCTGAACCACGGACTGAGTTGGCTTTGATGATCTCCCAGGTCGGTTTGTCCGGTTCCCAGTAGTGCTTATCCGCAAATGCATAAATCGGCGCATGCTCACCGCTGAATTCAACCATGATAAGCCAGTGTTTCGAGGCAGTGTTGGTGTCATTCCATGTAATAACAGGTGCAGCGATTTCAGGAGGGAAAACAGCTCCGTCATAGGGGTATGTGATGAGCAAACCGCTGTTGTTTTCGATTTTCTCACCATTTTTGATGAGTTTCTGTACCTGATGCAGAGTTTTTTCCGACATCCTTTCCGGTTCGCTCATCCGGCTGTCCCCATTGTTGTCCCCGGAAAATGCGCTATGGCCCATTGCAATACTTAACAGCAGAATAAAAAGCAGGCTCGATGTCTTTTTCATTATTATTATCTTAAAACAAAGTAATTACTCAAGGTTTGCACTCTTCATTTTCAGCAACGCCAATACAGCATAGCAGTCCGGAAAATATTTTTGTGTTTCTAACTTTCATCATGCATCTTCTTCGGTGGAGAACTTATCGATACCGGGCAGCAGGCCGGCCTCACCCGCGATCCAGACGACCAGGCGTCCGAAGGGACTAAGCTGCTTCCGTAATTCCATAACCTGACGTGCAAGCGCTGGTTCGTCCGTAATGATCCCATCGATTCCACGGCTCATCATCACGGACATCTGGACCGGGTCATTGATGGTCCACACGTAGACCTTCATCCCTTGCTTGTGGGCACGGTGGATCATGGTGGCCGATGCCGCCACGGAATTGAGCGCCAGAAAGTTAAGATTCAGTCGGGTTAGGTCACCGATGCTGGCGGTGTTGAGCAGACCGCGGGTCCAGGCCGGCCGAAGAGCGGCGACCTTGCGCAGGCCATCGATTTTGAGGGACATAACCATGATGTCCGATTCCATACCGGTTTGCTCCACAATATCCGCGACCCGTGATTCGAGGTTCCGATCGTGACCGTAATACTTGAGTTCTATCACGACTCCCAGCTTATCTTTGGCCAATTCCAATGCCTGGCGCAGCGTCGGGACCCGCTGGTTTGAGTATTCAGGAGCATACCAACTGCCGATGTCAAGGTCGCGAAGGTTTTCATTCGTGGCGTCCCAGACTTTGAGGTTGCTCCGCGCAACCTTCAAAAAATCGCTGTCATGGGCGACCACGATGACATCGTCGGCATTTTCCTGAACGTCGAGCTCAATCCAATCCGCATTGTCGACGATTGCTCGCTGGAACGACGCCATCGTATTTTCCGGCGCTGTTCCTGAAGCGCCGCGGTGCGCAATGATCTCGATTTTAGCTTCCTCGTCGATGCTTCGGCTGACAGCATAGCCGCCTAGGATAATCAGGGCCAACGCCGCGGCACTGAGTCCGATAATTGCCTTGCCCGGAATGTGCAGGGACGCCTTTTCACCGAGTGAACCTCGTGCAGCGAGTTCCGGATCGAGTCGGCCGGGACCGGCCAAGGATTGATAGAGGCGGACGATTAGCAGGGGGAACAACGCCGTGCTGAGTATCGCAATCGCAAGATTCCCCAATCCCGCCAGCATTAGGGTAATCCCTAACCCTATCGCGATAATAGCGAAATTCCCCCCGAGGTCTGGGATCAGGACATTGCCTATTAGGCCGACGAGGAACGTGACGAGTCCCGAGAGAAGGGCAACCCCGGCGAGCCACGAGGCGAGCAGGAGTGCCATTTTCCAGCCGAACACCACCAACTTTCTAGCACTCTCGCGCAGTGCCTGCCTAGCGCGATTACCCTGGAACAGTATCAAAGGCATAGTTATAATCCAACTCGAACACTTTTTTAGCACGATGACCGCCATGATCATCATCAACAGCCCGGCAATCGCTATCGCCCACCAGAACTCGGGCGGTTTGTCGGCCAGGTAGAAATTGATGTCATGCTTGTTCAGTAAAAGCAGATAGACACCGCCTACACCTGCGAGAAACGGGGCGGAGATGAGCAACAAGCGAACGATAACGTGTCCGGCCAGCTTCACCAGCTCAAAGGCGTATCTTGTCACGTAGCGCATCGAGTCCAGCCAGGTCACCCTGCGGTCTTCGACGGCCCCAAATCCGACCACCATCAGAACGCTCTGTTGTGCAAACAACACACCGAGGGAAACCGAACACACGATTATAAGTGCCGTGATGCCGAGCGGATGGAGCAGAAACAGGATGATATCCGTATCGCTCAAGACACCGTCGTCCGTCTGAAGGAGGAAGAGCTTTATAAGAAGACCGACCATTGGGGTCAGAACCACCATCACGATTGTCCGTGCGAGCAGATCGGTAAGCAACAGTTGGGGCCATGTACGGCGAAAATCATTTCGGGCTTCGAGCAGATCGAGCCACCGGATCGGTTTCACTAAGTTCTCTCCTCACTCGGATTTAACATGAACAGAACAATTCGCATGAAACTCGAGACAAAGAGAATTAAGAGTGTCATTGTGAATAAGGGTCCGAGTTTTAAGATAACCCAGCTAATTCCCACGACAGGTAACAGACCCATGCGAACCGCCGTTCTTAAGCTGTCATGTTTTGCGATGAAATCGGCTATAGGCGGTGAATAGATGTAGTAAAGACGAACGAAACTCTTTCCTACTGTATTGCCAAGCAGAAAACGGTCACGGAAATCACGCAGAATCTTGACATGTGGCTCCATCAATGATCCATAAGCTGCGGTGGCTATGAAGCATCCGCCTCCGCCACCACTAGCACTTTCTGTAATAACGGTAGTGCTTCCACTGGAACTTTTGATAGGCGTGGCTGGACCACCGACATCAACAATTATTCCATTGGCTGTTAGATCATCATCACCTCTTGCACCATCTAAGAAATACAACGTGATGACATTTCCATTGATCTCTGCACCCGTCTGACTATCATAAAAGAATTCGTACCAATGGTTAGTGTTATTATCAGGAGTTGGGCCATACTTGTAATAGGTATCAAAGGTCGCACCATCTTGAAAATACAAGGTGATGGTTACAGGATCTCCTATATTGATACCGTTTATAGTAAACTCAAAGAACCCGTAAGAAAACTCCACATTTGAAGGTGCATCTGTCGCAGAAGGATTGGTAACAGCTTTGATGTTGTTGATTGTTGTGCCAATGGGCGACGTCATAGTAACGTATTCATGACCATCATAAGTACGAAATGATGCTACATTATCTTGAAGCAAGTCAGCGATACCGTCATTATTACCGTCATAATTTGGATCATCTCCACCGGGTCCTTGTTCTTCTTCGTCTGGTAAGCTGTCACCGTCATCATTCGTATCCGCACAGTCAAGGATTTTATCTCCATCTGAATCCGTATCAGCTACACCGCAACCACAGATGCCGGGACCAATTTTGTTGGGATCGCTCGGGCAATTGTCATTACAGTCTAAAGTTCCGTCGCCGTCTGTATCAAATTCAGGCACACCACATCCGCAGATACCGGGTTCAGTCTTGTTGGGATCATTTGGGCAGTTATCATTACAATCTGGCGTTCCATCTTCGTCAGCATCAATTAAATTGTTACAATTATCATTACAGTCAGGTATTCCATCACTATCACTATCAATATCAGCTACACCGCAACCGCAGATGCCGGGTCCAATTTTATTGGGATCGCTGGGACAATTGTCGTTACAGTCCAAAGTACCATCACTGTCTGTATCAATATCGGATTCACCGCATCCGCAGATGCCAGGTTCAGTCTTGTTGGGGTCGTTGGGGCAATTGTCGTTACAATCCAAAGTGCCGTCACTGTCTGTATCAATATCAGGTTCACCACATCCGCAAATACCAGGTTCAGTCTTGTTGGGGTCATTAGGACAATTATCTAAATTTACCAGGCCATAACCATAGATGTTGTCCTTTCCGCTGCTTCCTAAATCTATTGCCAAAGATATTAAAGCATCTCGTAATTGTGAGATTGAAAAGCTTGGATTTCTGGACAACATGAGTGCTGCTGCTCCTGCAACATGCGGACTTGCTGCACTCGTTCCGGCGAATGTGCTATAAATATTATTTGTAACAAAATCGGGGCCCATTAAATCTGGCTTGGTTCTGCCGTCATTCGTAGGGCCCTGAGAACTATAGTATTCTTGCGGGCCTGTTCCCCAATTATTATAGTTAATCGCACCAACAGTCATCACGCCAGTAGCATCCGCAGGATTAATCAGGCTGCTTGATCCCACCGATGGGATCAAAACATGGGATACACTGTAAACCTCAAGTTGATGATTTGAGGTGGCATTATATTTGCTGATTCCCAGATAATAACTGCCTGTTGCCGGCACAGAATAAACAATTCGTTCACTTGGTATTTGCGTTCCTGTTTGCGAGTTAACGCTGCCGGCTACGACATTTAAAGCACTGTCTAAAAGATAGAGGTCATAGTCCTGATCGGTCAAGGGCCAGGCATTCCATGTTAAATATGCAACAATAGTGTCACCAGAATATGCATAAATATTTATGGATTCGTCGGAGGCAGAAACATTGTGCCATCCATCACTGTCAGAATCCATGAACGTTGCTTCGTAATGCCGAGTTGCCTGGTTTCCGGCAGAATTGACCCAGAGGATATCATTTGCATAGGCATCGTTGGCAGTACAAACTGAGTTGCTATAATAGCATTCACCATCATAAAAGTTGCTGTTAAACCATCCGCCGGAAAGATTTATAATTTTAATTCCATTGTCGATGGCGTAATCTTTAGCATCCTTCAAATCGAGTATGTCTGAAATTTTTATTAGATAAAGCTGGGCATCCGGAGCCATATCGTAAACAATCCCTGCTACGCCTGTCCCGTGTTTTTCTGTTTCTGATGAAAAATCAGTCGATACACATTTTGGCCCTGTGCAATCGACCTTTATGACATTGTTTGGAAGTTCGCCGTTGGATATAGCTGAAGATAATTGAGCAAAACCCGAATCTATTACGGCAACTTTTACACCAGAACCCGCATATCCTTCAGAATGATAGGCGGAAGCCCCGATTAAATCTACACCTTCGCTTTCCACTGTTAGCGGAATAAATTTGTCGGGCAGTGTAACGAACGAGACCTCTATTGTACTATCAGCTATAAGACTTAGCATGTTGATAGGAACTTTTATCTTCGTTACATTATCAACACGTTTGATGATTTTAGCGCCAAAGGCCTGAATGGATACCTCATCGATAGTAAGCCCTGGTTTTGAAATCAAAAAAACTGTGACGTTTTCCTGATCATCCATTTTTATATTTCTATTCTTAGCAAACATCCGAGCAGCTTTTAGACTCTTTTGATATTCTTTTTCCAAGTTTAATAGATTACCCTCTACTTTAGGGTGAACACCTCCTTTTTTAAGAACTATATTCAGGTCTTGAGCACCGGCAATAGTAAAAAAGATGATGCTAAGCAGTACGGCTGAGGTAAGTATACTTAGAGGCGTTTTAAATCTATTTCTATTCAAAGCTTTATTTTCTCCGGCTATATAGCTTATCTACTACCAATAGAAATTTAATTGTGGTTACAGTTTTTGAAAGGTTTATATACAACAGACACAATTAAAACAAGGACAAATTAGTTGGGTGTCTTAGTAATTCTATAGCTTAATCCGGTCTAGTACAGCAATAGTTGTGTCAATTAAATGCCATCGAATAATTATAAGTATTTTAGGTGATTTTGAGAGATATGTCGATATGCAAATCTATCATAATGTGTGAGAAATTTAAGATATTATTATATCGAGAGGCGATGTGACTGAAAGATAGATAGCGTTAATTCTTAGAAATTATGGAAAATTCCATATATTGTGGTTCGCCCAAAACTTAAAAAGTGCATATAAATTGAGATTGTTCCATAAACTTTCGTTTTTCAAAACATGAGTGATCTTGCCAAAGCCTCAAGCAAACAACAATTTACATCAATTACATATACCTAAAATTTCACAACATTTAAAAAGGGGCGAACTTTCTAAATGGATGGTAGGTTTTTACTTAGATTCGATATTTTTAGGCCTTTTTACTACGGTCAAAAGCATCTTAAACCGTTTTACAGCGGTGACAGAATGGGGAATGTCCGCCGGCATAACCACGACCTGTCCTTTACCAACAGTCATTTCTTTTCCATCAATATTAACCACCGCCTCACCATCCAAGATTTGCACCATTGCATCACCAGGCGCCGTATGCGTGCTGACTCCCTCTCCCTCGTCAAATGAAAACAGAGTTAAGCTAAGGGATGAATTTTGAGAAAATGTCCTGCTTACAACTCGTCCCTCTTCATATGCAACCAATTCATCGAGATTATGGGGTTCTGAGAATTTTATGTTTTTTATAAGTACGGGTTTGTCCATTTTTCCTCCTGAGCATTTTTGAAAGCCGGTTTCTTCCAGCCGGTTTCTGATGATAGTTTTTGACGGCACTCTACCCGAACATATGACCTTTCCATTAATAATCAAGGCAGGTGTCCCCTTGACGTTGTATTTTGCGATTTCTTCCACATCTCTAACATGTTCAAGATCAGCAGTTAAGTTCATTTCTGATAAAACTTCCATAACATCATTTTCAAGACTGTTACATAGGACACAACCTGCGCCAAGAACTTTAATTTCAAGCCCTTGATCGTTTTCATCATCAAAAGGCTGACCGAGAAATTTTCTAAATTCCCTGACAAACGCACGCCCATATTCTTTTTGAACCTTGTCGGAGATGTAATTCTTTTTTGACAGCCGGTTTAATAATTCTTCGGCGACCACATCATCAGGTTGTTTAGAATATAACCCTGCTATGTCCTTAAAGGTTTCTTTAAGTCCCACAAAGCCGACTTTGTGTTTACCGATTTTTATCTGGGTTACATCAGATTTCGTCATGGTTTAATAATACTCTAATTGATCGTAAACAAAATGGGAAAAATGTTTTATGTGTTTATTGTATTTTTCATTATAGTGGATTCAGATGCATTTTCATAGCTCTTCTTTAAATGAGATATAGATTTATTAAAAAAAGCTCATTTTGTTTACCTCTTATTACACTTGAACCCTTACTCCCAACTAATTGGGAGAAGAACCAAATATGAAAATCGAAATCCAGAATAATAAACAAACCTGAATGATCAAAATTTAAACGATTGAAATATGATTCACTATTTGCTAATTTTCAGTATCGGAAGCAGCATGGATCCGGAAAAAAGGAGTTTCAAGTTCATATGATTGACATCAGCAACTTAGAGTTTTCGTATC
>Ga0316194_10000915_pt1 | contig 20131 bp, 17 predicted proteins | sample CroRivsedime1_MG_FD_204936 | JGI IMG/M metagenome (GOLD analysis project Ga0316194, IMG submission 204936) | Coastal sediment microbial communities from Maine, United States - Cross River sediment 1 | ecosystem: Environmental > Aquatic > Marine > Coastal > Sediment | place: USA: Maine...
CAACGACCACGGGTGGTGGACTTCACCACGGCGGTCCCGCCGGCCTCGTTGGGCTACAACGATCGCCACGGCATCCCGACCAGCGCCAGCGTCGTCAGCTTCGTCAGCGGGATGGACGGCGCCGCCTACGCCTTTGACGCCCAGACCGGTGACGCGATCTGGCGCAGGGATCTGACCGCATCGGGGGTCGGGATGCTTCTGTCCTCGCCGGTGGTGTCGGTGGCCGGCTGGGGCAACGTGAACTCCACTGCCGAGCGGGTCTTTGTAGGTACCCGCGACGGCGGGCAGGACAACGAGGTCTTCGGTCTCGCCGTGAGCGACGGCGCCATCTCAGATGACTGGCGCTATGACAATCTGAGCTTTGGCGGCAACCACACCGGCGACGGGGGAATGGGCATCGTCACCGGGATGATGCTCGATGTCTTCGCCGACCCACCACGGCTCTATTTGACGACGCGTCGTCGGGCCACGACCGGTTCACAGCACACCCTGTGGGCCTTCGACATCGAGAGCACGGCGCCCCACTTGAGGCGCGCCTGGTCGGTGGACGCCGGCGACTGCGACGGCGGACCGACGATGATCGGTTGGACAACCACCAAGAAGGTCGTGATCGGAACAAACGATGGCGAGATCAAGACCTTCGTGGCCGACGACCACACCCAGACCGCTGGCCGTGACTATTCGTCTGGCGCCGTCAAGGGCTGGGTGATGTACGACCACGATTCCGACCGCCTCGTCTTCTCGGCCGGCGACACGGTGTTCTCCATCCGGGAGAGCGATCTTGACGACACCACCGCCCCACTCACCGCCACCGTGGCCAACGCCTCGACGCCGCTGCCGTACGACGGCAGGGTGTATGTCGGTGGAGACAGCCAGATCCAGATCTTGAACTCGACGGACCTGAGTCCGGCCGCCGGTTCCCCGGTCGCTCTGCCGGGCGCCGGCATCCTGGGCATGCCCACCGGCGATTGGAACGGTGATGTCCTCTACGTGGGCGCAACCTCGGGCCGGATCTATGCGGTCGAGTTCTTCTGATCGGGGACGAGAGAGCAACTGGAGCATGACGATGCGCAAGACCACCCTTATGGCACTCGGGCTTCTCATCCTGGGCGGGATTCCTCTCGGCGCAGAGGACAGCTGCCACATCGAGGTCTCCGCGATTCCGGGGGGGGCATTCCTCTTTGGAGACAGGTTCGAGAGCGGCGATCTGAGCGCCTGGCAGCCGGACCCCGATCGACCGCGGTTTTCGGCACGCGCCACCGACGATCTGCTGTTCTCCGTCAGCCTCGATCCCGGCACGGTGAACGAGGAAGCCGTGGTGCGTCTGCGGATGCTCCTGCCGTCCGGCGATCTCTTCCAGGAGATGGCCTACCCGGTGGCCACGGCGTCTTCACGGTCCGGTGATGACGGGACGAAAATCATCTACCGCCGGGTCAGGGGCTACCCGTATCCTGTTCCTGAGAGAATTCTGTCGGTCTTCAGCGGGCGCCGCGGAGTTGAGGACCTGCTCACGGTGCCTTTCCCGATCGGTGGAACCCAGGTCATATGGAACTCCCTCTATGGCGAGTGGACGGTGCAGGCATTCCTCGGTGATGCCGAGGCGCCCTGCGGTCAAGCCGCACGATTTGTGATCACGGAGTAGGAACAACCGATGATGCACAACAGTGAAGACTCATCGAACCGGCGTTTCATCCGCGGTGAGCGGTTGGCGTGGCAAACGGTCGGCGAGGAAACGGTGGTCGTCGATCTCGGTAAGAACCAGGCCTACTCCCTCAACCGGTGCGCCTCGGTGTTGTGGGAGCAGCTCGAGAACGCCAGCACGGCCGACGACCTCGCCTCTCTCCTGGACGACGCCCACGGGAGCCGGGAATCGGTGAAGCGGGATGTCGCGTCGTTCCTCGACGAGCTTGAAGACATCGGGCTCATCGTTGCCACGGACCGTCCTTCGAGCGGGCAGCACCGGCAACCGGAGACCCCGCCACCCCCGGGCGATCCTCCTCGGATTCTGTGGCAGGAGGAGCTCCGGGCGTGCGTGATGCAGGGGAGCTGTAGCTTCGGACCGGGTACCGCCTGCGAGACAATCCCTCCGGGGCCCTTCGGTCCGTGAGCGGAACTCCAGCTCCCCCGAGATCCGCACCGCGCCGGGGTTTGCGGGCGGGTGTGCATACGAAGCACGGGGTGGCGATCGAGGTCGCCGGTTTCCCGATCCGCATCAAGAGCGATGCGCCGGACTTCCTCCACCTCGTGGCCACCCGAACGGCATGGCTGACGGCCGCGGAAGACGCTCGGCCGGTCGTGACCATCGACTACACCCTGGTACCGGGCGCCCACGAGTGGCCCCGTGAGGGTGAGGCGCCGTTGTCCATCGAGCGATCGGGGACCGAAACCAGGATCGCAGGCGACGGCTTCGTTGCCGTTGTGGACCTCGAGACCGGCCGGGTGTGCGCCACCGGTCCGCTCTCCCTCTTTCTCATCGACCTGGTCATTCGCGTCATCCTCCCCGAGCTCTTCGACGATGCCCTGCTGCTCCACTGCTGTGTCCTCGGGCACGACACCGGGGCGTGGGTGTGCAGCGGTCCATCCGGGGCCGGGAAATCCACCCTCCTTTCGCTGCTTCCCGACCTGGCCGTGTGCGACGAGTTGGCGATCCTCCACCGCCGCCGGAACACACCGAGTGTCAGGCCGCTGTGGGCCGAGGGAAGGACGAGTGGGTCGCTGGAGGTGGAACGGATCTTCCTCCTCGAGCACGGTGACCGCCACTGCCGCCGGGCCGTGGGTCCCTCCGAGGGCTTTCGACGGCTGTCCCGAGAGACCAACTGGCCGGTCACCGGCGCGGAAGCCACCCGACGGACGTTCAAGGTGCTCAGCTGGCTGATCGATCACACCCCGATTTGGAACCTGCGGTTCACCCCCGATCCGGGTGTGCTGGAGGTGATCGGCCGATGACCGGCTTTGATCGCCTGTACGCCGTTGCCGCCGAACGGACGATTCCCCTCGAGGTGACGATCGAGCTCACCCACCATTGCAACTTCCGATGCAAGCACTGCTATCTGCCGGCACAGCGGGAGGCCGGGAGGCTCTCCACCGCACGGACTCTGAGTCTCCTGGAGGAGCTCGCAGCCATGGGAACGATGCGACTCGTGCTCAGCGGCGGCGAGCCGCTGCTGTGTTCCGACTGGTTGGAGATCGCGCAGCGAGCGCGGGAGCTCGGTTTTGTCCTGCATATCTACACCAATGGATCCCTGATCAACGAAGATGTGGTCGCCACGCTGCGACCACTGGACCCATTCATGGAGGTCAGCCTCTACAGCATGGATCAGGAGGTCTTCGAGCACATCACGGGTGTTCCCGGTTCTTTCCACCCCGTGATCCGCGGAATCGAGCTCATGTGCGAAGCCGAAATGAAGGTGAGCCTCAAGATCCCTCTGATGGACTGCAATTGGCAGGGCCTCGGATCTATCGTCCGCTTCGCCGAAACCGTCGGAGCCGAGTGGAACTCGTACGAAAAACTGGTCGCGCGCAGGGACGGCAGGTTGGAGAACCTCAATCTTCGGCTGGCCCTTCATGATCTGACACGGCACTACCGGAACCCCCTGTCGGGATGCCCGCCGCCCGAGCCGGGCAGGTTGCCGTGCGATGGCCCCCTCTGTGCCGCCGCGACCCGGTACTGCTGCATCGGTCCCACAGGTGAAGTCATGGCCTGCAACCTCCTGCCGGAGAGTGGAGGAAACCTCAACCGGAAGGCCTTCCGCGAGGTTTGGGAACGCTCCGAGTGGTTCGAAGAGCTCCGCCGGGTTCGGGTGCAGGACCTCCACACCTGCCGATCGTGTGATCGACTGCCATTCTGCGGCCGATGTCATGCCCAGGCCCTGGTGGAGGACGGGGACCTCCTCGGACCCTCGAGATGGGCATGTGAACACGCCGAGGCGCTGGAAGATGCCTTTCGCAGCGGCGCGAAATAGCACCTCCGAAGCTGTATCGTCGTGCTACCCTCGCGCCGATTTGGAGGCCAACGTGCGAAACACCGTGTTCAGCTGTCTCGTTCTCATCGCCGTCCTCGGATGCCAACAACCCCCGGCGGACATCCGGGCGATTGCCGATGACTATCTCGACGCCTGGGCCGGCTTCTATCCCTCGCAGGCGTTGACGGCCGGTCAGGCCGAGGCGGCCCCGCGGCTCGAGGACTTCTCGCAGCCGACCATCGACGCGTGGTTGGACCTCAACCGGCAAACCCTGGCTCGAGTTCAGAATCTGCCGGAATCGTCGTCCCTCGACGACCGCATCGATCGACAGCTCCTCGAGGGACAGATCCATCGCGAGCTCTTCCAATGGGGTGAGAGTGAGGCTCACCGGACGGACCCGCAGACCACCTCCAGCCTCGTCAACCACGCCCTGACGGCGGTGCTGGTCAGAGGAAATCTGACCCCCGAGATGAAGATTGAAGCTGTCGTGAGTCGCCTGCAGGGTCTGCAGCGGTTGTGCGAGACCGCCGAGCACAACCTGGTGGACGGCCGTCCCTCCGCCACCGAGGCTTCGATCCGCGACATCCGCTCGACGGCAGCGTTCATCGAGGGTGGTCTCCTCGCGGCCCTCGAAGTTTCAGACGACAGCCCGCGCCGAGACGCCCTGTCGGCAGCCGCGGCGCAGACGGCCACCGAGTTGAACGGTCTCGCGAACTGGCTCGAGAACGACCTCGTTCTTTCGCTGGGTGATGCCTACGGCGAAGCCCTCTATGCAAGGAAGCTCGCCCTGGCCTATGGCTCCCACATGACACCGGAGGTGTTGGAGCGGATCGCCATGACGGAGATCGAGACCGTCAGGGGAGTCATGGAGGAGCTGGCCAGAAGCTCCTGGGAGGTCAACGCCGCCGCCGATTTCAACGAGATCATCCAACCGATACTGGCCGAGATGGAGGGCCACCGCGCCTCGAACCAGCAGGAGTTCCTCCAGGAGTTCCTCGATCTCATCGATCGCTCCCGGCAGTTCCTCGAGGACTACGACCTCGTCGATCTCCCCGAGCACGAAACCCTCTTCACCGCGCTGTCGCCCAGCCACTTCGCCGGCGCGGCCGTCGGCGGTGTCTACAGCGCCGGCCCCTTCGATCCCGAGGCCGAGACCCTCTTCTATCTCCCCAGCGTGCCGGACTCCGCGCCCGCGGCGGTCAAGGACGGGTTCTACCGATCCTTCAACAGCCACTTCAACACCATGATCATCACCCACGAGATCTACCCGGGGCACTATCTCCAGCTCAAGGTCGCGGCTCATCACCCGAGCCGGATCCGCGCGCTCTTCGCGGGGAATGACTTCACCGAGGGCTGGGCCTCGTTTGTCGAGCGAATGACCCTGGACGCCGGGTTTGACGATGACCGACCACTGACCCGCATGGCCCATCTCCGCAAGCGCCTCGAAAACGCCGTCCGCGCCTATGTCAGCGTCCAGGTCCACTGCCGGGGTTGGAGCAGGGACGAACTCGGCGCCTTCGCCGTCGAAACCGGGCTCCTCCCGCCCCAGTTCGCCGAGAACCTCTGGCACCGGGCGCTGCTGTCGCCCATCCAGCTGCCGTCGTACTTTGTCGGTTTCAGGGTCTTCGACGAGGCCTATGAGCGGGAGCGGGCACGGCTCGGTGACGCCTACAGCCTCAAGGCGGTCAACAACGCGGTGGTCGACTCGGGGGGGATCCCGATGGGGATGTTGGAGGAGTATCTCGGGGAGGCGCTTGGTGGGCGGTAGGTACTGGGGATTAGGTATTAGGGCGTAACGCGTCCCGACGACTGCCTCGGACCTTCTTCCGGCCGAACCGGACCGGTGATCACGAGGGCGTAGTCCTGCTCCGGCGCAGGTATGGCGTGGGGCGAGATCTCAACCATCCACAGGCCCTTCTCGGCCTCCGGCAGGAGGACGACCTCGACGTTGTTGATCCGGTCGGGGGACCCGCCCGGGATCGAGGCCCCGGCCTGGATCACATTGCCGTGGAACGCCCCTCCGGGTCCGCTCACCGTGAGATCGAGATCGTTGACCAGGTTGGTCTCGGCGAGACTGGATGACGGTGCATCGGTCCAGACCAGCACAACCTTGAGCGGGCCGGGTTCGGTGACCGCGATGGTGAGGCTCACCGGCTCATCGGCGGATGCGGCAAAACCCTCGCGGTGGTCGTCAACCACCAGCCGGCGGTCATCGCCCGAAAACGCGAGCGCGGTGTCGAGTTGGATCAAGCCCCATCCCTGTTCGCGGGACGGGATGGGCTGATGCGGGCATCCCATGGTGCTCAGATCCACCGCCGATGCGATGAGCACCGCCTTGATCAGAGCCGCCGTCGGCTCGAATGCGTCGCCGGGTCTGGCGAAACCCGCGGGATGGAAGCCATCGGTGAAGTACTGACGCACGAGAGCGGCGAGCCCGGCAGCAGTGGGCGCCGCCATGGAAGTGCCCGAACTCAGGGCGTTGCTGCACGAAGGGCCCGGCACCACCCGGTTGGTCGCCGCCGAAACCACCCAGGTCCCCGGCGCAAGGACGTCGGGCTTGATGCGCCCATCGTGGGTCCAACCCCGGGACGAAAAATCCACCACACAGGGGGGCTCGAAATCTCCATGCAACGTTGCCCCCACGGCAACCACGTTCTTCCCCGTCGCGGGCGAGATCACCGTGTCGTCGGCCGGGCCGGCGTTCCCGGCGGCGAAGAACACGAGCGTGTCCTTGTGGTCCCAGGTGAAGCGATCGACATCGGCGGTCCGCTCGGTATAGCGGCCATAGGGCAGAAAGTTCTCTTCGTCGCCCCAGGAGTTTGTGTGGATTCGAGCACCCTGGGCCCACGCCTGCTCGAGGACCGGTCCCAGGGGTTTGACCGGACACCCGAGACCCGGCAGATCGGCACAGTCGTCGGTGAATGCTCCGCCATCCTGGATGACGAGCTTGGCTGCCGGCGCCATGCCGTCGACCCCGTCGAAGGTGCCGTTTCCGTTGACATCACCGGCTGCGCTGCCGGCGACGTGGGTGCCGTGGCCGTGGTTGTCCCAACTGTCGGGCCGCAGCGGCCAGTCAGCGTCCCAGTGAAAATCTACCGCCAGGACCTTCCGGTGATCGAGGTTGACTTCGGTCCCGGTCGTTTGGTTGAGGGCGGGCAAACCCACCGTGGAATCGTTGAACCGACAGTCGTCGACATCGAGGCCGGTGTCCATGATCCCGATCACCTGGCCCTCGCCTCGGAGCCCGTGCTCGAAGATGGGGGTTCGGTCGCGCACGCCGGACTGGCATCGCCAGACCGATCCCGAGTTCAGCAACCGCACCGGCGCCTGCGGCTCCGCCCAGACCAGCCCCGGCGTCGCTTCGAGCCGTTCCACCACCGCGGCCAGCCGCGACCGGGGAACCCTCAGGCCGAGTTGCGGCACCGGACGCGCCGTTTCGTCCGTCCAGCTCACCCGCACACCCATGGCCTCGAGTCGTTCGCCCAGGGGCTCGACGGCCCTCCCCGGCGCGAGCGCGGCAACAACAAAGACCACATCGCTCCCCGTGTTCTTCGACCGGGCAGTCAGGGCGTGGACGCCATCCGCGGAACGCCACCGCCGGACTGAGACCACACCGGAGATCGCAGAAAAGACGGTCCCGTCGCCGGCGACCAGCCACTCCCGCGGCGCCAGGTAGGCCACGACCTTCGCGCCCGTTTCGGCGAGGACGCCCCTCACTTCACCGGCCACGCTGCCATCGACCCCAACAACCCACAGCTCGGGAGTCGGCTTGGTGGACGCGGGCCCACCCTCGGAGGCGCAGACCGACGAGCTTGCGGATACAACCGTGAGACTCACCACGACCAGTACGATCAGAGCGGCCCACGGCACCACCACCCGGCGACATCGATGCGCTTCCATACGGTCCATGGTACGCCATCGAATCTGCACCGGGGACCGGAGAAATCGGTGCGATCGGCTGGCTGGTTCCGGTCCACAACCGGCTTGTGTGCGGGTCGACACCCGTCCGGGCGGAAGCAGGCCTTATAATGGCATCGATCCTCGAACCGGCGATCGGAAGGAATGGGAAAACCGTAGATGGCCAATCCAGATCACGTTGCACAGCTTCGCGCCGGTCAGTGGAACGAGTGGCGTGCGGCCAACCCGAGCCTGGCGCCTGACCTCATCGACGCCGACCTGGCGGGGATGGACCTTTGCGGCACGGACTTCTCGAAGGCCCACCTGCGAGGGGCGAACCTCTCGGACTCGAACCTCGACGGTGCCGACTTCAGCCGGGCCATCCTCGAAGCCGCCAACGTCCGCGGCGCCAGCATGGTCGGCGCACGCCTGGACCACGTCCGTTTCGAGTTCCTCGACATGACCGATCTCGATCTCAGCAACGCATCATTGCGAGAAGCCATCTTCCGCGGCGCCAATCTCACCAGGGCTGTCCTGCGCCGCGCCGATCTGTCCCGCGCCAACCTCGAAAGCGCGATCTTCGATGGGGCCGACCTGTCCGGCGCCATTCTCCGCGCAGCCTCGCTCCGCGGAGCCCGCTTCGACAGGGCCATCATGCGCGGCATCGACGCCGAGAGGGCCATCATGGAAAGCGTCGAGCTCGCAGACCTCAGCCTCGAGGGCGCACGGTTCTGCCACGCCCAGGCTGACAACGCGCAGTTCAAGAACTCGCGTCTCTCCCGAGCGGATTTTCGCGGAGCGGCGCTCCGCAACACCAACTTCCACAGCTGCATCCTCACCGAAGCCGTCTTTGACGACGCCCAGTGCGAAGGCGCGTCCCTCGGTCACGCCGATCTGGAGAAGACCTCCTTTGTCAAAACCAACCTGTCGAGCGCAGATCTGAGGGGCGCAAGTCTCATCGGCGCGGTCTTTGACGGATGCGATCTTCACAGCGCCAATCTCGCCGAGCTGGACTTTCGCTCCCCGAGTCTTGGACGGGTTTCATTCGCCTCAGCCAACCTCAAGAAGGCGATCTTCAGTCGCTGCGAGCTCCGTGCCGTGAACTTCCGCGAGGCCAATCTGGAGCAGGCGGACTTCCGCCACGCCCACCTCGAGGGCGCCAATTTCCGCGGCGCCAAGTTCTTCGACGCCACCTTCCGCCACGCCGAACTCAAACAGGCGAATCTCACCGACTGCATGGGGGCCGGCGCCGATCTTTCGGGGACCAGCCTGATCCTCGTCACGGCCCCGGGGGCGAAACTGCACGGCGCCGACCTCAGATTCGCCGACGCGGTCGGTATCGACTTCGACAAGGCCGACCTCCGCTGGTCCGATCTGCGCAACGCCGACTTCACCAAGGCAAGCATCGCCACCGCCCGGCTGTGGGGCTGCAAGGTCAAGAACACCAAGCTTCCCCCCAACATGGGCCACTGGACGGTCCTGCTCAAGATCAGTCAGGGCTTCCAGATGGCCAACCGCCGTGCCGAGAAGATGAAGCAGGCGCGGGAGAGAAAACGCATCCGGCAGGTGGCCGAACTCGTTCGCGAGCGCGAGAAGGCGCGCAAGCGGCGATCAAGGTGAGACCGGCTCCCTCGCTGCACTTTCAACCCCTGCTCAGACCATCGCTTCACCGGCTCTGCGCGATTCTGATGGTGGTGTTGGCCGGTCCCTCGGGCGCCTCGGCCACCGATGAGTCGGAGCTCGACGGGTTGCCCATCGTGCGGATCGTGTGCGATCGCTACAACATCTTCGACACCTCCGATCCCAAGACCTCCAAGTGGCCCTATCGAGCGGCCAACGCGGTTCATTTCCGGTCCAGGGAGCGGTTCATCCGATCCATGCTTCTGTTCAGTGAAGGCGACGCCTACAGCGCCGCAGACGCCGCCGAGAGCGCCCGGTTGCTCCGCGGGCTGGGGATCATGAATCCCGTGGAGATCACCGCCCATGAAGTCGAGGGCGGCGTCGAAGTGACGGTGGAGACCCACGATCAATGGAGTCTGCAGGTCGGCGCCGACGCGGGATTGTCGGGCAACCGCGGCTCCTTCGGTGTGCAGATCCAGGAGGAGAATCTTGCCGGATGGGGCAAGGAGCTCAGCCTCGGGTTCGATTCGGATGTCGAGCGTGACACCTGGATCTACGGATATATCGACCCGAATGTCTTCGGCACCCGGTGGACGACCGAGCTGGTCTACCAGAATCGGACCGACGGCAACCTCAAACGGATCCGGGTGGAGCGCCCCTTCTTTTCCCTCGACACCACCCAAGGTTGGGGAGCGTGGTTGGAGTCGGAAGAGTTGACGGAGCACCTCTATTCGGCCAACGAGTCCGTGGTCCAGGGACGACGAGAATCCGAGTTCCTGCGCGGTTGGTACGGCATCCACCTCGGAAGGCCGAACCGCATCACCCGGCGTCTCACCGTCGGCTGGGAAGTCCAGCAGGTGGAGTACGACGACTGGCGGTGGATCGAGACGGATGAACCCTATCCAGCCCCCCAACCCCTCGATATTTCCGGCATTCGCGTCGGGTATGAGCAGATCACCGACAACTACGAGGTCCTTCAGGGCCTTCGCGCCTGGTTCTCCCAGGAAGATGTCGGACTCGGCCCCAACTTCAAGATCGGCGCCACCTTCTCGGGTCCCGCCTTCGGTGGCGACATTTCTCGGGTGCTGTATGACGGTGTCTTCTCCATCTCCCGGCACCAGGGACGGTGGTTGATGATGGGCGACGCCTGGCTGTCCGGTCGCTTTGATCAGAGCGAACCCAGGGATGTGCTCTTGGGACTTCAGCTCGCCGCCGCTCAAATCGGCCAACGGGGATTCCAGTTTCGGCTCCTGGTCGATGCCTCCCACGAGCTCCAGCTCGACCGCCAGCTCACCCTCGGCGCCGATGTCGGCCTCCGGGGGTGGAACCCGGATTACTTCGACGGCACCGGCAGAGCCCTGGTCAACGCCCAGTGGCGGACCATCGTCTTCCGCGATGTCCTGCGCCTCTTTTCGGTCGGGGTTGTGGTCTTCGCCGACGCGGGCAAGACCTGGGACCCACGCATCGGCGCCGACACGGGTGGGATCCGCAAGGACGCCGGAGCCGGCCTGCTCTTCGATCTGTCCCGGCTGAGCACGAGCAACGTTCTCAGGGTCGAGGTCGCGTGGCCGGACGATCGATCGGGACCGGTGGTGACGCTGACCGGGAGCGCGTTGTTCTAGCAATTCGCCTCGCGAATTGCGGTGGCGCGTCGAACGCGCCAGTGGGACTCCCCGGAACTGGAAGGAACCCATCGAGATCGCTGTCGTTCTCTGCGCTCTTCTAGCCGTCAGCTCTTAGCTGTTGGCGCCCGCGTCCTCGCGGGCGATGGGACCCAACCTCTCGTCGTCAAACCACCATCCCAGGCGGGGACGCCTGGGCTACAAGAGGCTGACGCGGGCACGGGCGCGGGTGGACAGTGTGCATCAGGCGGGGTAGGGTGCGGGTTCGCGCGCATAGGAGATATCGATGAGCAACACCAGCGGGCTCAAGCCCGATACCCGCGACCGTGACTCGATCCCAGATCATTTCAAGTGGAACCTCGACCACATCTTCGCCGACTGGATGGCCTGGGAGGCGGGCCTCGGCGAGCTCGAAAAACTCATGGAACGCTATCAGGAATTCGAAGGCACCCTGGCCGACGGCCCCGACCGGATCCTGGCGGCCTCGCTCCTCTCCGACGAACTCGGCCAACTCCTCTACAAGGTCTACCAATACCCGAGCCTGATGCGAACCGAGGACACCCGCAACAACGAGGTCCAGGCTCGCCTCGAACAGGTCAAGATCGTCCTCGCCAAGTTTCGCCAGACCACCGCGTGGTACCAACCCGAGCTCCTGCGCATTCCCGAGAAAACCATGATCGGGTGGCTCGACACCTCCCCGGACCTCGCTCCCTACCGCTTCGGCATCGAGGAGAGCTACCGCCAACAGCGACACGTCCTCGACGAGAAGGGCGAACGCCTCCTCGCCTACTCATCGAGCTTCAACTCGACCCCGTCCACCACCTACAGCATGATGGCCGACGCCGATGTGGATTTTCCCACCGTGACGCTGTCCACCGGTGAGGAGGTCGTCGCCAGCCATGCCAATTTCATGCAGGGCCTTTTCGCCCGCCGCGAGCAACAGGATCGGGAAACCCTGTTCAAGGGCCACTTCTCGGTCTACGACTCCTTCCCCAACGCCTATGGCTCGATCTACAACGGGATCCTCCAGCGAAACTGGTACCTGGCCCAGGCGCGGAACTACGCCTCGTGCCTCGAGGCCGATCTCGATGAGGACAACATCCCGCGGTCGGTGTACGAGGGGCTCATCGCCACCGCCAAGGCCGGATCCGGCCCCCTCCAGCGCTATCACCAGCTACGGCGTCGCGTCTTGGGTCTCGAACGCTACCGCTACTTCGATGCCTACCTGCCGCTGGTCGAGGTCGAATGGATCCTCCCCTACCCTCAGGTCCAACCGTTCATCGTCGAGTCGGTGGCGGTCTATGGCGCCGAGTATCAGGCGACGGTGGATCGCGCGTTCAACGAGGGGTGGATCGATGTCTACGAGAGCGAGGGCAAGAGATCCGGCGCCTTCTCCGCCGGGGTCTACGGCGTCCACCCCTACATGCTGCTGAACTACGCCGACACCATGAACGACGCCTTTACCGTGGCGCACGAGATGGGTCACACCATGCACACCGTGCTGTCGCACGAGGCCCAGCCCTTCGCCACCTCGTCGTACTCGATCTTTGTCGCCGAGGTCGCATCCATGACCAACGAGGATTTCTTCCTCGATCTCCTGCTCGAGCGGGAATCCAACCCCATGCGACGGATCGCACTACTGCAGCACGCCATCGACGACATCGCGGCAGGCTTCTACCGCCAGGCCATGTTCGCCGACTTCGAGCTCCAGGCCCACCGCGAGGTCGAGGAGGGCAAACCCATCACGGCGGAAGTCCTTCAGCGCATCTACCTTGAGATTCTCGCTGACTTCTTCGGAACGACCCTCGACGACCAGGATTGGTACCGCAACACCTGGGCGCGAATCCCACACTTCTACGGCTCGCCGTTCTATGTCTTCCAGTACGCAACCTCGAAAGCGGCGGCCAGTCTGGTCCACCAGCGGATGACCCTGGGAAGCGAAGAGAACCGCCGTATCGCAGTAGCCACCTATCTCGAGCTTCTTCGTTCGGGTGGATCCGACCACCCCATCGCGCTGCTTCAGGAGGCGGGGATCGACTTCAACACCAGCGAACCCGTCGATGCGCTCGTCTCGACCATGGACCGGCTGGTTGTTGAGCTGGAGCAGGAGATCGACACTCTCAGTTCTTGATTCTCAACCTGTGAAACTCGGCCGCCGAGGCTAACCTTCGCTGTCCTGGACTGGTTGGTGCTTCCGACTCCCGGAGTAGAGCTCGTATTTGAGCAGGCGGCACTCGATGGGGCCGTTGAAGAGCGGAATCCGCCTTTTTGCCTTGAGCCCGATTTGATTGGCGAGCTGGCGATTGCCCACAATGAGCCACGCGGTGGCGCCCTGGGCCTTGTTCTTGAGCTGATCGCCGAGGCTCTTGTAGAACTTCCCCAACCGATCGATATCCCCGACCCGTTTGCCGTAAGGGGGGTTGGCGACGATGATGCCGCCCTCGGACCATGGCAACTCGAGATCCAGGGCATCGCATTGCTCGACCTCGACCCACTTGTCCATCCACGCCGCTTTGAGGTTGCGCCGGGTCGCCTGGACCGCCCGTTCGTCTCGGTCGCGGGCAACGATGGGCGCCGGGGCGTCGCGGTGCTCGTGGCTTGCCGCGCGTTTGATTTCCCGGAAGAACTCCAGATCGTGCATGGCCCAGCTCTCGAAGGCGAATTCTCGCCGCAAGCCTGGTGGAGTGCGGGTGGCGATGAGCGCCGCCTCGGCAGCAAAGGTCCCCGTACCGCAGAGCGGATCCAACAGGGGTTGAGAACCATCGTAATCCGCAAACAGCAGGATGCCGGCAGCGAGGGTTTCGGCGATGGGCGCCGGACCTCCACGCGGCCGATAGCCTCGGTGGGACAGCTGCTCCCCCGTGCTGTCGAGACTCAGCGTCGTCAAACCATCCGACAGGTGAAGGTGGAGACGCATGTCGGGATTCGACCGGTCAACCGACGGACGCCATCCCTCGCGGCCGCGAATGGTGTCGACCACCGCATCCTTGACCACCTGCGCGGCGAAGTTGGTGTTGTGGAAAACGTGGGATCTCCCCGCCACGTCCACGCCGATGGTCTGTCCCCGCTGCACGACCTCGTGCCAGGGCACCGTCGTCGCCAGATCGTAGAGCTCATTCTTGCCCCGGACCTGGCCCCGCACAACCGGTACGACAACCCGAGCGGCGGTGCGAAGACGGAGGTTGGCCTCGTAGACCGCCCGGAGGCCACCGGTGAAGCCGACAAACCCCCGGCCCGCGGCCACTCCCTTGACGTTGAGCGCACGCAGCTCGTCGGCCAGCACCTCTTCGAGGCCTCGGCTGCAGGTCGCCACCAGGGGTTGCGGAGGTGACTTCGCGTCGATCATCCGTGCACGCTACACAAGCCTCACCTTCAGAGCAACCGGCGCCGGCTATTTTTTCTCGATGAACTCGATGACATACCCGTCGGGATCCTTGGCGAAGGCGATGACGGTGGTCCCATGCTTCATGGGCCCGGGCTCACGGGTCACCTCGCCTCCATACTCACGAACCCGTTCGCAGGCGCCGACGATGTCGTCGCTCCCGAGGGCGATGTGACCGAAACCGTTCCCGAGTTCATAGCTCGACGTCTCCCAATTGTGGGTCAGCTCGATGACCGCCGACGAATCCTCGTCTCCGTAGCCGACAAAGGCGAGGGTGAACTTGCCCTCGGGGTAGTCGTGCCGACGCATGAGCTTCATGCCCAAAGCCTCGGTGTAGAACGCAATCGACTTCTCCAGGTCACCGACCCGGATCATGGTGTGCAGCACTCTCATTTCAAAAACCTCTCCATTTTTCTTTTCTTTGCCTGGCTTCTCCGTAGGAGAATGCAGGCAAAGAAAAGAACGCTCGTTACGTTCAAGTGTCCATCAATAGTCACTCGTCATGATGAAGACCGGCGCGCCTTCGAAGCGCTCGTAGGTCGGACGCAAGCGCCTCTTGTTGTAGAACTTCTTGGTGTCGAGGGTCTTCTTTCGGCTGGTCACGACCTCGATGGGGACGTTGTCGTACCTCCCGTTGCGGATATTGACCAACCGGCCCGAGGTGCCTTCGAGGATGAGATCCATGGCCAGATTGCCGAAGGCCATGGGCACGATGGAGTCCATGGCATCGGGATCGCCACAACGGACAAGATAGCCGAGTCGCTGGTTGATGACGTTGACCCGATGTCCGTTGTTGAACTTGGGTGAAATCTCTTTGAGGGCCCTCGCCACCCGGTCCCCGACCCCGCCGAGCTTCTTGTGGCCGAACATGTCGGTCTCCTGATCCTCGAAGACCATCTCATCGGCCCCGGTGAAGGTCGCTCCTTCAGACACCAGCACAACGCTGTAGTTGGAAGGGTTCTTGTTGCGGTCGAAGGTGAGCAGCTCGCAGAGATTCTCGATGTCGAACCGGTGCTCGGGGATGACGCAGCGATTGGCGGCGCCGGCCAAGGTCGGCAGCAGGGCCGTGAAACCGGCGTATCGGCCGAAGACCTCGAGTACGAGGAAGCGCTCGTGGCTGCCGGCCGAGGTCCGCAACGCATGGGTCATGGCGATGGTCCGTGTGACGCAGGTGGAAAAGCCGATGCAGTAGTCGGTTCCCGGAACGTCGTTGTCCATGGTCTTGGGGATAGCGATGACGGGCACCCCCTTCTCATGGAGGTGAACACCGTAGGACAGCGTGTCGTCACCACCGATGGGGATGAGGATATCGATGCCCAGGTGCTCGAGGTTGGCGAGCACCTCTTTGGTGAGATCGTTCACGTCATCGGGATAGCTCTCTCGAAGGTGCACCGGCACCGCCGTCGGCGGCACGTGGCTCGGCCGGGTGCGCGAGGTGTGGAGGAAAGTCCCGCCGGTGCGACCCACTTTGTTCACCACATTCTCGGTGAGATCCACAACCAGATCGGACGAAGGCGTCTCATCACGATTCATCTCGATGAGCCCGGCCCACCCACGACGGATTCCGAGAACCCGGTACCCCTCACGAAGGGCGCGGACGGTGACCCCGCGGATTGCGGGATTCAGACCCGGAACGTCGCCGCCCCCCGTCAAGATCCCGATGGTTCCCTTGTGCTTCTTCACGTTCGCCATTCAGACCCCCAGACCCATCAATTCACAGTTCTTAATTCTCAGTTCTTCATTCTCAATTTATTGCAGCCGACCCAGGAAGCGATGCGATGGAACATTGAGAATTGAGAATTCAAAATTAAGAATTCTCTCTCCTCATTCAACCCGCTCGACCCTCCATTTGATTTCCTCGCCGGCCCGCAGCGGCACGACCTCATCATCTCCGAAGCCATAGCTCGACGGTACGATCCAAGGGTCCTTGACCAGAGTGACTCGATCCTGATTGCGCTCCAGCCCGTAAAAGTCGGCGCCGTGGAAGGAGGCGAAGGCCTCGAGTCGATCGAGCTCGCCGGCCGCCTCGAAGACCTCCGCGTAGAGGGCGAGCGCGGCGTGAGCGCTGAAGCAACCCGCACAACCACAGCTTGTTTCCTTGGTGGAACGGCCGTGAGGTGCGCTGTCGGTCCCGAGAAAGAACCTGGGATCACCACCGGTCGCGGCCGTCACCAGAGCCTGGCGGTGTCCCTCTCTCTTGAGCACGGGCAGGCAGTAGTTGTGGGGTCTGATCCCCCCCACGAGAAGATCGTTGCGATTGAGCAACAGGTGCTGCGGAGTGATGGTCGCACCGATCCTCGGTGGTGACGCCCGAACAAAGTCCACCGCGTCCCTGGTGGTGACGTGCTCGAAGACGACCCTCAACCCCTGGTGTCGGGCCACCAGTGGATCGAGAACACGATCGATGAAGTGCTTCTCCCGGTCGAAGATATCGACCGTGGGATCCGTGACCTCGCCATGCACCAGCAACACCAACCCACATCTCTCCATGGCCTCGATGGTCGGAGCCACACGATCGAAATCGGTGACCCCGGCGTCCGAGTTGGTCGTGGCGCCGGCCGGATAGAGCTTGAAACCCACCACCCCGGCATCACGAGCCCGCCGAACCTCATCCAGAGGTGTGAGATCGGTGAGATAGAGGGTCATCAGCGGCTCGAAGGCGCTCTCCGGAGGCAGTGAGGCAAGGATCCTCTTCCGGTACCCCATCGCCTGACTGACGGAGGTCACGGGTGGCTGAAGATTGGGCATCACGATGGCGCGCGCAAAGACCGCGGCCGTCGCGCCGACAACATCCGCCATGGCCGCACCATCGCGCAGGTGAAGATGCCAGTCGTCGGGCCGGGTGATGGCGAGATGCATGCTCAGACTCCGCGCCCATGATCGCACGACTCGTCGCTCGATACTCGATGCTGGATGCTCGATGCTCGATGCTGAATGCTGGATGCTCGATGCACACCGCAACCCACAGATCGCACAGATAACATCGCACCGCCGCAACCACGAAGACTCGAAGACACAAAGGGGTCACCAAGACATCGCATTGAACCCGCACCTATCACCGAGATGCGCTAATCTCATCACCCGGAGGCCCGCGTGACAACACCCGACCAACTCCGCGACATCGTCCGGCACCTCCAGAACCAGGTACGCCTGGTGACCGACGGCGAAAAGACTATCGCGTTCAATCCGCCCACGGCCGAGGAAATGACCAACGCCGGATTGGACGGGGACACCGCTTCTCGCCTCACCTCAGCCTCATGGTGGCCCGAAATGGTCGGCGATGTCATTGAAACTCCCGAGTTCGCCGAACCGGAGGCCACCGCCGCGGTGGTTCTGGGCTACGCCAAAGATGTGATTCAAGAGTATGTCGGCAAGAGGTTTCCCCTCGATACCTGAAACGCCTCGGGTCGGTTAGAATTCAAACAGATCATGAAAGGCGAACCGGACATATGTCGCAGGATCCTCTGACCCCACAACTCGCCAAGGCCAACGGCGATGTCAAGAAGCTCTGTGAGTATCTTGCCGCCCGCAGGGGCTGGGATCTGGCCACCGACGCGGAGCAGGCCGCGCAGGACCTCGGTGCGGCCGCCATCAAGCTCGATGATCATCTCCAGGCGATGATTCACGCATCGGGCGCCGAAACTGCCGCCACCTCTCGGCCGAAAACAGCGGCGGTCGAGGACGGCACCCTGGATCGAGCTCGACTCGTTCGGTTCGCGAGCTTTCTCCGGGATCTCGATTCCTGGCTTGTCGCCCAACCCGGATCGACCAAGAACCCGGAGGCCATCGCCACGCTGGTCGAGTTGGAGACCAACCTGAGTTGCATCGCCGACATGGCCGCAGCCCTCGTGGCGGCCACGGTTCAAATCGATGAACCCGAACCTGCCGTAGAGACCGTTGAAGACACCGCCAAAGACGACGAACCGTCAGTCGACGTCGAGGTCGAGGCCGGCGCCATCGACGCCGCAGGACGACCGCTCCAGCTGATCGTCGACGATACCGACGAGAAACCCATGGTGCAGGAGTTCCAGGGAAGGAACGAGTTGACGTCGGAGTGCAAGGAACTCGTCGATGTTTTCCTCGCCGCCTGGGGCATCGAGTACAGCTACTACAACCGAAAGAAACTCCTCGAGAGGATGCAGCGGTGGATCACCTCCGCTCCCGAGGGTCAGGTGCTGGTCCTCAAGATAAAGACCGCCGAGGTGCCCTACGAGCCCTACCCGAGCTATGTTTCGAGAGATGTTCTCGCCGCCAAGGAACTCGAGAAGGACCCCTGGTCCTAGCCGATCAATGGTCAGACCCAGCTCGCCCATCACCGCTCTCGTCTCCAGATTGATCCCCGGCATCCGCTATCCGTGGCTCGTGGCGATCCTCGCCGGTCTCTTCGCCATCGATCTGGTCGTTCCTGACCCGGTCCCGTTCCTCGATGAGGTCGTGCTGGCCGTGCTCACCTTCCTGGTCGCCTCGTGGCGGACCCGCCAGGACGACGAGCGCCCGCCACCGAGAGACATCACCCCGCCCGACGAGGCTGAAAAACTGCCCTCAGGGGACGGTGACCAACCCGGGTGAGGAGCCTCGGCAGCGCGCCCACAAGAGTTTCATCCACAATGGCCGGGCCCCTGCGACCATCGACGGGTCCATCGGGGCCTGCCTCGGAACCAATCACGGGCTTTCAACCCAGCGATGATATCTGTGTCCATCTGCGTGATCTGTGGTCTGCGATGGTGCGATGACTCAATCTGCGTCCATCTGCGTGATCTGCGGGCAACCTGCGATGCTGCGATGTCATCTGTGTCCATCTGTGTGATCTGTGGTCTGCGATGGGATGACAACGGCTAGTCCCAGACGATCTCGGGTTTGTCGACCTCGAACCCGACGGCGACCGCGCTCGGATCGACCTGCAGCGAGAGCTCGAACCAACCGGCGTGATCGGCGAGATAGTGTCGGAACATCCCCTCGGTTTTCTTCTTCGCGGTGAGCGACCGGCGGCACATATAGTCCACCCCGTGGCGACTCGCGACCCGAGCCAACGAGAGCTCGCTTCGGGCGTCGGATCGAGCCTCTGAGAACCGGTAGCCGAGTTCGACGTACGAACCCGCATCGGGTGCTCGAAATCGGATCGTCAGCGTGCCCGGGGCGAGAACCTCGAAGGTCCCACCGGAAGCTTCCACCAGAACCCTGCCATCCGCGGCGACGGCTCGGGACCCGTCGGGAACCTCCACCGTTTCCGGTCCGGCCACGTCCCCGGCCAGGTCCGCTGGAGTGAAGACCGCCTCCACGCCCTGTTCCTCGATGAGGTTCCGGTAGTTGCCGTAGAGCGCGATCACCACCGCGTCGGCAAGAAAAACCAGCGCAAAGAGCGAAAACACGACGGCCGGGAGCCACCGGCTTCGTCGTACCTCGGCGCCTACGGGCTCGCCCACCATCACCGCGCCAACAACTCGAGGAGGTCGATCACTCGGAACCGGCTCTCGACGATGGCGTTCTCCATCCGAGCAAGGGCCCCCTCAACCGTGACCACGGTCTCGGGATCGTCCCAGGTCTTCAAATTCGCCACCACACGGAGCCACCCCGCCAGCTCACTCATGGCCTCGGCCCGGTACCAAAGCACCTCGTCCCAGCGGTTGATCCCGAGAAATGCCCGCCCC
>Ga0316194_10000918_pt1 | contig 20071 bp, 18 predicted proteins | sample CroRivsedime1_MG_FD_204936 | JGI IMG/M metagenome (GOLD analysis project Ga0316194, IMG submission 204936) | Coastal sediment microbial communities from Maine, United States - Cross River sediment 1 | ecosystem: Environmental > Aquatic > Marine > Coastal > Sediment | place: USA: Maine...
CATTCCCGTTGTTCAAGCCAGCGGCCTTATTTTTGCCGCCGTTTATGTCTCGCTTAATCTATTAGCCGATATCTTGTCCATTCTCAGCAACCCCAGGCTGCTGCATCCAAGATCAAAATAAGGAGACTAGTTCAGATGGCTTTTTTTAAATTATTAAGACAATCACCGCTAAGCGCTCGCATCGGCATCGCAATGGTACTCATTAATGTGATTGCCGCCGTGTTCACACCACTTATCGCCCCATACGGGGAAACGGAAATTGTCGGCGACGTCTGGATGCCTTCGAGCAGCGAAAATTATCTTGGAACCGATCATTTAGGTAGAGACCTGTTCACGCGTCTGGTTTATGGCGCCCGAAATACAATCGTGATAGCGTTTGTCACAACCATGCTTTCGTTTTTTATCGGCTCTCTTTTAGGATTTTTTGCGGCGACACTCGGGGGCTGGACCGAATTGAGTTTAAGCCGCGTTATCGATATATTGATGGCTTTCCCGACACTTATTTTTGCACTAATAGCGCTGTCTGTGGTCGGTACATCCGTCACTGCCTTAATAGTGGTGATTGCGGTGCTGGACTCGACACGGGTTTATCGCCTGTCGCGAGCCGTGGCCATGGATATTGCAGTTATGGAGTTCGTTGAGGCCGCCAGGCTTCGTGGTGAAAGAATCTGGTGGATTATGCGCAAGGAAATCCTGCCGAATGCGATGCCGCCGCTGGTTGCGGAATTCGGCCTGCGGTTCTGTTTCGTATTTTTGTTCATCGCCGCTCTAAGCTTTTTAGGCCTTGGCATCCAGCCACCTACGGCGGATTGGGGAGGCATGGTTAGGGAGAATGCAGGGGCGATCACCTTCGGCATTCTCACGCCACTATGGCCGGCAGGTGCCATCGCATTCCTGACGGTTGGTGTAAATTTAATTGTTGACTGGTTTCTGCAGCTCGCAAGCGGACTGAAGGACTAAAGAAGGACAAACAATATCCAGTTTAAAATTAAGGTAGGTTATCAATGACCCGTCTACTTGAAATGAGAAAAATAGAGATCGAAGGCTACAGTTCCGAGGAAGAAAAATGGATGCCGATCATAAAAGGCCTTGATCTCACTTTGGACAAAGGCGAAGTTCTCGGTCTGATCGGGGAATCCGGAGCGGGAAAATCGACCTTCGGGCTCGCTTCCATGTGCTACACTCGGGGGGGCTGTCGCATATCCTCCGGTTCGATTCTCTTTGACGGCATGGAACTGTTCGGCGCGCCGGAAGAGGAGTTGAGAAAAATCAGGGGCGTGCGTATCTCCTATGTCGCACAAAGCGCCGCAGCCTCATTTAATCCGGCGCATAAGCTTATAAAACAGTATGCGGAAGCGCCGATTCAGCATGGTCTGATGAATTTTAACAAAGCGGAAGAAAAAGCCGTAGACATTTATCGGCGTCTCCTGCTGCCGGATCCTGAAGGGATAGGTTACCGCTATCCCCATCAGGTCTCCGGCGGACAGCTGCAGCGTGCCATGGTAGCCATGGCGATGGCCTGCACACCTGATCTCATCATCTTTGATGAACCGACGACAGCGCTGGATGTGACCACCCAGATCGAAGTTCTGGCCGCCATCAAGAAAATAACCAGAGAATTTAACACGGCAGCCATCTACATCACTCACGATCTGGCCGTCGTGGCTCAGTTAGCCGACCGCATTATGGTGCTCAGATACGGTAATCTGGTCGAAGAAAATAATGCCAGGGAACTGATGGCCAATCCAAAAGAGGAGTATACCAGAGCCTTGCTTTCCGTGCGCACACTCAGGGAGGATAGGGATCTGTCTGACACCGAACATGATATCGTCCTGGAAGTTGAAAATGTGTCGGCCAGTTACACCGGCAAAGCAAGTGAAAAGGTGCTTGAAGACATCGATCTTAAAGTCAGACGTGCCAGGACCGTCGCCTTGGTCGGCGAATCCGGCAGTGGCAAAAGCACCCTGGCTCGGGTAATCACCGGTCTGCTGCCGCAGCTGGAAGGGAAGGTCATCTATGGCGGGAAGGAGCTGCCGCCGGCTTTAAAATCACGCAAGCCTGAAACTCTCAGGATCATGCAAATGATTTATCAAATGCCGGACACAGCCCTCAATCCCAGACAGAGGGTAAGAGATGTCATCGGACGTCCTCTCACATTTTACTTTCACATGAGAGGTAAAGAAAAGGATGACAGGATCAGAGAACTGCTGGAAATGATCGAACTAACGCCAACGAAATATAAAGATCGCTATCCCGGGGAGCTGTCAGGAGGTGAAAAGCAGAGGGTTTGCATCGCCCGCGCCCTGGCGGCAAAGCCCGAGATGATTATCTGTGATGAAGTGACCTCGGCCCTTGATCAATTGGTTGCCGAAGGCATATTGAAACTGCTGCAGGATCTGCAAAATGAACTGAGGGTATCCTATCTTTTTATTACCCACGATCTGGCAACGGTTAAGGCCATTGCCGACGAGATTGTCGTCATGTTGAAGGGCCGAATTGTCGAACAGGGTGTGAAGAAAGATGTTCTTACGCCACCCCACCATGCTTACACGGACCTTTTGCTCTCATCGGTGCCGGAAATGGATCCGGATTGGCTCGACGGTGTCCTGGAGGAGCGAAAACGCAAAGGTCTCAAATCGGCGGACTTTGTGCAATCGTAATATGAATGTATATCCAGGTGGCAAAAACAACCCTGAACCTATGAACCATCGATTTATATTTACGATTTAAACCACCAGCGCTCCGGGGCTCTTTGGCCGTCCATCTCCCAATTTCCGGCCGGGTTTCCGATGTTCAGTTTGTTGGTTGCAGCCTCAATCCAGTTTGCAAAGACCGGAATGACGACACCACCTTCGTCGCGCACAATTCTTTGACATTCCGCATACAACTCACTTCGTTTGTCATCGTCAAGTTCTGCCCGGGCTTCTTTGAGCAGTTTATTGAACCGCTCGTTTTTCCAGAAGCTGTCGTTCCAGGGTGAATCCTGCGCGTAGGCGGTGGAAAACATCCAATCCGCAGTTGCCCGGCCGCTCCAGTAGCACATGACCCAGGGCTTTTTCATCCAGACGTTCTCCCAGTAACCGTCGTTGGGTTCCCGCACGACCTCTATTTTAATACCCGCTTTGGCGGCATGTTCTTTGAAAAGCACCGCAGCGTCCACAGCACCTCCAAAGGCGGCATCGGCGCCATGCAGCTGAAAGGGGTAATCCAGCAAGCCGGCCTTCTTCATATGGAACCTGGCTTTGTCCGGATCGTATTTTCTTTGTGGTAATTCGGATGCATAATATTTCTGGTTTGGTCCGATGGGGTGATCGTTACCGATGCTGCCGTAACCGCGCAAAATCTGTTGGAGCACATGCTCACGATCGATAGCGTATTTCAGTGCCAGCCGAACATCGTTGTTGTTAAACGGTTCCCTGTCGGTCAACATGGGGATCGAAAAGTGCCTGTATCCGGTTACATTGATTATCTGCAGACCGGTTACCCTTTTCAGCAAATGAATGGTTTTCAGCTCGAATCGATTCATGGCGTCGATTTGTCCCGTGTTCAGGGCAGTGGCTCTGGCAGTGACATCCGCAATTCCGATCGTCTCGACCTCATCAAAGTGGGCGCGGCCTTGCTTCCAATAATTCGGATTACGTTTGGTCAAGGCATTGTAGCCAGGTTCATGGCTGACCAATACGTAGCCGCCGGTGCCGGTACCTTTCTCCCAATCGGCACCGGTGGTACCGGCCGGAACAATGGTCAAATGGTAGTCGCTCATGATAAATGGGAAGTCGGCGTTGCCTTCCTTCAAAGTAAAAACGACGGTGTGTTTGCCATCGGCCTCGATGTCTTGGATGGGAACAACAATACCCTTGGCCGCCGACTTTGAATCTTTGCCACGATGATGATTGATGGAAAAAATCACATCCTCGGCTTCCAGGGCTTTGCCGTTATGAAATTCCACGTCCTGGCGCAATTTGAATATCCATTTGGTGGCACCGGTTATGGGTTCCCAGCTTTCGGCCAGCTCGGGTACGGGATGGCCCTTATGGCCGACTTCGACCAGGCAATTTCTGATTTGCCAATTGATACTCATGGCCATGGCGTCTGTGATTTTCCCCGGATCCAGCGAGTCGGTTGTGGAACCACCAGCCACGCCGAGTTTCAGCCGTCCGCCTTTTTGGGGTGTGGCTGCGTTGACCGACGCAGCCAGCAACGTCGGAGATAGTGTGGCCGTGATTCCTAATGCAGATAAGCGAGCTAAAAAGTCACGGCGAGTAATTTTCCCCTGTGCCAGTAAGCACTCGAGTTGTTTCGGTTCTGACATAATTACTCCTCCTTTCCTTGATCCGGACATTTATTTGCGAATATCTGACGGATTGGTGATCGACTGCCAAATAAGCTAGATTGTTCTGTAAGGGCGGGGTTTATGCACAATGCCCATAAATTGGTGTTAAGAAAATAGCAGGTTTGGCTTGGGGGAGTCAAATAAAAACGGAACGGTTACTGAGAAAGCCGCCATTTTTCATGAATTCAGCGCTTCGATCCCGGGTTTTGTGCGGGCGATGCGCCCTATCGGTTAAATTCGACCGGGACTTGCTGATCTATATTACCTGGCAGTTAGGAGTGGTAACCAACCTGGCAATTGGTGAAATGTTCGGACGAACCTATTCAACTGTCAGTCAGCGGGCAAGCGCGATAAAGAAAATGCTCAGCAAAGTGAATCAGTTAGAACGTAAATTTTTCCGCATCTTCCGCTTTGAAGTTGGTCAAATCTAATCTTTTGGATAGTTTTCAACATTAGGCACAATGGCCTTGCCAAGCCAATCAATGCATTTCCCAAGGTGACGCATATTAGCTAAGCCTTCATCGTCTTCAAGCACCTCCCCTTTACTTAGACCAAAGCCCATATTCCAGTAGGTTGAGCAAGGAATGATCATCCTTGACATTTGGAACATATGGTTGATGGTGTCATATGCATGTGTGGCTCCGCCGCGCCTAACTGCCACTACCGCTGCCCCTATTTTTCCGGAAAACGCGTGATTGTTAGCGTAAGCAACATAACCCGCCCTTTCAATCAATGCCTTCAAATCAGCAGATACAGCTGCGAAATAGGTAGGAGAGCCCAGAATGATAGCATCAGCCTCTATCATTCTTGAAAAAATGTCGTTAAATTTATCCTTTTTAACTGCGCATTCATTGTCTTTATTTTCAAAGCACTTCTCACATGCAATACAGCCACGAATTGCTGTTCCGCCAACCTTTGCAAATTCTGTTTCCCAGCCGGCGTCTTTTAATTCTGTGAGAACTTCCCTTAGAAGTAGTTCGGTATTTCCTTCCTTACGTGGACTTCCGCTGATCCCTAATGCATACATAATAATCCCCTTGTATTTTCTATCTTTAATTCGTCCTCCCAGTAATCGCCAGCGCCACCAATAAGAATCCTATCGCGGCCTTCATAAATTGGTTTGCAATCGTGCCTGATATTTTGCCCCGTTCGTTCTAACCAATAATGGTCTTCACGTAAAACTGCTATCTTGACGCCAACTGCTCTACTGGTTATGTGGTGTGCCACTGTTTTGACAGGCACTAATCAGCTCTGCAAGGCTGATAGTCACCAAAAGAACAACCAGTGTCCAAAGAAAGACAGAACCTCGAAGCGGAAGTGACAGACCCCCAAACAACATCCATGCCGCCAACGCCCTTCCAAGCGCAAGATGTTGATCTTCATCTAAATGTACTCCGTCAACTTTGCTGGTGGTGGTAACTGTTCCTGCGTTGAAAAACGGGCAGCTATTTTCAGCTGCAATTAGCTTAATAGCAGACGCTAAATTCCTGGCCTTATGTTCTGCACCCTCGAACTTGGGCGCGATCGGGCCTTTCGCCTTTTGAATTGCCGGCGGTGCAACCACGAGTATTTTGGGCTCGGGCATACCCGGTTCGATGGGAGCACGTTTTATCGCAGAAATTAGTGCACTTATTCCCTGAGCCGAATGCCAAGCATTGTGCTTATGCATTGACTGAAAATCATTCGTTCCAAGAAACAGGATGACCAACGACAACGGCGAATTGACCTCAATACGTTGTTCGATTCCGACTATACCGTTTCGCCCAGGTTTGAATGGATCATTCCAAACTGTACGCCGGCCGTTGAGACAATTTTCTATGACTCGCACTGATTGGCCCATTCGAGCGAGTTCCAACTCCATTACGCCCGGCCACCGCTGTTCAAAACGGAATCGATTACGGGTGCTTGGGATAATCCCCCAACTTAAGGAATCCGCGTAAACAAGAATTTGGTGCATACGGGTTACCTCCTTTAACGTTCCCGAACACCGAGTGCAAAAGGCTACCACCAAATTCTACAAGGTGAAAAATTTTTGAGGAACCACATTAATAAAAAGACCGCGGCCTTTTGCATCCGGTGAATTGGGATGTTCTGCTACGTTCGTTTTTATTGATGTAATTCAGAATTAATTCGCTCAGATAGGAATATTTTTAACAGCGATTGGTAGGGAACATCGCGTTTATTTGCAAGAACTTTTAATTCTTCTATCATAGATTCAGGAAGACGAATTGATATTTTACGAGTTGAAGGCTTTAGCCGAGGCAAAACAACCTCTTCAGCATCGGCCCAATCTATATATTCGGAAGAATCATTTTGTTGCCAAAATTTACGTTCTTCAGCCTCTGTTTTGAATTTTGGTACTTTTTTTTTCATTTTTGATATCTCTCCGTCTCCGGAACTGTCATGTCCCGTGCTGAGATGATTCTTATTTTTTCGTTTCGAACAGTGAATACAGCAAATAGCAGTCGGTTCATATTAGTTCGACCAAGGGCGTAATATCTATTTTCAAATTTGGAATGCTTGCTATCGCGTTTGACAATTAGCGGTTTATTAAAGAAAATTTGCTCGCATTCTATAACTGTTACATCATGTTTGTCCCAATTCTTGGTGATATTACCATGGTCCCATTCGAAACCCGTGCAATTAGCCAATATTTTGTTTGGTTTGACCACAATTTGTGTATACCATCAATATATACAATCAGTCAATAAATTATTTTAAGCAGTGTATCGGGAATGAGTAGTTTTGAAGCGCAGGCTTTTAAAAATCCCTCTCCATGCCCTTGTTAAGCTATATTTAGATCCAATTTGATTATTTCACCATCCTGATTTTCGATTTTTCTCCAGCTACTATTATCATTCATTGTTATCCATTATGAGTTGAGTTTTTTCAGATAGTACAGGAGGTTGTTTTGTTCTGATTGAATCTTCTTGTTCCATTTCATTATTTCCTTTTTTTCAGAGCTTAACACTGCGGATCACCTGCAAAAGGAAAAGCCATTGAGGTCGAACAAGCCTTTACGAGAAATCCCGCAAGTTTTTCCTGTCAGGTGCATCCGTCTTGTCATGCAGAGTCTTCGTTCAATACTTCAGCCAACTTTTCCAGTGCATCCCACGCTGCCGCGAAACCCGCGTATCCTGCAACTTGAAAAATCGCTTCAAATATTTCTTCTACTTTTGCACCATTGCGTAAAGCCATTTTGAAATTCAGTTTCAAAGCATTGTTTCGGCCTAATGCAGCCAAAACACAAATACTGCAAAGTGATCTGGTCTTAAGATCGATGCCACCACGGGTCCATATCCGACCGCCTAAAAAAGTGACAACTTCTTTCTCAAAATCTGGGCAAACAGATCGAAAACGCGAAACCAGCGATTCAATATTTTCCTCCCCAACCATCTCCGCAAACTGCTTGTAACCCTTTTCGTAATCGGTGTTCATTCCATTTCTCCTGTATAACCGCGGATAACTGGCGGACGACAAGGTTCTCGAGGCATCACGACATTTACGAAAAATCGCATAGTTTTCCCGTCTGGTTAATCCGCTTGGATATATTTTTAATATATTTTATCGTTTGTTCATTTTCCCAAGATTTCATATGCCATTGGTGTTAAATAATCTGTATCCATTGATTCTGATTCATCCTCACGCAGACGTTGGAGCCGTGGGGCCGAAAAATGAGACCGCAAAGCAGCTGATAATGGTACGAAGTGGTGTGGAGCGCGGCAAAACGGAACCCTTTGTGTCCGAACGATAGCTGTATCCCGCCATCAAAACCAGGAAAATTCCGGCCCATATTGCAAGGTATTTCAAGTTCTGACGTATTTTCCCGGCAGCTAGGGCTGAACTGACAATCAGGATGAGCAGTATTTCATAAACTATCTGTCCCGAATCTTCTTTGAAAGTGAGTACGTCAAATGTCCGGTTAAGATAAATCAATAGGCCCGACAAAAGAAAAACAATAATAAAAAAGCTTATATTGAATGTACAATTAGCACGGCTTTTACGTAAATCCGCTATCTTCGGGCCGTCTGCTCCACGCTTTTGTTCTGTATCTTCACCGATACTATTTAAGGATCTTTCTCATATAGACCTGGTATTCATCGCTGTCTGAATTCTTTGTGGCAGACGTTTTTGCAATCAAGTAATTCATGAAAGGCGTCTTCGATAGCCTGCAGTTCACCATTTTTTATGGCAGTCTCAAATTGCTCAAGCCGATTGATATAATTGTCCATTGCTACCCGCCATTCATCTTGGCAGAGGCGGTCCATTTCTCTGGATGTCGCGATGAAATTGTTAAAATCATCCACCCGAGGGAGCCGGCCTTCCTTAAGATCCTTTTTTATGACCAGCTGTATCGCACTCAAGCGTTGCTTCACAGATTTAAACTCATCCTGTTTCTGTTTGTTCGTGGTCATGCTGTCGCTCCTTCTTACATATTTCTTCAACGTTTGATAGCTAATGTTATATTCTCAAACATTCCATTCATAAGCAAATAACGTCCGCCGGTGAGCAGCGGTCCCAATAATTCTCAAGTTTGCACGGCCTTAAACGTTAAATCGCTAGCCAAGGGCTCCCTTCATCTTCTCAATAAACGCTTTGTTGCCACCGGCAATGCTTTGTGTCCACTTGTTTTCTTTATCACGATTGTCAGTTTGGATTGCACTTTCCACCCATTTGTAGTGGGAATCTTTTAAATCATCATAGTTTTCAAAGCCCAGCAAGCCCATCAGCCGATCAAAATCAATAATGCCCTTCCTTTTTCTGGGATTTTGGATTTCATTATAATTTAACACACTCAATCCGCTGTACCTTTTCTTTGCCTGGTAGAGCCACTCAGCCCACCGGCGTCGGTCTCTTGGGAATTTTAAAAGAAATTCTCCCTTATGGCACCTATGGGTTATTTACCCCGTTAAACCTTTTTTTATTTTGTTTAACTGGGGTATGCCAAACATAACCGGGTATATATTGTCTTTTTGCGCGTGCCATTTTTCGTCGACTCTCTTAAGTGGGCAGTTTTGGAGGAAAACCGGTTGATTAAGGCCGATTTAGAGTTGTTTTTATGACATTTTATCTGCAATGTCAAATATTTGGCGTGGTCCGACTCCTGGCCTTCCCGGCTTTCTTTCGCGCATGGGCTTGATAGTAATGCCACGTCAAAGACTTTTTGTCTAATCTTACAGTTGAAAGGTGATAAAGATCGTGAGACGGTTCTTCCCACGAGCCTCAAAAACAATCATCGGCAACACCTGGAAAAAGTCGGAGATCTCTATGAAAGTGATCGTGCGCAAAACGTTAACGGGGATAATTGTAATTTAAAAATTTAAAATTTACCCCAAGAAGTTGAAAGCTTATGACAAAATAAAGATTTTAATTTTCGGTTCCGCAGCTCATCACACCCAACCGGCTCATCTACTGGAAAAACGATACCAACCTTGTAGGCGATCAGTGGGTCGAAAAGCGATGGAATATTATAATGTTATAGGTGTTGCTCTGAAAAAAATATAGTTGACACTTCATCCGGCCTTGATCTATAAATTAATTCGTTAAGAACGACCTTCTGCTGTATATTTCACTCAAATGCAACTGTACGGTGGGCGCCAATAGACGGGTGTTCCAGCCGTGAGAATGACGTATGAAAAACGCAAACGCGGCAACCCCTGATAAAATCGAGGCCGGTTCGCCAAATTCGCTCATTAACCGCGAGTTGAGTTGGCTCAGCTTTGCACGTCGCGTGCTTGCACTGGCGGAGGACCCTGAATTACCGCTGCTGGAGCGTGTCAAGTTCGCCGGCATCATGGGCATGCTCTATGATGAGTTTGCGATGAAACGTCTGGGTGGGATCAAGCGTAAGATTGAGAAAGGGAAAAAGAAAAAGAAAATTTCCCACGGCGGCCTCACCCCGGACGAGGAATTGGTGGCCTGTCGCAAGGAGTTGTCCAAGCAAGCCCAGGTTGTTTGCCGGCTGCTGCAAGACGAGCTTCGCCCTGCATTGGCGGCGGCCGGGATTTCCATCTTGGACTTCACGCAACTGAGCAAGCAACAGCAGGCCGAGATGCAGCGCTATTTCCGCGAATCGGTTGAACCTATCCTGACGCCGCTCGCTGTGGATGCGTCGCACCCCTTTCCTTTCATCAGCAACCTGGGCCTGAACATTGCGGTGGAAGTGACGGGAACCAAGAAGAAACGCAACAAATTTGTGCGGATCAAAGTACCGGCCAATCGCCCTCGCTGGGTGCCGTTGCCCGGCGGTGGCAGTTATGTGCCTTTGGAACAGGTGATTGCCGCCAATCTTGAGTTGATGTTTCCCAAGGCCGCCGGTCTGAAGTGTTATTTATTCCGCGTGACCCGTGGTGCCAAGGATGACCCCTGGGAACGTGTGTACTCGGAGGATGATGACGCCGAGCTTGCGCCGGGCAGTATCATCGGCATGGTAACGGCAGAACTGACAGCACGCAAGTTTGCCGGCGTGACACGCTTACAAATGAGCGCCGAAACACCGAAGAAGCTACAACACTGGATCGCCGAGCAGCTCAATGCCGATTCGAAGGACATTATGTTAACGGAGGGCTTGTTGGGGCTGGCAGACTTGATGGGTTTCCAGGTGGAGGATTATCCTGAGCTGCGCTATCCACCCCATGAACCTGCAACCCATCCGCGCCTGCGCCATCTGGATCTTTCCGGTCCGACCGAGATATTTTCCGAGATCTGCCGGGGCGATATCCTGCTGCACCATCCTTACCACAGCTTTGACAGCTCCGTCTTGCGTTTTTTACAAAGTGCGGCGGTTGACCCGCAGGTGTTGGCGATAAAGCTGACCATCTATCGCACCAGCAGCCAGTCGCCGATCATTCAGACGCTGCTGGAAGCGGCACACCAGGGCAAACAGGTGGCCGTCCTGGTAGAGATCACCGCCCGCTTTGATGAAGCGCCCAACATCGCCTGGGGCAGACTGCTTGAGCAAGAAGGCGTGCACGTCGCTTATGGCATGGAGCGGTTGAAGACCCATGTCAAGCTGGCGCTTGTCGTTCGCGAAGAGGCGGCCGGCATCCGCCGCTATGTTCATGTCGGAACCGGCAACTACCACACCGGCACTGCCCGGATTTATGAGGACCTTGGCATTATTAGCTGTGATCAGGAACTCGGCGCAAATGTGGCGGCCTTGTTCAACGAACTGACCGGCGCCTTGCCGTCTCCCGGCTACGGCAAGCTCATGGTCGCTCCCCATAATCTTCGCGAGCGCTTCACGGAATTGATCCACCGTGAGATCCAGCACAGCCGGGAGGAACGCCCTGCAGGCATTCGCGCCAAAATGAACCAGCTTCAAGACGCTCGTATCATCGAAGAGCTCTATCGCGCCGGTCAGGCAGGGGTGCCCATCAGCCTTAATGTGCGCGGTATATGCTGCCTGCGCGCCGGGATCCCCGGCCTGTCCGAAAATATCCGGGTTTTCAGCACCCTCGGTCGCTTTTTGGAACATGGACGTATTTATCGCTTTGAAAACGGTGGCAACCCCGAATTCTTCCTCGGCTCGGCCGACTGGATGCGGCGCAACCTTGACCGCCGCATGGAAACCATGATGCCGGTCAGCGACCCGCAGTTGAAACAGGAATTAGAGCAATCCCTGAACGTTTACGAAAATGACAACTATTCGGCCTGGGATATGCAAGCCAACGGCAAATACGTGCGGCGACGGCCACGCAAAGGCGAAAAACGTCGCGCCGCCCAGGATGTTTTTATTGACCTTATCGGCAAACAATCGCAGCTCGGAGGCACCGACCACTGAAGTCCTGGAGACCCGATCGTCGCGGCAATACAGGGGTTCACATCTGACTTAGTTGTTTTCAGATTGACGATAAAATTAAAATGGCTATTATCCTTTTGAAAACCAATATTCCAACGTTCTCTCCGAGGCGTAGGCTCTACGAGCCGGAGGCCACCATTCCGTTATTCCATTTTTGGGGCATATTCGGAAACCCCAAAAAACCTATATATTCACGGTAGGTTATAAAAATTCCGAGACATTTAATTAATCATGCTTAAAAATCTCAAATACAATTTGCCCGACGGATATGATGAGAAGCAGTTCATTCGCAACCTGGCCGTTCAATATACCCTTAAAAAAGAACCGGCGATTGCCGAGCGGATTCTTTTTATCGATACGTTCGACTGGCGCCTATTTAACAAGTCACTTGTTTTATATGGATCCGGCAACAAGTTGTTTTTACGCAAACTGGCCAAAAGCGAGAATATCCATACAATTGAGATTGCTTCATTACCTGTTTTTATATGGGACTTTCCCGATGACGAATTAAAAAAACTTCTGGCACCGATCATAAAGATGCGGGCACTTTTAAAGCTGGTTGAAGTGTATTCGCGATCAACGACCTATCGTATTTTAAATCGGGATGAAAAAACAGTGGTGCGATTGGCATATGAAGAAATCCGGCTGTCCCGTGATAAAGGTGCGCCGGCATTGGGGACTCATTTATGGTTGAAACCGGTTAAGGGTTACCCCAAATATTCACGCAATCTGGCCAAACAATTCGAAGAAGCAGGGCTTACCACCCCTAAAAAAGAAGATATCTATTTTAAAGCGTTGGAGGTGGTCGATAAAAAACCGGGTAGCTATACTGCAAAAGTCAATATCAAACTCGATCCGGGTATGTGCTCTGATGAAGCAACGAAAATTATTTTACGCATTTTGCTGCAGGTAATGAGGATCAACGAAGCCAATATCGATAAGGACCTTGATACGGAATTCGTCCATGAATTCCGAGTGGCTATTCGCAAGACCCGCTCGGCCTTAGGACAGATTCAATACGTATTTCCGCCAAAGACAACCGAGCGTTTCAAGAAGGAGTTTGCTTTTGTAGGCAAACTCTCCAATGAATTACGCGATTTGGATGTCTACCTTCTCAATGAAAATACTTACAAAGCGATGCTTCCCCCTGTCTTGCGTGATGATATTGACCCGTTATTTGACTATTTACGGAAGAAACGATCCAGAGCCTTTCAGCAAGTCATCAGCGGATTGAAGTCTAAAAAATATGAAAAGATATTAAAGGATTGGGAGGTATTTTTAAATCAACCGCGGCAGGATGATGGCGCGGCGCTGAATGCCGAGCTCCCCATAATTGATTTGGCGTGCAAAAGAATCTATAAGAAATACCGAAGTGTTGTAAAAGCTGGCAACCTGATCCTTGCGAACGCCGAAGATGAAATGCTGCATGTTCTCAGAATTCATTGTAAGAAACTGCGATATCTGATGGAGTTCTTTTCCAGTCTGTTTTCCCGCAAAAAAATTAATGTCCTGATCGAACAATTGAAGAAATTGCAGGACAACTTGGGTGACTTTAACGATCTTTGTGTTCAGGAAGAATATCTCCTGAACATCACCACGGAATTGCCCGCAACCCATCGACAGTTAAAAAAAACATTGGTGGCCATCGGCAGCCTGGTTGGAACGTTGGGCAGAGAAAGACAGATTGTTAAAGATGCGTTTGCCGAAACCTTCACGGATTTTGCATCACCAGAAAATAAGGAATTATTCAAAGAACTTTTCGCCTCACGAACCCAACCCGGATCCGCCGAAGGCGGAGAACCAAACAGCTCTTTGACTGAACCACGAAGGGCACGAAGAACACAAAAATCAATTAAATAAATTTTGTGTTTTCCAGGTTTCGCGTTTTCGTAATTAAAGTGCTGTTTTCATAAAATACGAAGAGATTATATTTCACAATTAAGATTCTAACAGGGTGCCTCATGACAACGCTGGCGATTTACAGCAATAAAGGTGGGGTGGGCAAAACTGCCGCCGCCGTAAACTTATCCTATCTGGCAGCACAGACAGGCACGAAGACGCTTCTTTGCGATCTGGATCCGCAAGGCTCCGCAACCTACTATTTTCGGGTAAAACCCAAACTTAGATTCGGTGTAAAAGGGTTCATCAAAGGCGGCAAGCAAGTATATAAAAGTGTTAAAGGCACGGATTATGAAAATTTGGATCTGTTGCCGGCAGATTTCTCTCTTCGCAATTTAGATGTCACGTTTTCTATACTGAAGCGTTCAAAAAAACGACTGAGAAAAATTCTAAACACTTTTAGGGCCGAATACGACTTAATTATTTTGGACTGTCCGGTTACTATCAGTATTCTGGCCGATAATATATTAAATGCTGCTGACTACACCCTGGTTCCGCTGATTCCAACAACCCTGTCTGTGCGAACTTATAGACAATTGCTGGCTTTCTGCCAAAAGAATAAATATGCCGTCAATCGGATTTACTCTTTTTTTTCGATGGTCGATCGGCACAAAAAAATGCACAAAGAACTCATGGCCACGGTGGCAGGGGAATTTAACGGTGTTTTACAAAGCTTTATTCCTTATTTAGCGCAGATCGAAAAAATGGGTATTCACCGGGAGCCGGTTGCGGTCTCCGCCCCAAGGTCTGTGGCTTCAAATTCATATCAAAACCTTTGGAAGAAGGTTCAAAAAAACATTCTATCTCCTTTTTAGTTTCGACAATTTGAATATGTATTGTAGAATGCGCCGAGCATAACCACACGCTAAATAAGATAAACTTAGAAAGGAGTCACAAATGAGCCGATTCGTTATCTTGTCAGGACCATCCTGTGTTGGCAAGGGCCCCCTTTATAGCGCATTGCGCAAATTCTATCCTGATCTGACAGGCAGTTTAAAACAGGTAGTCCTTTACAACAGCCGTGATCCCAGGCCTGGAGAGCAGGAAGGCGTGGATTACTATTTCCGATCCCGGGCGAAAATCGAAGAACTCGCGAAAAAGTCCGGATTCACATCTGCTAACGTTCGGGGAGATTTACAAGCCATCGAGGCGGCCGGTATTCGAGCGATTCTTGATCAAGGTCAAGACGCGTTTTTTGAAGGCAATCCTTTTATACCGGCCAAACTGAGTGAATTAAGCGAGTTACAGGAAATTCAGACCCTGAGGGTTTTTCTTTCTCCCCTATCCCAGGACGAGATTCTGTTCCTTAAAGATCCGCAACAGCGGACCAATCTTGAAAAATTACTGCCGGATATCATGCGAAGGAAATTATTGCGCCGCACCAAACGCCAAAAAATCAATCTTTCGCTAAAAGATCTGGAAAACATCGAAAAACGTGTGACGAGCGCGATTGTAGAATTAAGGGAAGGCTGGAAGTTTGATTATGTCATTCCCAACCACGATGGCGAAGACAGCGAGCATTGGGATGCGTTTTATTACCCCATCGGAGATGCACGTAAAGCACTGCTGGCATTTGCCGCCCTTCTCCAGGGCGAGACTCCCCCTGGTGTGGAAAAATGGGAAAAAGATCTGGTACCCTAACCCGGACAAGCCGGTCGTAGCGCAGCGGTGATCCCGCTCGCGGGGTTGTAGCGAAGCGTAAATCCCGCATTATCGGGGAATTGAATATTGATCGTCGAAAATCAGAGGGAGTATGCAAGCGATAATACCGCGCTATGAGTTTCGGGCATTCGCCCAAAATTTTGGGCTGGCAGAAGAAAAGATGCGCAAACTTTCCGAATTGGATAAATTCCGAGAAACCTCGGAAATTTACATCTTATCTAACGGCAATAATGAAAATAATGTAAAAATTCGTTATGATACATTGGATATTAAGGTCTTCGTTAAAGAAGAAAAAGGCCTCCAGCAATGGAAACCTCGCATACGGGCAGAATTTCCCATGAAGTTGGAGGTTCTCCGCGATGACGTGTTTCCAGCGCTGGGTACAGCTGTTCCGAAGTTTAATCGATCCGAATATACCCTTGAGCAATTTCTTGAAGACATCATGATGCCACATCCGGGACTGGCTTTAGCCCGAGTATTCAAGCGCCGCTTTGGTTATACGATCAACGGTTGTATCAGCGAAATTGCAGAATTGCTCATCAACGGGGCAGCCATCAAAACCATGGCGTTAGAATCCGCGGATATCGAAACGGTACTGAAGGTCAGGCAAAAGCTGGGATTGCACGAATATGAAAATGTGAATTACTTGCTGGCAATCAAACGAATTTTGGGGATGGAACCCCCTGGGGATTGAATACAAAGCCCAATTTGGGTGCAAGTTAGGCCCTTAACGGCGTTTATCTGGCAACATGTTGTCAGAACCTGAAGGTTTCAGGTGTCAGTGTTCAGCGGCGCCTCTGGCCTGAAAAGCGGCCAGTTTGATCGAAAAACAGACTCCAGCGTTGTGGAGTCAGATATGAGGTTTCAGGAATTAGCGATTCGCCTTCCTGACACTCGACACCTATACTTTGCGTCACTAAATAAACACTGCTCCTACTGCCCAGCAGGGGCCACTTTTTCCGAGCGTAGTCTCAGTAAAAGCTTAGTTCCAAAAAATTTATTTCGTCCCGTTTCTGGTGAACTATTGAACTTAGGCTGACAACTTGTTAGAGCCATTAAATCCGCATAAAAAATTAACTTTCCGAGAATGATATGGCCAAGGAAATCGAAAGAAAATTTCTCGTAAAAGAGGAGACCTGGCGCCAGGCAAAAAGAACTCAATATCGCCAGGGCTATTTAAATAGTGCAAAGGAGCGAATTGTGCGTGTGCGCACCATCGACGATAAGGGCTACCTGACCATCAAAGGCCTCACCGTAGGAGCATCGCGCATGGAATTCGAATATGAAATTCCCCGTCAGGATGCCGAAACATTGCTGGACATCTGTGAAAAACCACTCATCGAGAAAAACCGATACAAGGTAGCGCATGGCGGTTTTGTTTGGGAAGTTGATGAATTCTTTGGTGAAAACCAAGGGTTAATTGTCGCTGAAATAGAACTGGAGAGCGAAGATCAATATTTCTCCATGCCGGACTGGGTGGGGGAGGAAGTATCCGGGGACCCCCGTTATTTCAACTCGAATCTGATAAAAAATCCGTATACGACGTGGTAGAGATTCCGCAGGCGTTCATAGGTTCGAGGTTCACCGTTCAGCCTGCAACGAAATCAGTCGAGTCGGGTTGTCTCACTTTAGGCCCTTAGCGGCTTTTATCTGACAACATATTGTAAAGAACGTAAGGTGTCAGGTTTCAGGTTTCAGGTGTCAGGGAAAGGAAGTGTTAGACACTTGTATGAAACTTCAATAAATCGGGGGTCAAAGTCATCAAATTTACATCAATTTCACGTGGGAGCGGCTTCCAGCCGCGAAAAAAAGTCGCTTTACAGCTATCATCTCAAAATCGCGGCTGGAAGCCGCTCCCACAAACAAAATCTCATAAATTGCCATTTTCAAATTTATTAGTTTCCAATGAAGTTTCTTTAAATCTTCAGTCTTCAATTTTCCGATAAAACGGGATTTACGCTTCGCTGCAACCCCGCGAGCGGGATCTCTGCTGCGCTACGACCGGCCTGTCCGGGTTGGGTTTACAAGCCGATGTTTCATTATTAAGTTGAAAAAGTGCTAAAAAAATTACGCACCTATAACCGATAAAAAGATCACATGGACCCGAATTGCATATAGGATCTTTCGTAGGTTGGGTTGAGGGCTATCGAGTAATGTTGGGTTTCGAACCTCAACCCAACCTACCCAAATTAATGCTTTACAGCGCTACCGACGTTTGCCGAAACCCAACGTGAATGATACCTTTGTTTTGGTTTTAGAACCGAAAAATTATTTAGCCTGACAGGCGAATATATTGATAAGGAGAAACAAAATGGCAAAAAAAGCAAAAGAGCTTTGCAAATGGAAGCAAGATGATATAAAGAAAAATTTTGATGACTTCAGTGATATCGTCCGAAATCCAAAATTCGTATGTATAAAGTGCGGTCGGGTGGCCGGTAAAAAAAAATGGTTGCATAAAACCGCCGCATTGAAATAATATATTTCGGCAAGGATATCATGCAGATCAATGGAGCCTAATCGGCTGCGCTCAGCTAACTCAATTCATAAGCCAATCATGAAAACCATATATCTGGTCAGACATGCCAAATCGAGTTGGAAATTTCCTAACCTGGATGATTTCGAAAGGCCCCTGAACAAGCGTGGTCGCAGGAATGCCCCGTTTATGGGAGCAATTCTAAAGAAATTAAAAGTAGCACCGGACCTCATTTTATCCAGCCCGGCAAACAGAGCTTCCATGACAGCCAGGATCATTGCCGACAAGATCGGTTATCCTCTTGAGACAATTCGTTACAGCGAAAACATTTATGAATTCAGTGCGAATGCCCTCATCGACGTTATTAAACAATTGGACAATGTCGTCCATAAAGCGATGCTCGTCGGGCATAATCCGGCCTTGACCGAGCTGGCTAACTATATCGGCGACGAGGCGATCAGTAATATTCCAACCGCCGGGGTCTTTTGTGCCGAATTAAATATATCATCATGGGCTAAAATCGGCGACCGCTGCGGTAAATTAACGTTCTTTGAGTTTCCTAAAAAGCATGTTTAAGGATTGACTATTTTCATTTGAATATGAAGCCACGGGTTTTTTAAAAAGCCGACATTCAAATATCAGCAGTCAATTCATGGCAGGCCTCGGTTAGGGTGGTAAAATCCTCATTTTAGGGCCCTTAACTTTTATCTGATTGTAAAAAGTTAAGTTTAAGTTGTACATGCTACGGGGGAATCTTATCACCTCAGGCCTTGGCTAAAATCATTAAAATGAGAGGAGGGTACTATGGCGAAAAAGAAAGAAGCAAAAGCGAAAAAGGACAAGGACAAGAAAAAAGCTAAGAAGAAAGAAAAAAAAGGCAAAAAGAAAGGGAAAAAAGGCGGAAAAAAGAAATAGAAATTGTTTCCGCCGGAATTGAATTTCAAGGGCAATCCGGCCCCTTAGGCTGGATTGCCTTTTTTTGCTCGAGGAAATAGAATTGCATAACCCATCAGTGTTGGTTGACACAAATCAGGGGATTCGCCCCAATTGGAATAGTGGCGTGATGGAATGGTGGAATGATGGGTTTGAAGGAATTCTGTCTATTAAAAATTGTCTCTTCAACTTTAGTATCCCATTAGTACCCCATACTCCATATTTCTCTCCGGGGCGAAGGCCAACATTCCATAGACATAGCGGTGGGCTATGCTCAAATTAGCCTGAATGTATAATTTCACCTTAAAAAATTAATATTGACAATAAGGTCCGCTTTCGTTATCCGGATGTATATTCACGTCTAATAGACACTGAAAAAGCAACATCTTCTCTTTCAGGCACTTTCCTTTTTCATAGTGGAGCTCCGCCATTTCTTGTATTTGTTATAACGTACTTAATTTCCAATAATTACACGGAGGTTAATGTATCATGAAAACCACAAGCCCCTTCGCCAATTTACTGCGGCAATCCCCTTTCAAACCGGTCCAGCAGCACATGCGGGTTGTATCTCGCTGTGTGGAAGAGATCCCAGCCTTGTTTGATGCGATGATTAAGAAAGACCAAAAGCAGATTGACGCCCTGGCCGCAAAAATCGGGGAGCTGGAAAGCGAGGCCGATCAGATTAAAAATGTGTTTCGCCTTCATATGCCCAAGAGGGTTTTATTTGCAGTCGCCCGCCGAGACCTGCTGGCGCTCATCCAGCAACAGGATATCATTGCCGATACTGCTGAAAAAATTGGCCAAATTGTAACCCAGCGTGATATGGAAGTTCCCGAATCGATTGAAGAACATCTCCTTAATTTGGTTCAACGGACAACCGATATTTGTTCCCAGGCAGCAGCAATGATTGAACAGCTGGATGAACTGTTAGCCGTTGGCTTTGGCGGTAAACAATCGGATCTCGTTTCTG
>Ga0316194_10000921_pt1 | contig 20056 bp, 8 predicted proteins | sample CroRivsedime1_MG_FD_204936 | JGI IMG/M metagenome (GOLD analysis project Ga0316194, IMG submission 204936) | Coastal sediment microbial communities from Maine, United States - Cross River sediment 1 | ecosystem: Environmental > Aquatic > Marine > Coastal > Sediment | place: USA: Maine...
CCTGCACACCGTTCTCGCGCAGCATTCTCGGGAGCTGGTCGTCCTTGACCACGTAGGTCGTGAACTTCCCGCTCGACCGGTCACCGGGAGTGCTCTCCTCCGAGTAGAGCCGGCCCCGGATCTCGTAACCGATGCTGTCGGCGGCAATCGTGACTTCCTCGACCTGACCTTGTGCCACGGCATCGTAGAAGCTCGACTGATCCAGGGGGCGACCGCCCGGGGTGCCGAAGAACCAGTAGGCGAGAACCGTCGCCGCGATCACGATCAGAAAGATCGCGACCACTCTCGTGCGAACACTCATCGTGGGGCCCATGCGCCCTGCATCATCCGGCTTCCGCCATGACGAATTTCCTCGTCATACCATCACTCCCCGCGAAAATGGAGTGGATCTCTGAGGTTCTGTAACGCACGGTAGTAATAGAGCGAAGTCGGACGTTTCCCCTTGAACCTCAGTGACGTCAGGAACGCGATTTCCTGCTCGGAGCCGTCGCCGCTCAGGGAGCGGTCACGAAAAAACTCCGTGAATCCCGGTTCTTCGTGGATCGGGTCGTCAAGCTCCCGCTCGACGAACTCGAGTCTCCTGGAGTGTCCCGGGGCCAGGCGCGGATTGAGCACGATCTCCATGCCGAAGCCGGGGAGGTCGATATCCCAGGAATCGATCAGCGGATCCAGGAAGGAGACACAGTTCTCGACCGACAGGTTGAAGACGTCCGTGTCCAGGAACTCGAGGACGAGGACGCGCATTTGCTTGTAGCTCCGGCCGGTGCCCCGAGCGACCAGTTCGAGCCAGCTTTCGTTCTCCAGCTCTTTTCTGGCCGCGTTCTTGACGGCGTCCAGGAGCTTCTGTGTGACCAGGTGCTCGAGAGCGCCGAAGGGCTCCTTCTCGAATGTCGAGCGGATCTGCTTTTCTTTGTCGGCGGTGCACTTGCGGAGAATCAGCTCGCGGATTTCTCCGTGCAGAGGCGTCGGCGGGTCGCCCAGAGCTCTCTTCAACTGGTCCTTGCGCTCGTGGCTCGCCAGCGTGGAGAGCCTGTTGCCGGGGAGATTCAAGAGCTCTTCCATCTTGCCGTAGATGTCCGTCCGGTCAGGCGCGGGAGGTGCTTTCTTTCGACTGAGCAGCTGGGAGATGTAGGACTCCGTCACTTCCGCGGCAGCAGCCAGATCTTTCTGCTCGAGTCCCAGCGCCGCCAGCCGCCCCCGGACCACGGAACCAAAGTCCATCCGATGCCTCCGCTCCTCTCGGTGCTTTTCCTTGCCTGATTAACCCAGTTGGTAAAGTCAGTAGTATTGTCGCAGGATATAGTTGACAAAGCAAGTGAATTCACCTATTCTGGTGATGCACCGAGGAAATCCGAGGAAGTAGTTAACCAGAAGGGCTTTCTGAAGATCTCCCCCTCGGCCGGGAGGACACCATGTTCACACGCCAGTCCCAGGGAGAAACCATCAAGAGAAGATACTCGTCAAGACGAGCGGGCCCATGTCGGTCGCTGGTTCCTCTGATGCTCGTGGTGCTGCTCCTCGCGATCGCGCCCACCGTCGGCGCCGTGCAGGCGGATCCGGTCAAGGTGCCGACGAATGCTCATCTGGATTCCTTCGGGGACAGATGGGAGTGCGACCGAGGGTATCGGAAGGTGAATGAGGCCTGCTCGGAAATCGCCGTACCTCCCAACGCCTTCCTGGGTTCCCGCGGGAGCGGCTGGGAGTGCGATCGGGGCTACACCCGGGTCGACGAGTCATGCGTCGAGATCAAGCTACCCGCAAACGCTTATGCGATGGACTCCTACGGACGCGGCTGGGAGTGCGACCGAGGATATCGAAGAGTCGACAACGCATGCGCCGTGGTCGAAGTACCTGCCCATGCCTTCCTGGATTCCCGGGGGCATGACTGGGAGTGCAATCGAGGTTATCGGAGAGCCGCCCAGTCATGCGTGGCCGTCGATGTGCCCGCGAACGCCTATCTCGGATCTTCCGGAAACCGCTGGGAGTGCGAACGGGGATTTCGCAAAGCCGGCGCGTCGTGCGTGGCTCTCGAGATGCCTCGGGAAGCCCACCTCGCATCTTCGGGACGCGACTGGGAATGCAATCGTGGTTACGCGAAGGGCAACGGCTCGTGCGTCGCGGTCGCCGTGCCCTTGAACGGCTACCTCGCCTCCTCGGGACGCGACTGGGCGTGCGAGCGGGGTTTCGAGAAGAGCGCTGGCTCGTGCGTGGCTCTCGTGATGCCGGCGAACTCCCACCCCGGTTACGGGGGAAACGACTGGCGCTGCGACACCGGTTATCGGCGACGGGGAGACGGTTGTACTCCGAACGAGGGATAGTTGGCCAAGGAGCACGTGATCGTGCGCGAGGACGAGGTCCCGGGTATCACCCGGTGACCGTCGGAGGCAGTGGATCTCAATGACCAAGAAGAACATCACCTACGCGGACAACGCCCGGAAGGCCCTGCTGCGGGGCGCGAACCATCTGGCCGACGCGGTGAAGATCACCCTCGGACCCAAGGGCCGGAACGTGGTCCTCCAAAAGCAGTTCGGCTCGCCGCTTTCCACGAAGGACGGCGTGACCGTGGCCAAGGAGATCGAGCTGAAAGACCCGACCGAGAACATGGGGGCCCAGCTCGTGCGTGAAGTGGCGAACAAGACCTCCGACGCGGCGGGGGACGGCACCACCACCGCGACCGTACTCGCCCAGGTCATGTTCCGGGAGGGTGTGAAGGCCGTGACGGCCGGCCGCAACCCCATGGACATCAAGCGCGGTATCGACCGGGCCACGGAGGCGGTCGTGGCATCGCTGAAAAAGCTGTCCCGACCGGTGGCCGGCAAGGCGATCGCGCAGGTCGGCATCATCTCGGCGAACAACGACGAGACCATCGGGAAGATCATCGCGGAGGCGATGGACAAGGTGGGTAAGGACGGCGTGATCACGGTCGAAGAAGCCAAGGGCATGGACACCTCGCTCGAGGTCGTCGAGGGCATGCAGTTCGACCGCGGCTACCTCTCGCCGTACTTCGTCACCGACCCCGAGCGCATGGAATGCGTCCTCGAGGACGCCTACATCCTGGCTCACGAGCAGAAGATCTCGTCCATGAACGACCTCTTGCCACTACTGCAGGAGGTCTCGAAAGCGGGCAAGCCCTTGCTGATCATCGCCGAGACGGTCGAGGGTGAGGCCCTGGCCACGCTCGTGGTCAACAAGCTCCGTGGCACCCTGCCCGTCGCGGCCGTCAAGGCACCCGGCTTCGGTGACCGACGTCAGGCCATGCTGCAGGACATCGCCGTCCTGACCGGCGGGACCTGCGTGACCGCGGACCTGGGAATCAAGCTCGAGAAACTGAAACTCTCGGACCTGGGTCGCGCCAAGAAAATCGTCATCGACAAAGACAACACGACCCTCATCGACGGCGCCGGCAAGGGGAAAGACATTGCCGGTCGCGTGGCTCAGATCCGCAACCAGCTCGAGGAAACGACCTCGGACTACGACCGCGAGAAGCTGGAGCAGCGCCTGGCCAAGCTGGTCGGCGGGGTGGCGGTCATCCAGGTCGGTGCGGCGACCGAAACCGAGATGAAAGAAAAGAAGGCCCGGGTCGAGGACGCCATGCACGCCACCAAGGCTGCCGTGGAAGAAGGCATCATCCCGGGTGGCGGAGTGGCCCTGCTGCGCAGCGTCGGATCCCTGGACGTCCTTCTAAAGGAAGAAGAGAACGAGGACATCGCTGTCGGGATCCGTATCGTCAGGCGATCTCTCGAGGAGCCGCTGCGACAGATCGTCAACAACGCGGGCCTCGAAGGCTCCGTCATCGTCAATCAGGTCCAGCATCTCGAGAAGGACAAGGGCTTCGACGCCCAGAGCGAGACCTTCGTCGACATGGTCAAGGCCGGGATCATCGACCCGACCAAGGTCGCGCGTGTCGCGCTTCAAAACGCGGCCTCGATCGCCGGCCTGATGCTGACCACCGAGGCCCTCGTCAGCGAGGTCCCGGAGAAGAGAAAGGCCCAGGCCGCCGGCATGGGTGATTACTAGGTCGGTCGAGCACCTCGTTCACGACCCAGGAGAGATGACACGCATGTTCCGGAGACGCCGCAAGCCTGAGTGGCTCGTCGATCCGTCGAAGGCGGTGTTTGGCACCGTGGTCGACAACATCCGGCGAAATTTGAGCCGCTCCCACGTGAAGGTCAAGTATCATCAGCAATCCGAAGCGCGGTTCGTACCGCTGGCCACATTCATGAAGCGTTGTAATGAGGTCATTCAAGGTGGAAAGTCCCTCGACATCGAACACCTGCGGGTCGCCCCGATCCTCAAGCGCCGCTACGCGAGATTCTTCGATCGTCTCACGGACTGGGGCCCCGCCACCCGTCGCGCGCTCAGCCCACGGCCTCGGCGGCAGCACCCGGTGTTGCACGATCGGTAGCGCGCCGCGATCCCACATCTAAAACCCGTGGCTCATCAAGAGGATGCAGCAAGCATGTCACGAATGATGCCCTCTCACTTCGCGGACCCCACGATACTCTTGCAGTCCGTGATCCAGGACCTCCCCGAAGGGTTCATGTTCTCCGATCGGAACGGGCGAATCCTGTGCTTCAACGCGGCTGCGCAGCGGATCCTCGGTCTGGGCGCGCTCGCCGTGGGTCCGGACGACCGGACACGGGTCTACGGCTGCTATCTCGCGGACGCCGTGACACCGTTCCCCTCCGATCGGCTGCCTCTCGCCCGGGCGCTTCGCGGGGAGGTAGTGACGGACGTCGAGATCTTTGTTCGGAACGAGCACGTGGAGCCCGGAGTCTGGATCAGCGCTAGCGCGGCGCCCTGGCGGGGCGAGGAAGGCAACGTGGCCGGCGGCGTGGTGGTCTTCCGTGACATCACCGCCCAGAAGCGGTCCCTCGAAGACGCCGAGCGATTGTCCAGAGCCGTCGAGCAAACCGCCGACGCGATCTTGATCACCGACATGAAAGGCACCATCGAGTACGTCAATCCGGGTTTCGAGAAGATGACCGGTTACACACGAGAGGAGATCGTCGGGCAGACTCCACGTCTCCTCAAGTCCGGCGAGCACGACGCTCGATTCTATCAAGGCCTGTGGAGCACGGTGCTAGGTGGCGCCGTCTTTCGCGGGACCCTGGTCAACAGAAAGAAGAACGGGAAGTTGTTTCACGCGGAGCAAACGATCTCGCCGGTCCGAGGGGCCGATGGCCGGAACGCCTTTCTCGTATCCGTGCTGAAAGACGTCACCGAGCGCCTGCGAAACGAGCAACTGCAGGTGGAAATGGACGTCGCGCAGGAAGTGCAGCAACGGCTGTATCCGAAGAGCGCTCCCCGACTACCGGGTTTCGACATCGCCGGCGCCGCCTTTCCGGCCGCCACCCTGTGTGGCGACCTGTTCGACTTCCTCCCGATGCCCGGCGATTGCCTCGGACTTGTCGTTGCCGACGTCTGCGGCCACGGGCTCGGCCCCTCGCTTCTCATGGCCCAGGCGCGCGCTTATCTGCGCTCTCTGGCCCTTTCGTGCTTTGACGCCGGCGAGCTCCTTCGCCGGCTCAACGAGATACTCGTCGTCGATTCGGACGTGAAGGACTACCTGACGCTGTTGATTGCGCGGCTCGACCCGCGCGCCCGAACGCTGGCGTACGCCAGTGCCGGACATTCGACAGGCTATTTGCTTGACCGTGGCGGCGAGGTTCGAGAGCGCCTCCAAAGCACCGGGATCCCTCTGGGGATGTTCGCAGGACGTGACTTCCCGTCCGGCCCGACCTTCTCGCTGGAGCCCGGCGAGACCGTGATTCTGCTGACCGACGGCATCACGGAAATCGGAGAGCTCGACGGAAACGCGTTTGGCGAAGACAGGTTGCTGAAGTTCATCAAGGACCATCGCCACGATTCTGCTTCCCACATCGTGCAGGGTCTGTACGGAGCGGCGAGGACTTTCGAGACAAAGCGACCCCAGACGGACGACATGACCGTCGTCATCTGCAAAGTCGAAGCGGCACCCTGACCGCAAGCGCGGCGTTGACCGCGAGGGAGAGGTTGTCCTAGACTCGTGTTTTCGCAGCGGAAGGCCGGCAGGAGCGATGTCGTCCGAGTCGAGTCCGTGAGAGCTTCCAGCATGAAGATCGGCGTTCTCGATATCCTCGTCGACTCCCCACGGACCTGGATCAACTTCGCCTACCGCGGAGTCCTGAAGAAACAATACGCCAGCATCGTTCCTCAGGCGGTGTCCGTCTGGTGCCGTCAGCTCGGCCACCAGGTGGCCTACGCCGCGTACTACGGACAGGACGAGCCCAGGCGGCTGCTCCCGGACGAGCTGGACTTCGTCTTCCTCTCCACCTACACGCAGTCGAGCGCGATGGCCTATGCGCTGGCGAAGCTCTATCGAAGGGAAGGGACCCTGACGGTCATCGGAGGACCCCACGCCAGGTCCTTTCCGACGGACTGCCTGCGCTTCTTCGACTGGGTCGTTCTCGAATGCGACAAGACCTTGATCGACGACCTCCTCCGAGGAGCGTTCGACCGGAATTCCATCGTCACCAGCGGCCGTCCCCTGCGCGACATCCCGAGCGTCGAGGAGCGGATGCCGGAGATCGCGACCTCCGCTTTTTCAAAGGGAAGGCCCGTATGGTCCAGCATGGTGCCGCTGTTGAGTAGCGTGGGCTGCCCCTACGCTTGTGACTTCTGCGTGGACTGGAACAACGACTACGCGCTGCTTCCCCTCGACCGCCTGGAAGCCGATCTCAACTTCATGTCGAGCCGGTGGCCCCGAGTCATGGTCGCGTACCACGACCCGAACTTCGGGGCGAAGTTCGACCAGGTCCTGTCCGTGATGGAACGGGTGCCGCAGCCGACGCGCAACCCCTATGTCATGGAAAGCTCCCTCTCGATACTGAAGGGACCCCGGCTGCGTCGTCTCAAGGACACGCGCTGCGTCTACGTCGCGCCGGGGGTCGAGTCGTGGCAGGCGTATTCCGAGAAGGTCGGGGTCGGCAAGAGCGCGGGAAGGGACCGGCTCGAGCGTCTCGTTGATCGTTTCGAAGAGCTCCGAGATCACGTCGTGGGCCTGCAGGCCAATTTCATCTTCGGCACTGACGTGGATCGCGGCGACGAGCCCGTGGAGCTGACCAAGGAGTTCATGCGGCGGCTTCCGTTCGTCTGGCCCACGATCAACATCCCGACGCCTTTCGGGGGCACGCCGCTCTACGACCGGTGTCTTGCCGAGGGCCGGATTCTCCGCTCCATGCCGTTCAGCTTCTACTACACCCCCTACCTGGTCACGACGCTCAAGAACTATCACCCGATCGAGTATTACGAGAAGCTGGCGGACATGTACTCCGCCATGACCTCCGGCACGATGATCGCAGATCGGTTGTTCACGGACGCGCCGGCGGCGCTTCGGATGCTGCACGTGCTGCGGAGCCTCGCGATGAAGAAGTTCCTCGCCGCGTTCCGCCGCATTCGGAACATGCTGCAGAACGATCGCGGGTTCCGGGCATTTCACGAGGGCCGCTCCGCTGCGCTGCCCGACTACTATCACCGTGTTTACGAGAGCAAGCTCGGCAAGTATGCCGCGCTCCTGTCCCGGGCGGAGCGGACGCCGGTGCTGGAGACGTCGTGAGCGAACCCGAGACGCTCGACCCCGACTCGGGGGTCCGGGGTTCGCGTTTTCGCGGATCAAAACAAAAAAGGGGCGCCCTTGGCGGGCGCCCCAACGTACAACCGTAAGGTCGAACGGTACTTAGTATCTTCCGCCACCGCCTCCGCCGCCACCACTGCGCTCGCGCGCCTCGTTGACGGTCAGCTGACGGCCGTCCATGTCGTGGCCGTTCAGATCGCGGATGGCCTGGTCGGCGTGCTCACTGTTGCCCATCTCGACGAAGCCGAAACCCCGGGGACGCCCGGTGTCGCGGTCGGTGATCAGCTTGACTTCCTCGACCTTGCGATCGTTCTGCTCGAACAGCGAACGCACGGCCATTTCGTCCGCGCTGAAGGGCAAGTTGCCGACGTACAATCTGGTTCCCATCTCTCTAACTCCTTGCTTCCTCCAGGGAAGCACTTCCTCAGGTTCCCGGCCCATGACTCCAACAACGGGTCAGGATCGGTGCCGAAGCGTGCACACTTCGGGCTGGCTTCGGCAAGGCAAAAATTCGTTTCTGTACGATTGATTGCGACCGGGAACCTGCAGCTAACGTATAGCTTTCGAGGAATCCTGTCAAATGCGGTAGCCCGAAGACCTAACCGAGCACCACCAGGACCTCGTGCTCGCCACCGTCGTCGGTCAAATCGACCCGCCCTTCTCCCGGGCGCAGGATTCCGTCAACGCTGACCCGGGATACCCCTCGGCAGACTCCCTGCGGGTTCTCGACGGTAATCCGGTAGAGAGTGTCGCCATGACGGTAGGCGATCTCGAAGCGTTTCCACTCCTTCGGAATGCACGGGTCGATCCGGAGAGCCGATCCTTGCTTCCGGAATCCGAGAATCCACTCCAGACCCGTGCGATAAAGCCAGCCCGCGGCCCCCGTGTACCACGTCCATCCCCCCCGGCCCTCGTGGGGAGGCTCGGAGTAGACGTCCGCGGCCATGACGTACGGCTCCACCTGGTAGCGATCGAGATCGGACCGACCCCTCGTATGGTGAATCGGGTTCAACAGGTTGAACAGCTCGGTGGCCTTGTCTCCCTCGCCGAGCATGGCGAAGGCCGCGACCGACCATATAGCGGCGTGGGTGTACTGTCCGCCGTTCTCCCGGATTCCGGGAACGTAGCCCTTGATGTACCCCGGGTCCAGGGGGGTCCGGTCGAACGGCGGGGACAGCAACTGCAGGAGCCCGCTCTCCCGCCGGACGAGCCGTCGCTCCACGGACTCCATGGCCTGGCGTGCCCGCTCCTCGCTACCGGCGCCTGAAAGAACCGCCCAGGACTGGGCAATGGAGTCGATCCGGCACTCGTCGTTCTCCGCCGATCCGAGCGGCGTCCCGTCGTCGAAGAAGGCCCGCCTGTACCACGCGCCGTCCCACGCCTCCCGCTCCAGCGAAGCCTCGAGGGAAGCGGCCGCGTCCCGCCACCGTGCCGCCCGCTCCCCATCCGCGCGCGCGTCGGCGATGCCGGCGAGTTCTTTCAGGTTCGCGATGAGAAACCAACCCAGCCAGACGCTCTCTCCCCGGCCTTCGTGTCCGACCCGGTTCATGCCGTCGTTCCAATCCCCGGCCCCGATCAAGGGGAGGCCGTGACGGCCCACCTCGAGACTCCGGTCCAGGGCCCGCGCGCAATGCTCGTAGAGCGTGGCCCGATCCTCCGACTCCTTGGGCTCGAAGTAAGCTTCTTGCTGGTCCTTCTCGAGGGCCGCCCCCACGAGCCACGGAACCTCCACGTCGAGCACCGCCCGGTCCGCGGTCGTCTTCAGATAGTGGGCCACCGCATACGGCAGCCACACGCGGTCGTCGGAGATCCGGGTGCGGACCCCGCGGCCGGTCGGGGGATGCCACCAGTGCTGGACATCGCCTTCGGGGAACTGCCGGGCGGCAGCCCGTAGGATGTGCTCGCGCGCGATCTCGGGCTTCGTCACCGCCAGAGCCATGACGTCCTGCAGCTGGTCGCGGAATCCGTACGCCCCTCCGGACTGGTAGAACGCGGAGCGGCCCCATACTCGGCAAGAGAGCGTTTGATAGAGAAGCCAGCGGTTCAGGAGAAGGTCCATGGAGGGGTCGGGCGTCTTGACCTGAACCGCACCCAGCACCTCGTTCCAGTGCTCCTGGACCTCGCCGAGAACCTCGTCGCAGCTCACCGTGCGGTAGCGATCGACCAGGGATCGCGCCTGCTCGTAACCTTCCCCCTGCCCCAGGAAGAACAGCACCTCGGTGCGTTCCCCCGGTTCGAGCTCCACTTTCGTCTGAAGGGCGGCACATGGATCCAGACTGGCTCCGACCTTTCCCGAGAGCTCCGTGCCACGCTCGAGCGACGCGGGGTGGTCGAGGCTCGCGTTGCGGCCCAGGAACTCGAGGCGGTCGCCGGTCCAGGAGGTCTGGCGGCCGCACAGGTCGGCGAACGCGATCCGGTTCGCGAACTCCCTGTTCCAGGCGTTTCGCGCAAACATCGCTCCGGTCGCGGAGTCGATGTCGGTGACCACGAAAGGAGCGGACCCGGTGCGCCCGACACCCAGCACCCACTCCGCATAGGCCGTCACCGAGAGCCGCCGCTTGCGCCCACCCCGGTTCTCGAGAGTGAGGCGAGAGATCTTGATCGGATCGCGCAGCGATACCATTTGCAGGAGGTCCAGCGCGATGCCGTGAGAGGTGTGCTCGAAGCGGCTGTACCCCTGGCCGTGCCGGATGACATAGGGCTGGGCGTCTTCGCGGATCGGGAGAGCGGTCGGCCCCCAGACCCGACCGCTGTCCTCATCGCGCACATAGAAAATCTCGCCCGGTGTGTCGCTGACCGGATCGTTCGACCACGGCGTGAGCTTGTTCTCGCGGCTGTTCTCGGACCAGGTATAGCCCGAGCCCGACTCCGAGACCTGGAAACCGAACCCCGGGTTGGCCACCACATTGACCCAGGGAGCCGGGGTCCACTGCCCCCTGCCCAGGACCGTGACGTATTCTCGGGCGTCCGGCGTGAATCCTCCCAGGCCGTTCCAGAGCTCGAGATCCAGTGCTGGAGGGGAAACGGTCCGGGCCGACTCGCGCGGCACGCGGAGCCGGGGCGGGACCGGCCCCGGACTCGAGAGCTGCAGCCGCACCACCTGCTCGGCCAGCGTCCCGCGGCGCGCCACAATCAAGACTCGCGCCGCTGCGCGCAGGAGGATCCGATCCTGCGGGGGCAGGAGGTCGGCCCGCAGTACGAATACGCCCCCGTGCTCCCCGTGCTTCTCGTGGTCGGCCACGGACCGGCTTGCGCGCACCATGGCTTCGAGGGACTCCTGGAGATCCTGTGCGTAGGAGGTGCCCTTCGCATTGAGGATCACCAGGTCGGCGGAGATCCCCTTGAGGTGCCAGTACTCGTGCGCCCGCACGAGCTGCCTCACGACGTTGCGGTCGTCGTCCCCCTCGATCTGCACCACGGCGATCGGAAGATCGCCGGAGATTCCGTAGGCCCACAGCCCCGACGGGCCACGGCGGTTCCTGGCCACGACCTGGGGCGCCACGCGCGACGTGGGATCGGTATAAAGCAGACGATTGGCCAGACGCTGGAAGAGGTGCGCCTCGTCTCGGGTGATCCGGAGGTGGTGTAGCTGAATCTGGGCCTGCGTCCAGGCCAGCGAGCTTTCTCGCCCGAACGTCGCCGGCTGGCAGTACTTCTCCGCAGTCTCGAGAGCCTCGTCCCGGGAAGGCGCCACCAGCGTGGTGAACACGAGATGGACCGTCCCTCCGGCGGGAATCGCCACGCGGCGCCGGAGGCTCACGATCGGATCCAGAACCGTTCCTGCCGTGTTCGAGAGCGGCCCCCCGTCAACCACCGAGAGCGGCGTCCGAACTCCGCGGCCCCGGCCCAGAAAGCGCGCGCGGTCGCTCTCGTACTGCAACTCGCCGACCGTCTCTCCCTCGACCGCGGCCAGGTGGGCGAGCCAGACCTGGGGCTCCACGGACGAACGAGGGCGACGGGTAGCCAGCAAGGTCCCGAGCTTCGAGACGAACTCCGTCTCCACGAACAGGTTCGAGAACGCGGGGTGGGCCTCGTCCGCGCCCTGCGGAGCCAGCACGACCTCGGCATAGGAAGTGACGTCGATCTCACGGTCACGGTTCTCGAGATCGGTCAGCGTCAGCCGGCGAAGCTCGGCGTCGTCCTCGGGGGAGACCACGATCTCGAGGGCGATCGAAAGGGAGCGGTGCCGCTGCGTGATCTTGGCCCGGTCTTCCGAGTAGACCACGTCGTAGGCGTCCGCTTCGGTTCCGCTGGGCTGGAATCCGGCGGACCACACGTCCCCGGTCTCCGCTTCCCGCAGGAACAGGAACGAGCCCCAGCAGTCACGGGTCGTGTCCTCCCGCCAGCGGGTGACGGCAAGGCCGCCCCACCGGCTGAACCCGGAGCCTGCCGCCGTGACCATGACCGTGTAGCGGCCGTTGGAAAGAAGATGGGTGCGGGGGGTGACGTCGTGAGGTGATTCGAATCGACGCAGGGTGGAGGGAACGATGTCGCGCACGAGCGCGGCCTCACGCACCTCCTCGCTCCGGGGCCGGGCCACGGCCACCGCGCGCGGCGTTCGCTCCTGGAGCAGTAGCTCCGCCGCCTGCACCAGGGGGTGGGCGTGAAAACGCCTCCGGGTGAGGCCGTCGTGAACGACGTTCCCCAGGGAAACCAGGGTCATCCCCTGGTGGTGGGCCATGTAGGCCCGGACCACGACCACCGGGGTCTTCTCCGGCAACCTCGAGGGAGTGTAATCGAGGGCTTCATAGAAACCGTAGGCGCCCCGGGCACCTGCTTCTTCGAGGCGGGCGAAGTTGCTCAGGGCGGCCTTGGGATCCACCATCGCCGCGAGCGCGGTGGCGTAGGGAGCCACGACCACGTCCTCGAACAGTCCTCGCTTGAGCCCCAGGCCGGGAACACCGAAATCCGAGTACTGATACGTGAGCTGCACGTCGCGGAGGTTGTAGGCCGATTCCGAGACTCCCCACGGAACCCCCCGATCCGCGCCGTATCGGATCTGGCGCCCCACCACCAGGCGGCAGGTGAGATCGAGAAGGCTCTGGGCGGGCTGCCGCATCACGATGTACGGCATCAGGTATTCGAACATGGACCCCGACCATGACAGGAGGGCCGCGCCACGCCCCACCGGCGTGAGAGACCGGCCGAGAAGGAACCAGTGCTTGGGTGAAACGTCGCCCTTGGCGATCGCCATGAAGCTCGCCAACCTGGCCTCCGAGGCCAGCAGGTCGTAGCTGCCGGGATCGAGCGCGCCGTCGGTCACTCGGTAGCCGATGGAGAACAGCCTGCGCGAGGAGTCGAAGAGGAACTGGAAGTCCATGGAGTGGACCATGCCTTCGGCGATCATGGCGAGGGCGGAGAGACGATGCCCGAGGATCGTCGCCCCATCGGGCGAGGTCGTCTCGAGATCGCGGGCATGGCTACGGACGGAGTTCCGAACCGCCCTGGCCCAGACCAGGATCTCGGAACGGGAATCGTCTTCGATTTCGCTCGAGAGCGTGCCCGCGATGTCCAGAAGCTGCGATGCCCGGGTCTCCAGTTTCTCGAGCCGTTCGGCCCAATCGGGAAGGGTGGTCGGGGGATCGTCCAGAACGGCCGACATCGCCGCCGCGGCTTCCCGAAGCTGCTTCGTCGTGACCGCCTCCGTGCCCTCGGCCTTCTTCACGGAATCCAGAACCAACTGCAGAGCGTCGCGGGCTCCCTCCAGCACCTCGGGACCGAACCGAGGACGATGCGCCAGCTCGTGGCACGCTTGAGCCATGGCGATCAGGTGCCCGGCCAGATTGCCGCTGTCCACGGTGGAAACGTAGACAGGCTCCAGCGGCCGGAGGTCCCGGGTGTCGTACCAGTTGCAGAAGTGGCCGCGGACGCGGCGCAGCTTGGCCATGGTCTCCAGCGTGGCCTCGAGCCTTCCCGTCATCTCCAGAAGCCCGATCCAGCCAAAGTCATGGGCGACCACCGTGCTCAGGAGATACAGCCCCAGATTCGTCGGCGAGGTGCGGTGCGCTTCGACAGGCTCGGGGTCTTCCTGGAAGTTGTCCGGCGGGAGGGCATGCTCGTCGTCATCCACGAACGTCTCGAAGAAGCGCCACGTCCGCCGGGCGATGAGCCGCAACGAGTGCGTTTCCCTGGGGGAGAGAATCTGCTTCCTGGCGGTCTTTGTCGGGACGCTGATTCGCCAGGCGAGGACCGGCGCCAGCATCCAGAGGAGAACGAGCGGCGCGGCCGCGGGCCAGGCTTGCGGCTTGAGCCACAAGAAGAGGAAGCCCGCTCCGACGGCGAGGGCCACGCCCCAGCGAAGGTCCCGGTAGAAGGCCCGGAGCCTCAGGTCGGCCCCGTAGCTCGCCTGGGCAGCCGTCACCCATTCGAGCAAGTGCCGTTTCGTGAGGTAGAGCCGGCCGAGCGTGCGCACCACGGCATCCGCCATGAGCCAGGCCCGGTGGGCCAGCATCGTGATGACCAGGAGCATCTGCGACAGGGCCACGGAGATGTCGTGGCCCACGGCTCGCAAGTGGCTTCGCTTGGAGATCCCCCATCGCCGGGGGAGGAGGCCATCAAGGACCGGGATGACGGTCGGCACGGCGATGGATCCGACAACCAGGCCGGTCCACAGGAGGGGAGGCACGCCGGGCAGGATCCAGGCGGCCACCGCTAACAGAAACGAGAAAGGTGCTACGAGACTTCGGCGGAGATTGTCCACCATCTTCCATCGGCCGCGGGTGGGGATACGAACACTCTGCTTTCGCCCCGCGGCGTCGCGCGCTTGGCCCAGGATCCAGGGCAGGAGCTGCCAGTCGCCCCGCGCCCATCGATGGTCGCGGCGGGCGGCGACCTCGTAGTTGGAGGGGAACTCCTCGAAGAGGTCCACATCGGTCAACAACCCGACGCGCGTGAACAGTCCCTCGAACAGGTCGTGGCTAAGGAGCGTGTTCTCCGGGACCGTTCCCTCGAGCGCCGACTCCAGGGCATCGACGTCGTAAATTCCTTTTCCCGTGTACGACCCCTCCTCGAAGAGGTCCTGATACACATCGGAGACCGCGGCCGCGTACGGATCCACGCCTCCGGGGCCCGAGACGATCCGCTGGTAAACCGTGCTCGCCGGACCTGTCGGCAACGACGGCGTGATCCGGGGTTGCAGGACCGCGTAGCCTTCGACGACGCGTCCTTTGCGGGGGTCGAAGCGCGGCCGGTTCAACGGGTGTGCCGCCGCCCCGACGAGGCGGTAGGCGCTTGCCTTGGGGAGGCGGGTGTCGGCGTCCAGCGTGATGACGTAACGGACCCCTCGGGGCACCGTGGGCGGCTGTTCACAGATCGGAACGAAGGTGGTGTCCTCGGCGCCGCGAAGAAGCCGGTTCAGCTCCTGGAGCTTCCCTCGCTTCCTCTCCCAGCCGATCCACTTGCCTTCCTTCTCGTTCCAAAGACGGCGACGATGCAACAACAGGAAACGACCCCCGGCTCCCGTCGGATCCTCGTATCTGCGGTTGAGGCGCGCGATGCCGTCGGCCAGCGCGGTGAGGAGATCCTCGTCGCCGGGCATACTCTCGGCGGGCGCGTCCGCCCAGTCGCTGAGCAGGGCGAAGTGGAGATGGCCTTCGGGATTCGCCAGATAGTGCACCTCGAGCCGCTCGACCTGCTCTTCGATCTCGTCGTGGCTCGTGAGCATCATCGGCACGACGACCAGGGTTCGAAGCTCCGGAGGCACACCATGGGCGAGGTCGAGCTTGGGGAGCAACCTGGGTGGCATGAGCATCGGGACCAGGCGATGGACGAGGGCCACCGCGATCTCCGAGGCGGGTACGACACCCAGGATTCCCAGCAAGACGAGGGCGGAGATGCCCGCCCCGATCGTCCAGGTCCGGAACAGCAGGCTGGAGAGCAGCAGGGCGGTCAGGACGGCAATCGCTCCGAGGTATCCGGGAGTCGCATGGGCGCGATAGAAGCGGCGGAGCCGGATTCGCAACGGAACGCGAACCCCCAGACGCTTCTCGAAAGCCAGCCTGCCCCGTGAAAGGAGGTAGTACCCAGGATCCTCCTCGGCACGCTCCGGAATACCGGGAAGCCCCGGCTCGCCTGCGCCCGCCGCCTTCGCGCTCGCCCGGGTCGCGTTCCCGGCCGCCAGCACGCTTTCCCGCGCCACCTCGATCTCCGAACGTCCCGAGCCCCGCGAGAGCAGCTCGATCCGGGCTCGGTACTCGTCCCGCGTCGCAAAATCGAAGGCGGCGAACCCGGGAGCGGCGCGGAGCACGTCGTCCACCAGACTGACGCCCTCGACGAACTCCGTCCAGTCGATGCTGGACATCCAGCGCATGCTGGTGATGATGTTGCGGACGGTGACGTTGGCTGCCGCCTGGGCATGGTGTTCCTGGGAAACCACCTCATCGGCCGACGTCCCCTGGGAGCTCAGCTTCTCGTCGAGCCAGGCCAGGGACGGCACGATCGATGGCCCCTGGTCGCGAAGTCGCTGGACGAGCTGCACGGCGAACGGGCGGCGCAACGGGGCGTCACCCAGAGGCTCCAGAACATCGTGGGTGTCCTCGGCCGGCCCGCCGCTCAGGCCCAGCAGGCGGTCCGCCAGCTCGTCGGCCATCGCTCGCGCCTCTCGAGAGCGGACGATCAGCTGCGACAGCCGCCGCAGGTTTTCCACCAGCGCGACGCGGAGGTGGATGGCGACCGCCCACAGCTCCCCGATGGTGAGCGGCCGGGCGCGCTGGTAGGCGCGGACAAATCGCTGCAGCGTCTCCAGCTCGAACCGGCTGTCGGTGTGGGCCACGTAGGCCCAGGCGAGCCCGTAGACGCACGGGTATCCTGCAAGGTGGCCCGAGGCGATCTTCGGCAGCAGGCGGTAGTAGCTTCCCGGAAGGTGGTCCCGGATCCCCCGGATCTGTTCCTCCACGATGTGGAAATTGTCGAGGAGCCACTCCGCTGCGGGCGTGATCTCGCTTTTCTCCCGGACCGTCTCGGCGATGCTGCGGTACGCGGCCAGGAGCACCTGGGCGTTGTCGCGGACCCTCGGGCGGAGATTCCGTCCCTTGGAAGGCTCGTCCGTGGTGCGCTGCGCCGCGGCCAGGCTCTCGGCGTGTTGCTCGAGGCGCTCGATGCCGAAGAGCTCGGCGCGAATCGGCTCTTCCCACTGGATCGGGGCGACGATGACGGTGTCGGTGGTGCTCATATGGAGCTTCTGTTCCAGGTCGTCACTCTGGTCAACTTCAAGTCCTTCTCTCGCAGATCGGCCCTTCTACCAGACTGCCGTTCCACCACTCTGCGCTCGCTAGCGCGAGAAGTCCAGACAACCCGCCGTCCGGGAGCAGCGCGAAGGATCACGGAGTCGCAGTAATGCTCGTGTTTACATGCACAACGCGAGTTGCTGACGGAGGCGGGAGGTACTCAGGTAGGTGCGACTTCTCGCCGGCCCCGATTCAGTTCGGAACCCGCCGCTCGAGCTCGTCGAGCCAGTTGACCACCACGGTCACACCCGCGGGGGCGGTGTCGTCACCGGCGCTCTCGACCAGAACCCCAAGCGAAACTCGCCTCGAACCCGACTCAGAAGTCCTTCGAAACTTCGGCGGTGCCACGGCTGCGCGAACCTTGGATTGACGCTTGATTTAGCGCCGGGGTTCGCCGTGCGAGTCTTGGTTCACCATCCCGTCGTCGTTCAGGGTATGCAGGCATGGTCGTTTTGCCGCAGCATTCCCGTGCCGTCGTTGTCGAGGCCGCTTTCGGTTCCGCCGGCCGTCGTGCCGGTGACCAGCGAAAAGGCTAACTGGCCCGGCAGGGGCGCGAGTCCGTCGACGGTCAGTGTCGCGGCCAGCCCACACGACCGCGTGGCCAGTGGATTCGAGCCCGGCAGCTGGGTATAGGAACCACCGGCAAGCAGCTCGGCGAGGTTGCCGGTGTAAAGGTTCCAGGCCACGAAGCCGTTCTCGGCCTGCCAATCGAGGTGATCCGAGTCCGGCGCCAGCAGGTAGATCAGGCCGTCGTCGAAATCGCAGAGGTCGCCGACACCGTCGCCGTTCGTGTCGCCCTGCCCCGAGTTGGACAGGACGGGACAGTTGTCGCAGAGGTCTCCGGCCCCGTCGCCGTCGCCGTCGGCCTGGTCGACGTTGGACGTCCCCGGGCAGTTGTCCGGCGGACAGGTGCTGGCCGGGTGGCCGGGATCGCCGAAGCCGTCGCCGTCGGAGTCGGTGCAGGGGTCACAGGCGTCGCCGAGGCCGTCGCCGTCGGAGTCCACGCCGCCCCAGTCGCCGAGGGTGGGGCAGCCGTCGCAGGCGTCGCCCGAGCCGTCGTGGTCGGTATCCACCTGCGCCGGATTGGCGTCGACGGGACAGTTGTCACAGGCGTCGCCCAGGCCGTCGCCATCGGCGTCGGATTGACCCGGGTCGATGGCCAGCGAGACGATCTCGACGTCGTCGACGGCGAAGGTGTGCCCGTTAGCGTCGTCGCCGGTTTCGTAAACGAAGACGATCCGAACCGTCTGGCCGGCGTAGGCGCTGATGTCGAACGTGTGCGTCATCAGGCTGCCCGTGCCGTCGGCCAACGCGGTGCAGTCGTTGAGCAGGTCGTAGCTCAGGCCACCGTCGAGGCTGATCCCGACGTCGTGCATGTCCAGGCCGCTCGACGTGGTGCAACTGCCCGCTTCGTCGAAAGACAGCGCGCCGAACGACAGGTCCAGCGGGCCGATGGAGGGGAGCTGGATCGAGGGACTGAGAAGCAGGCTGGCCTCGACCGAGCTGTTCGCCGCGCAGGTCGATCCGTCGTTGCCGTTGGATACCGCCATCGTGCTGCCCAGGGCGTCGCCGCGGCACGACTGCGTGTCGAGGTGCCACGTGTCGACGCCTCCGGGCCGCGCGGCGCTGGACCAGCCCGTGCTGCCGGTCTCGAAGTCCGAGCCGGCGAGCAGGACCGGTTCACCGGAGCAGTTGTCGCAGGCGTCGCCCACGCCGTCGCCGTCGGTGTCGGACTGCGCGGGGTTGCCGACGCTCGGACAGTTATCCGCGCAGCTCAGCAAGCCGTCGCCGTCGTCGTCGAGCTCGTCGCCGGGCACCCGTCGGGAATCGGTGTACTCGACGACCAGTACGGGTCGCACGAGCGAATTCGGATGCTCCCTGGAGTCGAATCGTCGAGCGGTGATCAGGGTCGTCTCGTCCCCAATGAGCACCCAGCCGAAGTTGCCGCCCGGATTGTCGTACCAGTTCTGGACGTCCGCCACGAGACCGGCCGTCGAGCTCCAGCTCGTCGGACCGTTGGCGGGGGGCACGCTGGCCGTCGCGCTGGCTGTCGGGTCGTAGTCTCCGCCCGGGGCCGTCCATGGAAGCGCTGATCCGAAGAACCGCTCGGTCCAGGTGACGTCGCCGGGTTGGGCGACCGTGCCGGTGCCTTCGGGCCCATTGGCGTCGGAGGCTCCCTCTCCCCAGTCGGCGAGCACGCGATGCAACTGGTGGTCGCGCGCCAGCTCGTCGATCGTCCTGGACACGTTCAACGTGAGCGTGACATTCGTGACCGTCGCCCCGGCCGGCAGGCCGCCGGCGATGTCGAAGTGCAACAGCGCCCGACGAAAGTCGCCGTTCGCCGTCTTGCCTCCGAACAAATGCTGTCCCGCGCCGTTGGCGGTCGCACCGCTCTCGCTGAACAGGGTGCCGTCCCGGTCGGGCGACAGCAAGGCGATGCCGCCACCCGCCACGCACGTCTCCGGAGTGCAACTGCAGTCGTTGTCCTTGCCGTCGCACACCTCGATGTTGCCGGGGTAGTTGGTCGGGTCGGCGTCGTCGCAGTCGCCGTCGCAGACGCTCACACCGTCACCGTCGAGGTCGGATGCGTCGCAGCCGTAGAGCGCCTGGTCGGCGAAGTACTCGGTCTGGACCTCCGCGGCGTCGAGCGCGCCGTCGAAGATGGAGAGCTGGGCGATCGCCCCGGACATCTCCCGGGTGTAGCTGCCGTTGGCCGCGACGCCCGTTCCGACCCCGATCTCGCTGAACTGATCACCGAGACAGGTCGAGCTCGTGTTCGCGTACACCTCGACGCCGTCGAGATAGACGCGGACCTCCGAGGCATCGCCGTCGATCTGCTTGTCGATCTTCGACACCACCAGGTGGTACCAGGTGTCGCCGGCCAGGGCCGCGCCGGTATTGATCCACGCGCCGGTGCAGTCCCAGAAGTACAGCAAGCCGTTGAGGTAGCTGACGCTCGTCGCCTGGTACGGCGACGTGTACCGCTCGACCCACTCCACGACGATCTCGCGGTCGTTGTTGGCCGGAGGCGTTCCCGCGGTGGGGCTGGTCTTGAACCACATCGCCACCGAGTGGTCCCCCGTGGGGTTCAGCTCGGGAATACTGCCGGCCGGGATCGTCACCCGCTGGTCGTTCGTGCCGTCGTATTCCAGGCGATACGGATCGCTCGGGACGCCCGTGCCCTGCCAGCCGCTGTTGGCATCGCCGGCGAAGTTGG
>Ga0316194_10000922_pt1 | contig 20036 bp, 17 predicted proteins | sample CroRivsedime1_MG_FD_204936 | JGI IMG/M metagenome (GOLD analysis project Ga0316194, IMG submission 204936) | Coastal sediment microbial communities from Maine, United States - Cross River sediment 1 | ecosystem: Environmental > Aquatic > Marine > Coastal > Sediment | place: USA: Maine...
GTGAGAGTTCGCCGCGAAGATAGCGATCGTACTTCGAGTCGAACGGTGAAAATTCCGCAGTGTTTTCAAATGCGGCAATGGCCGTCGCGACAGAAATCTGTGCCTGTTCGGGCGTATCCAGGGACGATGCACCCGTCAGTTCTTCGAACGCGGCGGCATAGCCGGGGATAGCGCGCATGCTTTTGCGTACTGCATCGGCGTTGGGCAGTGCCATTTCAATAGGGTTGAGTATGGGTTCCTGTGCCTGCTCGATCATGGTTGCCGCGCGGCCATCGACGAAAAAGCCGCCGACGTGCTCTCCATCGACATTCCGATGGAAGTCCGGTGTTAATGACACGTAGCTCAACGAGGGCGCATTGCGATCACCCAGCGATACGCCGTCATCGCCCAGTGACGCTGCGCCGGCGACGCCGTTGTCCCTGGCATCCGAAAACGCCCGTGACGGATCGTGACAGGACGAACAAGACTGTTTCCCGTTCGCCGACAGTCGTGCATCGAAAAACAGCGCGCGCCCAAGCTCAGCCAGATCGCTGCTGGCAGGATTCGCCAACGCCAGGCTTGCAGTGGCGAGTACAACGGCAAAGATCCCACCCTGTACCTGCAATGTCGGCTTTCGAATCAGCGTCATGCCGTTGATCGTATTTCGAGAGGGGTGACATTATCAATCTCAAGCGGTAAATCTACGTATAGAATGATTTACTAAATTAGGTAAAGCTAATATATAGAAGATGGCGCGCTTGATCGAGCAGCCTCGAGCAGGAGATGAACATGAAGTTCGGCACACGCTGGCCCCCGGTACCGGCCGGTATCCTCATCGGAATCAGTATGTTATTGGCTTTCGTCGTTGCCGGCAGGGGTATAGGCGCGAGCGGGGCAATGACGCGCTTCGTCGCCTGGGTGCAGCATGGCCTGTTCCCGGCTGCCACCGAGCAAAGTGCCTACTTTGGCAAATATTTCGCCGACGGAGCGCATCCGCTGAACGACTATGTCGTGTTTCTTTTGGTGGGCTTGCTTATCGGGAGTTTTGTCGCTGCCTGGCTTAGTGGGGAGCTTCGTGTCGAAGTCCTGCGCGGGCCGCGAAGTTCAATCGCGTACCGCCTTGTGCTCGCACTGGCAGGTGGTGTGCTGGCCGGGTTTGCGGCTCGCCTGGCACGCGGCTGCACGAGCGGGCAGGGGCTGGTCGGTGGTGCTGAGCTTTCTGTCGGTGCCTGGGTCTTTCTGATGTGCATTTTTGTTGGTGGCTGGATGGCCGCCTGGTTTGTGAGAAAACAATGGATATGATCGCACCGCTCGCCAAGACGGGCATGATCTCGTCCTCTCTCAATCTCTGGTTGGCTGTGCCAATCGGTTTCGTATTCGGGTTTGCTCTGTTTCATGCCGGGTTCACCGATAGCCGCCGCATCGCATGGGCGTTCTATTTCAAGGACGTCGGTGTTCCCGTCGTCATGTTCTCGGCCATTGCAACCGGCATGCTCGGTCTGTGGGGGCTGAGCCTGATCGGGTTTCTGGATATTTCGATGGTCTATATGCTGCCGACGTTCCTGCTGCCAATGGCCGTCGGCGGATTGATATTTGGTCTCGGGATGGTAATCGGTGGCTACTGCCCTGGAACAGCAGCCGCATCGATCGCAACCGGCAAGATTGACGCAGTGGTTTTCATCGTTGGATTCCTTGTTGGTAGCCTGGTTTTCGGTGATTTCTTCCCCGTGTGGGGGGATTTCTACAACAGCAATTACATGGGTGCATACCGCCTTGATCAATGGCTTGGCATAGGGCTCGGCACGACGGTCTTGTTGGTCGTACTGATCGCGGTGGGTGGTACGATCTTCATGCGCTTTGTGCAAAACAAAGTCTGGCCGTCGACCGAAACGGATCCACAAGAGAAGCAGGTCGTGAAATTGCAGGGCGCACTGATCGCGGTAGCAGTCACGATTGGATTCGTTTTCGCATTCTTCCCCAGCGAAAGGTTCATTGACGACCATGTCGAGACGCCTTACTACATCGTGCCGAAAACAACTGTCATGCCGGGAAACAGCGAATGAAACGACGTGAATTCATCAAAGTATCCAGCCTGCTTGGCGCAAGTGCCACGGTGTCTCCGACCTTCCTGCTGGGGGGGTGTGTGGCGGCGCCTTTGCCCGGCACAGGCGTCGTCAGCAAGACGCCTACTGTTTGCGACATGTGTTTCTGGAAGTGCGCGGGCGACGTTTACAAAGAAGATGATGAGCTGTGGAAGATCACCGGCAATGCAGAAGACCTGCACAGCGGTGGACGACTGTGCACGCGCGGCACCGGTGGTCCAGGTGCCTACCTCGATCCTGATCGACTGAAGAAACCGCTCATGCGGGTCACGGTCGATGGTCGCCAGACGTTCAAGGAAGTTTCGTGGGACGAGGCGCTGAATTTCATCAGTGAGAAAATGCAGTCGATCGCCGAGACCGCAGGGCCTGAAAGAATGCTGATGCTGAACCACGGCGCAGGCAGCAGTCATTTTCTGCATTTGTTGCGTGCGTATGGTTCGAACAGCCATGCCGAACCTGCGTTCGCGCAATGCCGTGGTCCGCGCGATGTCGGTTTCAGACTGACGGTTGGCGAGTCGGCAAGTTCTCCCGAACGCACGGACATGGCGAATGCGAAATGCATTGTGTTACTGGGCTCGCATATCGGTGAGAACCTGCACAATGCACAAGTACAGACATTGGCCGAGGCGATCAACAAGGATGTCACGCTGATAACGGTCGATCCGCGCTTCTCGGTCCCGGCCGGTAAATCCAAGTACTGGTTGCCGATCAAACCGGGTACCGACATCGCACTATTGCTCGCATGGATGAACGTGCTGATCAGTGAAGATTTGTGCGATACAGATTATCTTGAGCGCTATGCCATCGGTTTCGAGCAACTGGCCGAGCACGTTCGGGATTACACGCCTGAGTGGGTATATCTTGAGACCGGTATCCGTCCTGAGGTGATTCGCGAGACGGCGCGGGAGATGGCGAAGGCGTCACCCGCGACGATAGTCCACCCCGGGCGCCATGCGGTTTGGTATGGCGATGATACCCAGCGCAGCCGGGCCATTGCGATGCTCAATGCATTGCTGGGGTCCTGGAATCGAAAGGGCGGCTTCTATATCCCGGAAAAGATCGATCTTCCCGCCTACCCATTGCCGGCTTATCCGAAGCCCAAAGCGACGACAGCTGACGCCTACCCGGGCAAGTGGCCGTTTGCGAGCCAGGGTGTCACGAATGGGGTCATCGACGCATCGGTCGGCGAGGATGCATTCTTCAAGGGCTGGCTGGTTTATGGCACTAACCTGCCGCAGACGATCCCGGCTGTGGAGGCGAAGCTGAAAGCGGCAGCCGATTCGCTCGACTTATTGGTCGTGGTGGAGACCATGCCCTCGGAAATGACCGGGTACGCAGACGTCATCCTGCCTGAGTGCACATACCTGGAGCGTTACGACGAATTGCGAAACTCCGGTGAGCGACATCCCTCTCTGGCGTTACGGATGCCGGCCTTCGAGCCAAAATACGAGAGCAAGCCAGGTTGGTGGATCGCCAAACAACTTGGTCACCGTCTTGGGCTGGATGAATATTTTCCCTGGGAAGATTTCTCCGAGAAACTCGACTGGCAGCTCAAGCAGGTGGGCAGCTCGCTTGAAGAAATGCAGAAAATCGGGGTGAAGAATTTCCCACGCAAGTATCCCTTGTATTTCAAGGAGGGACAGCGCGTTCAGTTCGGCACGCCGAGTCGCAAGATCGAACTTTATTCGCAGCAGCTGGAGGAGAAGGGTTTCGACCCTATGCCGGTCTACACGCCGCCTGATCCTGTGCCGAGGGGCTATTACCGGCTCAACTATGGCCGCATGCCGGCCCATACGTTTGGCAAGACCACCAACAACCCGCTGCTGTTCCAGCTCGCACCGGAGAATCAGTTGTGGGTGAACCCGCTTGTCGCAAACGAGTGGGCAATTGAAAATGCCGAGTACGTGCGGCTGGCAAGCCCAAACGGGGTAATCAGCAACAAGATCAGGGTACGCGTCACTGAGCGAATCGGACCGGACTCAGTGTTCATGGCGCATGGTTTTGGCCACAAATCCAAGCGTATGCGATTGACCGCCGGAGTTGGTGCCGATGATTCGGAATTGATGAGCAACATAAAGATTGATCCGATCATGGGCGGCACCGGGATGCGTGCGAATTTCGTCACGTTCGTCAAAGAGCAGGCCTGAGGAGATTATCGATGACAACCTATGCCATGGTGATCGATACCAGGACCTGCATCGGCTGCGGCGACTGCGTTGTTGCCTGCAAGACCGAGAATAAAGTGCCGGATGGTCTGAATCGGGATTGGGTTGTGGAGGCGACCAGTGGCACCTACCCGAACCTGAAGACGGAGTTTCGTTCCGAGCGCTGCAATCACTGCTCTAATGCAACTTGCGTGACACTGTGTCCCACAGGCGCAAGTCATCACTGGAATGATACGAACATCGTGCTGGTCGACGCGGAAAAATGCACGGGTTGTAAAGCGTGCATCGCCGCTTGTCCTTACGATGCGCGTCTTGTCATGCACCCGGATGGCTACATCGACAAATGCACCTTCTGTCATCATCGCGTTGACAAGGGCCTGGATCCAGCCTGCGTGTCGAGTTGCCCGACGCGCTGCATGCATTTCGGTTCACTCGACGATCCGCACAGCAAGGTGAACCATTTATTAAAGACGCGCGAGCACAAAGTGCTTGTTCCGGAAACGGGCAATGATCCCAATGTCTACTACTTGATTTAAGGCCACAACAGAATGTCGGAAGAACTACTCGTTACCGCGAGAAGCAACGCGCTGATTGATCCCAGCTTGCATATCTGGACCTGGGAAGTGGCGATGTACCTGTTCATGGGTGGGCTAACGGCAGGCATCATGGTCTTTGCCGCCTTGATGACAGTGCGAGACAAGGATCAGGTGGCCCCCTTTGCCACTACTCGCCTGGCGCTCCTTGCGCCCATCGTCTTGTCGATCGGTATGACAACCTTGTTTCTCGATTTGGAACACAAACTTTTTGTATACCGGTTTTACACGTCATTCCAGATTACATCCCCGATGTCATGGGGCGCCTGGATTCTGATCGTCGTATACCCGATATCGGTACTGCAAATTCTGTCGACCGTTCGAACCGGGTACCCGTCTTTCGCGGCAACTATCGACAGGTTGGTGATTGGGCGGCTGATCACGGACTGGTGTGAGCGCAACCGCAGGAAGATCGCGTTTTCGGTTATTCCTTTCGCCGTGGCGCTGGGCATCTATACGGGTATTCTGCTCAGTGCTTTCGGTGCCAGGCCATTCTGGAATTCCGGCGTGCTGGGACTGCTGTTCCTGGTCTCGGGCTTGTCTACGGCCGCAGCGCTGGTGGTGCTCATCGCGCGGCAAAAGAGCGAGAAGGAATTATTTACCGGCCTGGACCTGGTGCTGATTTTCGCCGAGATCGCCCTGGTCGCGCTATCCCTGATTAGCCTGGCGTCGGGGTCGGGCCAGCATATCGATGCACTGCAAAGCGTCATGGGCGGTGCCTATACATTCGAATTCTGGGTCCTGTTCGTTGGCATCGGACTGCTAATTCCCGCGCTGCTGGAAATCCTGGAGATGGCGGGCATCAGTAAGTCGCTGGCAATGCTCGCACCCGTATTGGTGCTCATTGGCGGCTACGCTCTGCGGCAGGTGGTTCTGGATGCCGGCCAGGAGAGCACCTGGACAAACTACGCGACGCAGTACAATTCAGAATTACTTCAACGATTGCCGGAAACAGATTAAGATCTCGTTCGACAATATATTTCGAGGTCCGGAGCCTGGTGAATAAATACTCAAAAGTGACACTGCTTGCACTGTCGGTCGCGCTTGTTTCTGCGTGTAGTGAATCAGGTAAGCGGGAAGTATCCCTGACCGATATCGCACAGGCGGCTGCACGGCAGGACGATCGCACGAGCGTCGAGGAACTGGCCGGTTGGCTGGTCGAAGGACGGGCAGATTTCAAGCTCATTGATGTCCGTATGCCCGAAGACTTTGAGAGCGGCAGCATTGGCGATGCAGAGAACATCCCCATTACACAACTCGTGGCGCCAGACGTACTGTCAGGCTTGCCGGCCGATCGCATGGTCATCGTGTACTCCAATGGTTCCGAGAATGCAGCCAAGGCGGCAGTTATGTTGCGGCTGTCCGGGATTGATGCGCATTTACTGACAGGAGGCTACAACGCCTGGCAAAGCCGCATCCTCAATCCGGATATATCGGCAGACGAACTCGATGGTGAGAGCCTGGAAGTTTCGGTGCAACGTGCCTTGAGCTGCTATTTCGTCGGTGAGCGCTCCGGTCTCGGTGCCAAGCGGCAGGAAGAGGACAGCAAACCTTTTGTTCCGCCTGTATTTACAGAAGATGAAGAATTGCTGGCGCCACCGCCTGCAGCAGGAGATGAGTCCTGCTAGCGACTAGGGTTGGGCCTCGTCGTTCTGTGCATCGGCTGGAATCAAGGCGTTCAGTATCACTTTCATTTCGTCGGTGTTGAAGGGTCGCTGGCCGGCAAAAGGCGTCCTGCCACCCAGTGTGTTACCGATGTTTGTCCAGGCGTCCGCAGCCAGGCCGTCATCCAGAATCGGTGCGACAGGATAGAATTTTATTTGGCCTGCGATGTCCGTGAGCATGCCCTGACCCAGGCCCAGTGCCTCGCTGGAACGATGGCATGATTCGCAGGATCGCGATTTTCCGGTTGTGTGGGGCGACAGCGGCGCAAACATCCGAACAAACTTGGGCTCGTCCAGGTCCGGGTGATCAACCGTCATGATCATCCCCGGTACAAACAATTCAATCTGCTGACTTTCATTGACGCCAAGAGCCGGCAACGCGTTACGAACATTCCATCGCCTGTCGCTCCAGCGACCGGGTGTGAGCTTACGCTCGACATGGTCCCACTGTTCGCCATCGGCCTCATATTGCATGTGACAGCCGAAACATTGCGGCGCCCACTGGCTATGGCAAGAAGCGCAGGTCAGCTTGTCGTGGTCCTGGTCTTGCGCATGATAAACAGGATTCGCGGCCGGGATCTGCAACACCTTGCCTGTGTTCTTGGTGTGGAGCCATGCACCGTCGGCTCGAAGTTCAACCTGCCATAACGGGGTCGCATTTTTTTTGGTCGTGAAAAAAACAGTTTCGTCGTCGACCGCAAACGGGATGCGCTGCTTGATACTGGTCAGCGAGGCGGGCCAGTCTGTCATGCCGATTTTGCGGCTTTGATTGTCATGACAGTCGGCACAGGAAATATCCACGGCCTCACGTTGGTGGCGAGCATCGCCCGCACTGCCCATCAGGCCGACGCTTGTATGACAGTCGATACAACTCATTCCGGCCAGGTAATGTGCGTCTTCGGACATGCGCTCGATGTGTCGGCCATCCGGCAGTCGCAGGCCGGGGCTGTCGTCGGCCCTGGTCGCAGCATCGATCTCTGCCAGCCCGGCATAGCTCAGTGAGATTCTCCCGGATCGGGAGTGACAACCAAAACAACGTGCGTCAGAGACTCGGGCTGTCAATGCGGGATGCGCGTCTTCCGGGTACTCGCTAATGTGGCATGCGAGACAGCCACCACCACGATCCCACATCAGGTCGTGACGGTGCTCGGTCTTCATTTGACCAATGTGGCAACTGGCACATTGCTTGCGCAACATCGAGTCCGCAACGGTGTGCCCGAGATCCTGCAGACTATGAGCTTGATTTGGCCCAGGCGATTCGTCCAGCGCCTGCCGTGTGACCTGGACCATGCCGTGCCCCGTATGCATCATGTTTTCTGCAACCGAGGAAACCCTGTCGGAATGACAACCGCCGCAGGCGCGTTGGGCGTTTTTGAGTTCACCAGGAAAAGCGATCAGGCCATCGTGTGCATCATCTTCGAGAGGTGCCGCATTGCTACCGGCATGGCAGGTTACGCAGCTGTCGGGAGCAAATGAATGTGCCGTGCCAAAGCCAGCCTGTTTGTCGGCATGGCATGTCACGCAGGTGCTGCCCGCAGTCTCTCCTTGCTGTGCGAACAGGGTGGTCGCACAGGATAAAGACAATACGAAGAGCAGACAGAATCGAATAACGATAATGTCACCTGGTCTTATGGTGTATACCAAATCGGCGAAGTATACGCGCGCTCCTGGTGGGTGGTCCTGGCACCTTCAGGCAGCTCGACCCCAAATCGGAATGCGTCGTACACGACCCAGCGTGGTGTCGGAATCTCGAGCACCCGGGCGTAGTAAAACGCACGTTGATCGGCGTCGAAGTCCGGGTCCGTCCATACGATGCCAAGCTCGGATGCACCAATCGTGTTGGTCCAGTTCGCAGCTTTTATATCCACCGTATTGCCAACAAGCGGCAGCACGCCATTCGCGTCCAACTCGCGTCCGGCAGACCACGCAACGTCATAGACTTTCTCGTGCGTTTTTCCTTTGGCATCCAGCCAGCCTTTCACGATCTGGATGCGGTCAAGATTTGCACCGATAGGATCGCGCAACGCGTAGACCATGAAGGTCGGCGCAGTGTCGCCAGAGGCTGCAGTCAGGTCACCGCCCATAGGCACGCCCTTCTCATAGCCACGGAAGGCCGGCTGTCGGCTATTGAGGTCGTCCATGGTGTAGTCCCAGCCACCGAAAAACCGAACCATCAGCCGGGTACCGGTGCTCGCATACACTTCCTTACGGTCCATCGCGTCCCAGATCGCCTCACGCGTATTGTCTGTTGCCCATACCGCAGCAAGGCCCGAGGAAACGGTCTCGTAACCCTCGAAGGTTCCGAACTCGGTCTTGGTAAACGGGTGCATCATGCGATCGGGAGACGGCTCACCACCCGAGTGCTTGCCGAAGAAGTTGTCTTCTTCTACAGCAGCAAGGCCCGTATGGCTGTCCGTTGAACCCACTTGCCCGAACTTGTAAGGGTTAGTGCCAAATTTTTCCTCGAGCAACAGCCCGTTCTTAAGCGCTTCACGAGCGTATTCGGTGGCCAGCATGTCCGGCGTCTTGCTCGCGCTCAAGTCGAGATTGCCCGCATCCCAGGTTTCATAGTCGGCGAAGGCATCGTCGGGTGAGAGCAGCGGATGTGCCTCACCATCGCCTTTGATCTGGGTAACCTCATACATGCGTTCCCAGCGCGCGCGCTTGGTCACGTATTCCTTGTCAAGTTTGCGGCCCGTGTACTGCTTGTCGACCGGGAACATCAGGCCGTTCGACAGGTTGCCATTGTGGGCGAGTGCGAGCGCCGAACCACCGGTCTTCGCCTCGTAGGTCTCGAGGTATTTGTAAAGATCGAGTGGGTCAGTACTACCAACCGGCGCTTGCGTTGTGTAGGGCACGACCAGTCCTGCTTTGTCGGCCCCGTCCCGGAAGATCACGTTGCGGTGCAGGTTGTTGCCGGCAACCAGGGAGGTCCATTCGAAACCTATCAAGGCTGTGAAACGGCCTGGTTCGTTGTAAGCCTCGGCCGTATCGACGACATGTTCCCAGATCGTTTTGTATTTCTTGGAGCCGGGCGAATAAGGGGCAAGTAGCGCCGGCGGGATATCGCCTTGTGAAAATTGCCCGATGAGATCCAGCGCAGCGGCAACAGCAGCATCCCCTCCCTCTTCAAGGCCGGCATGCCAGCGTCGTCCCTCTTCGAACGAGAGAATATTGGGATCGCCAGCCGCCAGGTCCTGTACGAAACCCATTGCGTCGGAATGATCGGCGACGACCAGCCAGTCTAGCGGCCTGGAGAGTTTGACGGGCTGTCCGGTCGACGAGACGACCTCTTCGCCACGAGCGAATTGATAGGCTTCAGCGATTCCCAGTCTCGCGCCGAACAACCCGGCATCGACGGACATTGCCGTGTGCAAATGCGTATCGCCCCAAAGTGGTCGACTGGGGAATACTCGTTGGGCATAAGGCGAGTAGGCCTTGCCCGGATAGAGGTCAGACAGGGACTCTTCCGACGGAGTTATCTGTGCTGACGCGGGGCTGGCCAGCGCGAGTAGTGCAGTGCTAACGACAAGGAATCTGAACACATTCATGATGAACTCCGATCGAGGATTAGGGGTTTTTGGCAAGCCAGCCATACTGCAGGTCTCGAATGGTACTCGCATCGCCACGCCAGTTCGCCTCGAGGTCTCGCCAGGTCTGGGCCGCGGCGCTGTCGCCCGCAGCCTGTTGCGCACGCGCGAGCCCCAACAATGACAGTGACTTGCTGGTGTTGCGTTCAAGGGCGTGTTGAAACTGGACAGCAGCGTCTTCGGGCCTGTCCAGCGTCAGCAGCATTTCGCCCAGCAATTCGGTGGACGGTTTGGGTACATGCGGAGGGCCGTAGTAGAGCGGTCGGGACATCTCGTCTTCCGCGGCACTGGCCATCAGCTGCAAGGCCTTGTCAGTATTGCCATCACGAAATAGCAACAGTGCGTCGATTTGTCGGGCGATAATTGTCGCCAGCAGGTAATCGTCCGCCGAGGTGGCGTTGTAGTCTTCGTGCAGGCCTTCCTCAACGCTCAGCAGTACGGCGTCGTTGATTTCTGCGTCGAGTTTCGAGAGTTCAATTCGCGCCGCTTCCGCGTCATCGTTTGCAAGTCCGATGAACGCGTTCGTGAAACTCTCGATGGCGACGTCATAAAGTGTCAGCTCGGATGTATCCGTGGGCTCGAGGACGCGCGGCGCCAGCGGATCTTCGACAGCATAGCTGGCGCGCATATAGCCGTTATGGTGCTGGTTGTTAGCGATCGGCAACGCACTGACATCCTGTTTCATCATCTCCAGCGTGTCCCGCGCTTCATCGAATCGACCCTGTTGCAGCAGCGCGTATTCAAGCCAATGCAATGAATGCTTGCTGCGCATGGCGGCGTCGCGGCCTGCGCGTTTCATGCTGTCCTCAGAGACCTTCACAGCCGTGATGTTCGCCTCGACGACCTCGTCCCACATGCCGAGGGACGAATAGATATGCGAGACCATGTGCTGCGCGTGCGACGCAGCAGGCGCGATCTTTGAATACTCACGAGCAGCGCGTAGCCCGAGTGGCGCGTGAATCTGGTCGTCATAACTGTGGATCAGGTAGTGCGCGGCACCTGGGTGTTTGGGCTGTTTGGCGAATACTTCCTCGGCGATTGAAGCCGCCTTCATGTAGGTGCGAAAGTCCCGCTCATAGACAGAGCCCAGTATGGAGAGCGAATAGAATGCGGCTGCCTCAAGATCCTCCGGGTAGTCCTCGTGCAGCTGACGCATGGTGCCCATGTAGGCAATGTCGCGCGACGGCTTATCGCCCTCACCGTAAAGTACGAATACAGCTTCGAGATAGCGCTCCTCGCGCTCGGTCGTATTTCTTTCACCGCGGCGTGGCAGTTTGGCAAGCACTTCGATTGCCGTCTCGCGGTCTTGTTGAGCCCAAAGCGGATGGTTAAGTGTCATCGCCTCGCCCCAGATCGCCATAGCGAATCCCGGGTCGACTTCCTGTGCCTCGATAAACGCGGCACGCGCATCATCGAACTCGAAGCTGTGCAACAGTTTTACACCGCGATCGAACGCGTCCTGAGCGCCTGCAGACCCTGAATTCGGAAAATCGAGTACGCCAAGGATAAGTGGTGGCGTAAGGTCGTTTTCCTCTTCTCCCTCGTGGGCCCATGCGTTGGTCAAACAGAAAAAAGAGATTACAACCAACAGAGCCGACAGGTGCTGAGCGCTTATTATTTTCATTTTTTGATCGCCGTATCGAGTATTAGGTATTCTGACCCAGGCTCAGGTATCTTGCCAGCGGCCAACAATAAAGAAATGGCAGCATCGATGGAGCAATAATGAAGTGGCGAGGACGTAGAGCAAGCACCAATGTAGACGACGCTCGTGGCCGCAGAGCCGTAGGTGGCGGCGCAGGCATCGGCGCGATACTGAACCTGGTCCTGCGAATTTTCGGGTTCAAAGGTCTGCTCGTCCTGGGCGTCGTTGGCGTGATCGGCTGGCAGATGGGTCTTTTGAACCCGGCGGCCCTGATGGGTGGCAGCCAGGTCCAGGAGGTCGGCTACGAGGCAAGCGCCGAAGAAGAAGAGCTTCTTCAGTTTGTCAAAGTTGTGCTCGCCGATACTGAAGATATCTGGACGAATGAATTCGGCCGCGTCGGTCGACAGTACCAGGAGCCGGGACTGGTCGTCTTCCGTGACCGCTATCCGACGGCATGCGGCACCGGCGATGCACGCATGGGCCCTTTCTATTGTCCGGCTGACAGAAAGATCTACATCGACCTGGGTTTTTACGAAGATCTCGAGCGCCAGTTCGAAGCGCCCGGTGACTTCGCGCAGGCCTATGTGATCGCTCACGAGGTAGGGCACCATGTGCAGAACCTGTTGGGCATATCCGCAAAAGTGAGCGAAATGCGCGGCAGTCCCGATTACAACCAGTATTCAGTACGCCTGGAACTGCAGGCGGATTTCCTGGCCGGCGTCTGGGCGAATCAGAATCAGCAGTACCTGGACCGTGGCGATATTGAAGAGGCATTTCGAGCCGCCAACCAGATTGGCGATGACGCAATACAGAGCCGGACGCAAGGCAAGGTCGTACCACACACGTTTACGCATGGCACCTCGGAGCAACGGATGCGCTGGTTTAAGCGTGGCCTGGACAGTGGCCGAATCGAAGACGGCGATACGTTCGACGTTCCGTATGAAAGGCTCTGATTCGACTGTCCTCATTATTGGGGCAGATGCCGGAGAGTATGCCCGGTTGATCGATGCTGCCGAACCCTCGATACCAGTAACGACCTGCCATGATGCGGCGCAAGCACGTGCCGCATACGCGGAACAATCAGTCCTGTTCGGTAATCCGACCTTGATTGCACGTATCCTGCCCGACATGCCAACAGTTGAGTGGGTGCAATCAACCTGGGCGGGCGTTACGCCGCTACTCGAGATTGGCCGGCGAGACTATCTGCTGACAGGCATCAAGGGTGTATTCGGCCCACAGATGTCGGAGTACGTCGTCGGCTATATGCTGGCCAATGAACTCAAGGTCATTCAGCGGCTAACGGCACAGCGCGAGCACCAATGGTTTCATGAAGCATCCGGCACATTGCTGGGTAAGAAGATTGGCATCATGGGCACCGGTTCCATCGGCCAGGCTATTGCGTGCCGTGCGAAAGACAACGGCATGACAGTCACGGGGCTCAGTCGCACAGGTGCATCGAATCCTGATTTTGAGAATGTGTTCAAGGTCGAAGATCTGCACGAGTTCCTGCACGATCTTGACTACCTGGTCTCCGTGCTTCCGCACACCAGCGAGACAGACCAGCTACTGGATCGGTCGGCACTTGCTCAGTTGCCCGCTCATGCGTACTTCATCAATGTGGGTCGTGCCAATGTCGTTGATGACGCGGCACTCGTATCGGCCCTGGCCAGCGATGAGCTGGGAGGCGCGGTGCTTGATGTGTTTGATGTCGAGCCGGTGGCGGCAGAAAGCGCGCTGTGGGATGCTCCCAACTTGCTGATTACAGGACATATTGCAGCGATCAGTCACCCCGATCTGATCGTGCCGATATTCCTCGAAAACTATAAGCGATTTATTGCGGGGCAGTCTCTTCAGAATGTCATCAGTTTCGACAACGGCTACTAGCGGCTATCAGAAGCTTCGCGATGAGGTAGAATTCAGCGCATGCGTATCGATGCAATTTCTATTGGTGAATCGCCGCCCGAAGATGTCAACGTCATCATCGAAGTGCCGGTCGGCGGTCACCCGATCAAATACGAACTCGATAAAGAGGCTGGGACGCTGATCGTCGACCGTTTCCTGTACACGCCGATGTCGTATCCCGGCAACTACGGGTTCGTTCCTCACACCCTGTCCGAAGATGGCGATCCGATCGACGTGCTCGTTTGCAATACGCGGCAGCTTGTCCCTGCCTGCGTCATCAATGTCAGGCCAATTGGTGTGCTCATCATGGAAGATAACGCGGGGCAGGATGAGAAAATCATTGCGGTGCCATCGCACGCGCTGACCAAGCGCTATGACGATGTCCTCAGCGCTACGGACTTACCCGAAATCACCTTGCAGCAGATTGAGCACTTCTTCGAGCACTACAAAGACCTGGAGCCCGGCAAGTGGGTCAAAATCAGCGGCTGGCAGGGTGCCGACGATGCGAAGCGCCTGATCGTCGAGGCCATTGAGCGAGCGAAAAGCTAAGGATCGAGTTATGGCGGGTCTCTATTTTGATGAGTTTGCGGTCGGTCAGACTTTTGATCATTCGATTCGGCGAACGATCACCGAGACTGACAACGTCCTGATCACGACAATGACGCATAACCCGGCGTCACTGCATCTCGACGCCGAGTACATGAAGCACACTGAGTTTGGCCAGCCACTCGTCAATAGTTGCCTGACACTGGGCCTGATGGTCGGTATCTCGGTCAACGACACGACGCATGGCACAACGGTCGCAAACCTGGGCTGGGATGAAGTGCGGTTTCCGAAGCCGCTCTTTCATGGCGACACGATCCGGGTCGAGACTGAAGTCCTCGAGCTCAGGGAGAGCAAATCGCGACCGGATAACGGCATCGTGACGTTCGAGCACCGGGCTTTTAACCAGCATGACGAACTGGTCGGTATCTGCAAGCGCACGGCGTTGATGCTCAAGAAACCCGCATGAACAGAAGCTATCTCTTCGTGCCCGCCGATAGCGAGCGGAAGATGAAAAAGGCTGCGGAGGTCGGCGCCGATGCCCTGATCCTCGACCTCGAAGACTCTGTTGCGCCCGAGTCCAGGCCTGCGGCTCGTGAATTGAGTCGCCACTACCTGGCAGACCGGGATAGCGTCTGGGTACGCATCAATCCCGTTGGCAGCGAGGAGGCGACCGCTGATCTCGAGGCGATCATGCCATCGGCTCCGGCTGGAATCGTGCTGCCCAAGTCACGTGGGGCCGACGACGTCATACGCCTTGCCGCCATGCTCGATACGCTTGAGCGCACTCACGGCATCGAAGCCGGGCGCACCTGTATTTTGCCGATTTGCACAGAAACGCCGAATGCCTTATTCACTCTTGGCAGCTATGCCGGTTGCAGCCCGCGTCTCACCGCGATGTCCTGGGGTGCCGAGGATCTTTCAGCCGCGGTCGGCGCGAGTGCCAAACGCGGTGATAATGGCAACTGGCTACCGCCTTACGAGCTGGCCCGCTCGTTGTGCCTTTTTGGTGCAGCGGCTGCGGAAGTCGCTGCCATAGATACGGTGTATACGGATTTCCGCGACGAGAAAGGTCTGGCAAGTTATGCAGCGAATGCCAGGCGTGATGGATTTTCGGGCATGCTCGCGATCCATCCGGCGCAGGTTGACGTGATCAATCGTGCGTTCGTACCCACGACTGCGGAGCTCGAACGGGCGAAGCGCATTGTCGCTTTGTTTGCCGGGAACCCGGGAGCCGGGACGCTCGGGATGGACGGCGAGATGATCGACCGGCCGCACCTGGTGCAGGCAGAACGAATTCTGCAGCTTGCCAATCGGCTGGCTGCGCTCTGATAAAAAGGCGTAAGCAATGAACGAAATCTATCCTGTTAGTACGGAGACCCGGGAACGTGCGTTGATCGATGACGTGGGTTACGCGGAGATGTATGCGCGCTCAGTCGATGACAACGAGGCGTTTTGGGCGGACCAGGCAAGCCGTATCGACTGGATCAAGCCGTTCACCAAGGTCAAAGACGTTTCTTTTGCAAAAGACGACGTGCACATTCGCTGGTATTACGACGGTACATTGAACGTCTGCTACAACTGCATAGACCGGCATCTCGAGACCAAGGCGGACGACGTTGCCATCATCTGGGAGGGTGACGATCCGTCGCGCGACCTGAAAATCACATACGGTGAACTGCACGAGCGTGTCTGCAAGTTCGCCAATGCGCTCAAGGCGCTTGGTGCGAAGAAAGGCGATCGCATTACGCTTTACATGCCGATGATTCCTGAAGCCGCCATTTCGATGCTCGCCTGTGCGCGCATCGGCGCTGTGCACTCGGTTGTATTTGGCGGTTTTTCACCCGACGCGCTGGCAGGTCGCATCCAGGATTGCGAGTCGAACATCGTTGTTACCGCAGATGAAGGCCTCCGCGGCGGCAAGATCGTGCCGCTCAAGGCCAATGTTGACGCCGCAGCTGAGAGGCCGGGCGTCACAACACTCGAAAAAGTACTGGTCGTCAAAAATACCGGCAATGACATTGACTGGGTAGAGGGCAGGGACGAGTGGTTGCAGGACCTCGAAGCTGAGGTCGACGCGGATTGCCCGTGCGAAGAGATGGGCGCCGAGGATCCGCTGTTCATTCTTTACACGTCGGGCTCGACAGGTCAGCCGAAAGGCGTACTGCACACGACGGGTGGATACCTCGTCTATGCGGCAATGACGCATGAGTACGTGTTCGACTATCACCCGGGTGATGTCTACTGGTGCACGGCCGACGTCGGCTGGGTTACCGGCCACAGCTACATTGTTTACGGACCCCTTGCGAACGGCGCTATCACGCTGATGTTCGAGGGCGTGCCGAACTACCCGACCTCGGCGCGTTTCTGGGAGGTGTGCGACAAGCACAGCGTCAATATTTGCTACACGGCGCCGACAGCGATCCGTGCTTTGATGCGTGAGGGTGACGAACCGGTCAAGAGCACGTCGAGAAAGTCACTGCGATTGCTCGGTTCAGTGGGCGAACCGATCAATCCCGAAGCGTGGTCCTGGTACTACAATGTGGTCGGCGAAGGCCGCTGTCCGATCGTCGATACCTGGTGGCAGACAGAGACGGGCGGCATTCTTATCACGCCTTTGCCAGGTGCAACGGCGCTGAAGCCCGGATCCGCGACAACGCCATTTTTTGGTATCCAGCCGGCTATCGTCGATAGCGAGGGCAATGAGCTGGAAGGCGCAGTGTCAGGCAACCTGATCATTACGGATAGCTGGCCTGGTCAGATGCGTACGCTCTATGGTGATCACAAGCGCTTTGTCGACACCTATTTTTCCACGTTCGACAATGCCTACACGACGGGCGATGGCGTGCGTCGCGATGAAGACGGCTACTACTGGATCACAGGTCGGGTCGACGACGTGATCAACGTGTCCGGTCACCGCATGGGCACCGCCGAAGTCGAGAGCGCACTTGTCTCGCACACCAAGGTGGCCGAAGCCGCTGTTGTAGGCTATCCGCATGACATCAAAGGGCAGGGTATCTACGCGTATGTCACGCTCATGGATGGCGTCGAATACAGTGAAGAGCTTCGCCGCGAGCTGCAGCAGTGGGTGAGGAAAGAAATTGGTCCGATCGCCAAACCTGATCTGATCCAGTGGGCACCGGGGCTTCCCAAGACGCGGTCCGGCAAGATCATGCGCCGCATACTGCGCAAGGTTGCTGCTGACGACTTCGGGGATCTCGGTGACACCTCAACGCTGGCCGATCCAGCCGTTGTAGATGATCTGATTGAAAACCGGCAGAACCGGGCGGCTTAGGCTTTGGCCTGATCCGGCTCTTCGTCGGGGAGATCGTCGAGCGATAAGCCTTCGAAGGCGACTGTTTCCTTGAAGTCGTCTTCTTCGATGATGGGTTCGATCGATGATTCGTCGAGCGTCTCATCAGGGGATTCCACAATCGAATCTGTCACCAGCTTAGATTCGTGCATCACAACGGTTTCCTTGAGCTGCTCCTCGCCACTGCCGAGTCGTTTGAACTCCGCAATCTGGCGTTCGTACGCTCTCACGAATTCCTCGGCGTACATCTGTGGGAATCGACCCGTGCCTTTTTCGGTCAGTATCGGGTACAGGTCGGCATACAGGCCCCAGTATTTCGATTTATTCATCCAGCTGAACAGCGGATTCCTGCTCAGGTGCGCGTCGAAGTCCTCCTGCAGTTCGGTGGGTTCGAAGCGGTCCGAAAAATCACTGAACGCTCTGGTCATCGCATCAAGGAATGCATCCTGGTGAAACAGCAGGTCGCGGCAAACTTCGCGGACTGCATCCCGGGGCCCGAGGTACTCGCCTGCCTTTCCGACCAGCAGCTGCTTGACTGAGTCTTTCGTATTTGCCGACAGCTTCATCGGATTGTTATGCCTCGGCAGAACCGTTGTCTGGTCGAGACGAAACGCATTCTTTAGATTGGCGCGGCTCGCAAGCAATGCGGTCGTACCCTCGACAAACTCGCGCAATACCTCGCCGGCATTCTGCATGAGTTCACCGAGGTCGACAGAATCGTGCAACTCGGCCCTGTTGATGCCAACGCCATCGAGGAACGAATCGATCAGGTCGGTCGCAACAAGATCGGACTCGGCGAGTTCCTTGGGAATGTGGTACTTCGGCGCCTCGATCTTTTCTTCGACGACTTCAGCGGCGCGTTCAACAACACCGGAGTCGGTTAGCCCACCGAACAAGGCGGACTGGAATTCTTCGTCGCCGGTCATTTCGTCTTCGTCGAGCAATTGCACCCCGGTCTTAAACGAATCATCCGGAACCAGCGACGCCACATGCTCTGCTACCTTGGACTTTGGTTCATCGTCCAGGGGCATGGCGATGCTTTCCCCTGCATCAATGGACACGTTTATCTCGAAGTCGCCGAAGCGCAAAACATCACCGTCGAACAGGCGGCGCGGATTGCCCTTGCCGACAGGTTCGCAGTCGCCATTGACGTAAACGCCATTGGTACTGGTGTCGATGAGGTAGTAAATGCCACCCTTGTGGTCGATCGTGGCGTGACGCCCCGAGATGTAGCGATCCGGATCCGGCAGGATCCAGTCGTTCTGCAGCGAGCGCCCGATCGAGCCGCCTTCATCGCGGAAGACGCGTATCGCATCGTCACCCACAATGTCGCGGTGTTCGGAGACTATTTCGAGTTGACAGGTCATGACACATGAATAGTGCAGAGAATCAAAGGCATACGCTGCGAAGTAGTTCACATAAGTCGGCATTGTCGGGCAGCGCAATTGTTCAGAATATGATGATAATCGACCATATGTGATAAATGTCAGAACCCGGAGATTTCGCTACACTACGCGCCCGCCAACGCCTAGAATGAATGCAGCATGAGCAAAAAGGAACTTTACCGCGTCGTTTTCATGAGCCAGGGACAGGTCTACGAGATCTATGCCCGTGAGGTTGGCCATGGGGAAATGTTCGGATTTATTGAAGTTGAGCAGCTCGTCTTTGGCGAGCGCACGAGCATCGTTGTCGATCCGTCGGAGGAGAAGATCAAGTCCGAGTTCGAAAACGTCAAGCGGACCTACCTGCCCATGCACTCGATCATTCGTATAGATGAAGTCGACAAGCAAGGCACGAGCAAAATTTCCAAGCTCGAGGGCAACGTTACGCAGTTCCCGATGCCAATCTATACGCCGGGAGACAAGGTCTAGTATCATCGCGTTTTTCCTCTAGCCTCTCACGCAAGGTCGCACCGGCTTGTCGACACCTGCCACTGATTTAAACGCCCAGACTCGCATCGACATGCTGGAGCTGCCTGGACAGTCTGCGCTGTCAGAATTCCGGCTCCGTAAACTGCTTGGCTCACTGCAGGGGCTGGACGATCGTGTCAAATCGATCGACGCTCGATTTGCCTATTTCGTGGCTGTTTCCAAGCCCTTGTCGGATAATCACAGGAAGCGCCTGAACGGGTTGCTCTTGTCCGGCGAGAAACCGCCATCGCTTGGCAAGGGGGCGAGAAAGCTCTACGCCGTGCCACGGCCTGGCACGATTTCACCATGGTCCAGCAAAGCGACCGACATCGCGCTGGCCTGCGACCTTGCGGTGGAGCGTATCGAGCGCGGCATCTGCTACGGGCTGCAGCTGCGCGGCGAAGTAGACGACAAGGATGTTCATGCCCTTGGCGCATTGCTGTTCGATCGCATGACAGAGGCGCTCCTGGACTCCGGCGACGAAGCGCTCGCGCTGTTCGAATCCCACGAACCGCTGCCACTAACGACAGTGACGCTCGGTGAGAATGGCAACAAGGCGCTGGCTCAGGCCAATAAGGACTTTGGACTGGCGTTGTCGGATCAGGAAATCGACTACCTCGTCAACAGTTACGA
>Ga0316194_10000926_pt1 | contig 19924 bp, 15 predicted proteins | sample CroRivsedime1_MG_FD_204936 | JGI IMG/M metagenome (GOLD analysis project Ga0316194, IMG submission 204936) | Coastal sediment microbial communities from Maine, United States - Cross River sediment 1 | ecosystem: Environmental > Aquatic > Marine > Coastal > Sediment | place: USA: Maine...
GCAACCGGTTCAGGCTCAGGTACGGGTTCGGGTTCGGGTATTGCGACAGCAACCGGCTCAGGTTCGGGTTCTGTGGCCGCCGTTGGCTCCTGATGGGCGGCTGGCTCAAAAGCCGGTGTCGTCATATCCTGGAGAATCGGCAGGTCGGTGATCGTGTCTGAGGATTCGTTCAGGTTGGCCTGCAGGTCGGCCAGAGATGCGGCAAGCGCGGCAGCCTCGAGCTGTGCCTCGACTGATTTTTCAGCCTTCGCTTTCGCCTTCGCTTCCTCTTCCCGGGCATTCGCCTCAGCGAGTATCACGGCCGTTGGTCGATCGTCGAGGAGCGGTTGTTCGTTAGCCTTCTTCGCTGCCTCGGCCGCAGCACGTTTTTCTTCCTCCGCCCTGGCGATTTTACTTGCCTTATCGACCTTTGCCTGAATTTCGCGGTCCAGGGTGATCTCTGGCACCAATTCCGGGATATCCTCCGCTGTGCTTATTGCACCGGCATCGTCGTCACCATTGGGCGTGAGCCCCTGGGCCACCGCCATAGCGTGCTCAAGTGCATCCAGATCCGGGCGAAGCTGCGCCAATGTCGGGTCGCGCTCCCACGCGGGCACCTCATCTTCTGGTGCCTCGACCTGCGCGGCCTGTAAATTATCCGCGAGTACTCCTTCATCACTCATCGACAGTGTTGGAAGGCCCTGCTCGGTTTGTTCCAGCGTCAGTTCCGGAAGTTCAACTGGCTCCGCGTCTACCGCTGCCGGCGTCGGTTCGGCTGATCTTGCCAGAGCAGGTGCCAGCACTTCCAGGTTTGGCAGGGTGTCCTGTATCAGTTCCGGGACTTCGTCATCGTCGGCGACTGGCACAGGTTCCCGGCTCACGACTTCGGGGACAGGTTCTGGCACTGGTTGTTCGGCCACAATCCTGGGAGCCGGCTCGGGAATTGGTTTCGGAGTCGGCTCAGTAACCGGCTCTTGCGCCGCTACTGGTGAGGCGGTGGGAGGGGGTGTTTCCTGGCCCAGGTCCAGGCCGTATTCTTCGTTAGCCACCAGTTTGATCTGGGCGACGTTGACGCGTTCGAGTTTGTTCTCGACAGCTGAGATTAGCGACGATTCAACGAGGTTGTTCGCCATGCGCGGTATACCACCGCTGAAACGATGCAGTACATCGGGACAGCCGTCCTCGAATACAGTATCGAATTCGTTGCCTGCAAGGCGGAAGCAATGTTTGAAATAGCCCATGAGCTCGCTGACGCCGAACGGTGCGATGACTTGCTTCAGCCTGAGGCGTTGCCTGAGGCGGGCCAATCGCGCCGCCTGCAAAATCTCATTCGCCCCGTCGTCACCCATCAGGACGACATTGGCTCCCTCAGATACACCTGCGTCTGATGCAGTCAGGGCTTCCAGTTCCGACAGCGCATCGACACCAATACGGGCAACGTCTTCAACCACGAAAAATACCCGCGTGCCTTCATCGGCATGCTGCTTAAGCAAGCGTCGAAAAGCTGTGAACCTCTGCACGGTGCCGGAGGGTAGCTCCGCGCCCATTTCTTCGAGCAGCAATTCAAGCATTTCGTCATGATCGAGCTGCATGCGACCGATAGTGACGATGACTTGTTGCGCTCCGATTGCGCCGAGCGCGCGCCGTACGATGGTGGTTTTACCCACGCCAACTGGCCCGCTAACTGAGACAATGGCGTCCGGCGCCGAGAGGGCCTTCTTTAACCCGGCCATAGCCGCAGCCGTCTGGGGTCCGACGAATACGTCGGAACCCGTGGCCAGGGCTCTGAATGGCCGTCTGTTCAGGCCAAATTGGGTCTCGTACATAACGTATCTGATCCGAGTGGTTGCCGGAGTGTTTCACGTAACATATGGTTCAACCGGCAGTTTGGGACCAATAAAGGGGAATTTCATGGAGTTAGGTCACAAAAAGCGTATATTTCGGCAGGTTTGATAAATGCCGTATTCCGGTTCGGGAACCTTGCCGCCCGAATAGACTCAGATTCTGAAGAATAACTTTTAATAATCATGTACTTGGGGAATTTTCATGCAGTCTAGGTGGAAACGTGTGCTGCTGATCGTGGCCATCCTCGCTGGGGGCGTTGTTGCGTCCATCGCGATGTCAGCGCTACGCGAGCCTCCGGCGAAGAAAGAAGCCGAGAGGCTCGACATGCTGGTGGAAATCCAGGTCCTCGAGCCAATGAACGCGAATTTCTCGATTCAAAGCCAGGGAACGGTTCGTCCGCGTACTGAAACTGTTTTGAGCTCCGAGGTCTCGGGTACGATCGTTCATGTATCACCGAAGTGGATGGCCGGTGGTGTGTTCGAGAAAGGCGAAGTCCTGATGCGAGTGGACCCGACCAACTACACGGTCGCGGTCGATCAGGCCAAAGCGCTGGTAAAACAACGCCAGATCGAGTTTGACGGGGCCGAGAAGCTTCTGAGCCAGGGCTATCGCGCAGAGTCAGAACATGCTTCAGCCGCTGCAGCACTGGCATCGGCCAAGGCCGAGCTGGTGCGAGCCAATCGTAATCTCGAGCGGACCTCCATCCGCCTGCCTTATGCCGGAATGGTGCGCAGCAAGGAGGCCGACCTGGGACAATTCGTGAATCCAGGTACGCGAGTTGGCGTTGTTTTTGCAATCGATTACGCGGAGGTCAGGTTGCCGCTGACGGACCAGGATCTTGGCTTCCTTGAATTGCCCGGTGCCATTGATATTCGGGATACCGGGGCCGGGGATGGGCCTGAAGTTGAGCTCAAGACCGTTACCAGGGGTAAGAGCACGTCGTGGACAGCACGCATTGTCCGGACCGAGGGTGTCGTCGATGAGAAGAGCCGGGTTACCTATGCGGTCGCATTGATTGCAGATCCCTACCAGCTGTTGGGTGACGAGAAAGTCTTGCCTATGGGGACCTTTGTCAGCGCGACCATTGCGGGCACAAGAAGGGAGGGCGTTTACCGTGTCTCGCGCTCCGCATTGAAGGGTGCCAGTGAATTGCTGTTCGTGGATGACGACGACACGATCCAGATACGCGCCGTGAACATTGTTCGCAGTGATGCTGACTATGCGTACATCGAAGGCGGCATCGAGGAAGGCGAACGCATCATATTGACAGCCGTCGAGTCTCCGGTGAGCGGAATGCGTGTTCGAACGCAAGTGGCTGGAGAGTAGGCATGCGAATCAGGGCCCAATCGAGCGAAAGCGGAATCATTGCATGGTTTGCCTCGAATCACGTAGCGGCGAACTTGCTCATGCTGTTCATCATCGTTGCCGGTGTTATTTCATCGTTCTCGCTGCGTAAGCAGACCACACCCGAATTTGAGTTCAATAACGTCAATATTTCGGTGCCCTACCTCGGTGCTGCGCCCCAGGAAGTCGAAGAGGGCGTCGTTGTAAAAATTGAAGAAGCCATTCAGGACGTCCGGGGCATCGTAGAAATCAATTCGCGCGCTCGTGAAGGCATGGGCACCGTAACGGCCGAGGTTAGCCGCGACGAGAATATCGACGACGTCCTCAACGAAATCAAGACCCGTGTTGATGCGATCTCGACATTTCCCGCCCTGACTGAAAAACCGATTTACGCCAAGCAGGACTTCATCATCCCGGTCGTGTTCGTGACGATCCATGGCGACATTGACGAGTTCACACGCAAGGGGATTGCACAGCAAGTACGCGACGAGTTGCTGCGGATGCCCGAGATCAACCAGGTCGACTTTCTGGGTGACCGCGACTACGAAATCAGCATTGAGGTATCCGAGTTAACGCTGCGGCAATACGGCCTGACTATGTCCGAGGTTTCGCAGGCGATTCGAAATTCATCCGTTGACATGCCGGGCGGCTCTATTCGTACGAGTGGCGGCGATATTCTCCTCAGGACCGAAGGTCAGATCTATACCGGTCAGGAATTTAGTGACCTGGTATTGCGAACCTACCCGGATGGCACCCGCCTGCTTCTTTCGGATATCGCGAAAATCAATGATGGGTTCGTTGAAACGGATGGATTCGGGCGTCTCGACGGCAAACGATCAGCAACGTTAAACATCCAGGCCAAGGGGCAACAAAACGAACTTGAAACTGCTGCGGCCGTGCGTCGTTACGTAGAGGAAAAACGCGCGACCTTGCCCGACGGTATCGAGATGAGCATGTGGCTCGACAGGTCCATTTATCTCGAAGAGCGCCTCGAGATGATGACGAAGAACATGCTGCAGGGCGCTTTTCTGGTTTTGATCGTGCTGGCGTTGTTCCTGCGCCTGAAGGTCGCGCTGTGGGTGATCGTTGGCATTCCGATCACGTTCCTTGGCACATTGTGGTTAATGCCCTATGGGCCATGGCCGACGACCATTAACATGATCAGTCTGTTCGGCTTCATCATCGTTCTCGGCATTGTTGTCGATGACGCGATTATTATTGGCGAGAGCGTTTATACGAAGATCCGCGAAGACGGACACACGCTCGACAACGTCGTAAAGGGAGCGCGGCGTGTCGCAGTGCCGGCAACTTTTGGCGTACTGACCACGATCGCCGCGTTTGCGCCCATGTTGTTTGTCGGTGGCATGCCCGGACCGTTTCTCGAGGCGATGTCGGTTGTCATCATTCTTTGTCTACTCTTCTCACTGGTCGAATCCAAACTGATCCTGCCTTCGCATCTTGCCCAGGCAAATATCCCGGATGTCGACGAGGATGATCTCTTCCATCCACAACGACATATCGGGTTTTGGGAGAGCTTGCCCCGATTCTTCCTCAAGATTCAGCGTCATGTGCAGCATGGCCTGCATCACGTTATTCACGAATGGTACAAGCCGGCGCTGGAGCGGGCTGTTGATAATCGCGGCGTAACCGTGGCGCTGTTTGTCGCATTCCTTATCATGACGTTTGGCTTGCTCGGCGGAGGTCTGGTTCGATTCGTCCTGTTCCCCGAGGTACCGACGGACTTTGTGCGTGTGGACCTGACGATGCAGGCGGGTACCGCACCACAGACACGAAACGAAGTTGTCGATCGCATCGAGGGCGCATTGCTTGGTTTGAACGCAGACTATGTGGCAGAGAATCCCGACAGCCTACCGATGATCTCGCACCTGAGTGCGTTCGGTCGGGGGGACACTGCCGCGATGATGATGGTCGAGTTGCCGCGCTCATCGGACCGGCCGTTCGAAGGAGTAGATGTCACCGGGATGTGGCGTGAACGCGTCGGGGAGATCCCCGGTGTCAAAGAAATGACATTCAGCCACATGCAACACCTCGGTGGAACGCCGCCGCTATTTTTCAGGCTGAGCGGCGAAGATTACGATGAGATCATGCTCGCTGCGACGGAATTGCAGAACGAGCTGAGGAATTATGACGGTGTCTTTGACATCAATAATTCTGCCATGAGTGGTGGGGAGGAAATTCGGCTGGCAATCAAACCGCAGGCGGAGGCGCTGGGTATAACGATGTCGTCACTCGGCAGACAGGTGAGGCAGGCGTTTTACGGTGAAGAGGCGCAACGTATTCAACGAGGTATGGATGAACTCAAGGTAATGGTTCGGTATCCGATCGAGGAGCGCCGCTCAGTCGCGGATCTGGAAAACATGATGATTCGCACTCCCACTGGTGAGGAGGTGCCGTTCCACTCAGTTGCCGAATTGTCGTTCGGAAAAAGCTACTCAAACATCACGCGCCTGAACCGCATCAGGACGATTACCGTGTCGGCCGATATCGATCCACTGGTCGTAGAGCCAGGCGAGATAATCAGCGATCTCCGGGATAATTACATTCCCGAGCTGCTCGAGAAACATCCGAGCATTAGCTATGGACTTGAGGGCTCCAGCCAGGAACAAGCCGAGCTAATCAACAACATGACAGTTGCAGCGATTGCTGCGCTGTTCCTGATCTATGCGTTGATCGCAATTCCACTGCATTCGTACTCGCAACCGCTTGTCATCATGTCCGTTATTCCGTTTGGTGTTATTGGTGCGGTTGTCGGTCACCTGTTAATGGGCAAAGCCATCAGCATGTTCTCGCTGTTCGGACTGATTGCACTCGCGGGTGTCGTCGTCAACGATAGCCTGATTATGATCGACTTCGTCAACAAAGCGAGAGAGGCGGGTGCCCCAATCAGGCAGGCCGTTATTGATTCAGGTACGCGTCGATTTCGTGCCATTTTTCTTACGTCGATTACGACAGCAGCCGGATTGATGCCGATCCTGCTCGAGAAGAGCACGCAGGCGGCATTCGTCATTCCCACCGCAATATCGCTGGCATTCGGAATCATATTCGCAACCGTTATCACGCTGTTCCTGATCCCGTCGCTGTACATGCTGCAGGCTGACGGTTTCGCCTGGATGCGTCGTGTCCGCAATTGGGTTCTCGGTAAGCCGCCAACAGCTGATTCGTCCGAGACAGCCTGATTTCGGCGTCTGCCACAGAGAAAGACGTACGCGATGGGCTCATCGCGGGCCTCATCGCGTATACGCTCTGGGGCATTTTGCCGATCTACTTCAAGCTCGTTGAGTCAGTTTCATCAACCGAGGTGTTACTGCACCGGATCATATGGGCCGTCCCATTCGGCGCCCTGATAATCCACCTGCGCCGACAGTGGCCAGACGTTGCCAAAGCCCTCAGGCATCGGGAGATGCTGCTTTGGCTGACATTGACCGCAGTCCTGATTGCGGTCAACTGGTACGTATACATCGTTGCCATACAAACCGACCGTATATTCCAGGCCAGCCTGGGTTACTACATCAATCCGTTGATCTTCGTTGTTGCCGGCGTGTTCCTGTTTGGCGAAAAGCTGCGCGGTATGCAAACGGCTGCGGTAGTGCTGGCTGCAATCGGTGTGCTGGTGCTGACCTTCAGCGGCGGCGAGTTTCCAGTGATTTCGCTGTTTCTTGGAACCTCATTCACGATTTATGGTGTTGTACGAAAACGTGTCGTGATCGGCGCCATGCCGGGGCTGTTCATCGAAACCCTGGTGCTCGTGCCGATCGCGCTTATCTGGCTGGGCTGGATGTTCGGTAACGGCCACGCCGAGTTCGGATACGGTGGTCCGGGCATCACCGGGCTGTTGCTGCTCGCCGGGCCGATTACCGTCGTTCCGCTGTTGATGTTTGCCATTGCTGCCAAGCGCCTGAGCCTGACAACGGTTGGCTTCATGCAGTTCCTGGCACCGACGATGCAGTTTGCCACAGGAATCTATTACGGCGAGACGCTGACTCTGCCGAGATTGATTTGTTTTGCCTGTATCTGGATTGCAGTCGTGCTATTCAGCATCGACGCCGTAAAGAAGCAGGGCCAGAGCCGAAGGCTCTGACCCGTACAGCGTTATTTCTTCGCCTTGCGTTCCTGGACTTCCTTGATCACTTCCTCCGCCACGTTCGCCGGACATGGCGCATAGTGCGAGAATTCCATCGAGAACTGGCCACGACCTGAGGTCAGGGTACGCAGGTGCCCGATGTAACCGAACATCTCGCCAAGCGGCGCATCGGCTTTAACGCGAACGCCTGTTGCGCCGGCGTCCTGCGATTTGATCATGCCACGGCGGCGGTTAAGGTCACCGATAACGTCACCGACGTTGTCGTCAGGTGAGAACACATCGACCTTCATGATCGGCTCGAGCAATTGCGCGCCGGCTTTCGGAATCGATTGACGGTACGCAGCCTTGGTCGCGATCTCGAACGCAAGTGCCGACGAGTCGACGGCGTGGAATGCACCATCGAGCAGCGTGAATTTCACATCGAGCAACGGGTAGCCGGCGAGTGTGCCTTCGGCCATGCTGACGCCGAATGCTTTCTCAATGGCGCTCCAGTATTCGCGCGGCACGTTGCCGCCAGTAACCTTGGATTCGAACTCGTAGCCCGAATTCGTCTCACCCGGTTCGATCATGTATTCGATCTTGCCGTACTGGCCTGAACCACCGGACTGCTTCTTGTGCGTATACGTGTCTTCGATGCTCTTGGTAATCGTTTCACGGTAAGCAACCTGCGGCTTGCCCATTTCAACTTCCACGCCATGCGTGCGTCGCAAGATGTCGACCTTGATGTCGAGATGCAGTTCGCCCATGCCCTTGATCAGCGTTTCGCCCGAATCTTCATCGGTCGCGACCTGGAAGGAGGGATCCTCCTGGATCATCTTGTTCAAGGCGACGCCCATTTTCTCGGTGCCCGCTTTGTCACGCGGATGAATGGCGACCGAAATCACAGGATCCGGAAACACCATCGGCTCCAGCGTTGCCGGGTTGTTAACGTCCGCGAGTGTGTGGCCGGTGCGAGTGTTCTTCATGCCGAGCAGTGCGACGATGTCACCCGCCTGTGCGTATTCAAGTTCCTCGCGTGAGTCAGCATGCATCTCGACGATGCGACCGATTCGCTCGGTCTTTCCGGTGAAGGTATTGAGGACGCTGTCGCCTTTTTTCAGCCGGCCAGAATAGATACGCGTAAAGGTCAGCGCGCCATAACGGTCATCCATGATCTTGAATGCCAGGGCACGCAGCGGTTTGTCCGGATCAACCTCAGCGAAGCTGCCCGTTTCCTGACCCTCAAGGTCCATTTCAGGCTGCGGTTTGACTTCGGTTGGGTTCGGCAGGTAATCAACAACTGCATTAAGAACATTCTGTATCCCTTTGTTTTTAAACGCAGAACCACAGAAGGTCGGGAAGAAATCGAGCGCGATTGTGCCCTTGCGGATGCAGCGCTTGAGATCGTCGATCGACGGCTCGTTGCCCTCGAGATATTGCTCAAGCAGGTCATCGTCCTGCTCAACAGCGGTCTCGATGAGCTTCTCGCGCCACTCGGCGACCAGTTCCGTCATGTCTTCGGGAACGTCCGTGATTTCGTAAGCCTCCGGATCCTCGGATGAGCTCCAGATCCACGCCTTCTCGGTCATGAGATCGACGATACCGGTGAAGTTGTCTTCGATGCCGATTGGCAAAACCATGACCAGCGGCTCGGCCGCCAGAACATCCTTGACCTGCTTGACGACGCTATAGAAGTCGGCACCAACACGGTCGAGCTTGTTGACGAAAATAATGCGAGCCACCCCAGACTCGTTGGCGTAGCGCCAGTTGGTCTCGGATTGCGGTTCTACACCGCCCGAGCCACAGAATACGCCGACGCCGCCATCGAGCACTTTGAGAGAGCGATAGACTTCGATCGTGAAGTCCACGTGTCCCGGTGTGTCAATGATATTCAGGTTGTGTTTGTCCCACACACAGCTTGTAGCAGCCGATTGAATGGTAATACCACGCTCCTGTTCCTGCTCCATGAAGTCAGTTGTGGCTTCACCATCGTGGACCTCACCGGTTCGGTGAATCTTGCCCGTGAGCTTCAGGATGCGCTCGGTTGTCGTCGTCTTGCCCGCGTCTACGTGGGCAAAAATACCAATGTTGCGGTACGTACTAAGGTCTTTCATGTCAGTATCTCTGTCGTCATTATTTGACGACGTTTCAAAAACTTTCTGTGGGTGTCAAAATTGCCTCACGACCCGGTTGGGTCGGGCTTTCGCGGCGCGGATGATAGCAGCGCGAGAGCCGCCAAACCAGCGATATTTGGGGCGAATCCGAGGATAATCAAGGCATGTCACGACTTCGACTGTTTCAGACAGGACTACATCGTCCTGCCACTGCGCGGCAGAGCAGACGACGCCATCATTATCCTGAGCGCAGATAGTGGCTATCCCGTGGGGACACTGGCGGTCGATCCCTGGTAGTCAGCGGCGCAGGATGGCCCACCAGCGCGCGATATTGAGCAGGCTCATCAACGAGGCGGACACATAGGTCAGGGCGGCAGCGCGCAGCAGGCGCCTCGCGTGGGGCCGGTCGGTCGGCTTCAATATGCGGAATTTGTCCAGCAGCGGCAATGCACGGTTGAAGCTGGCATCGAACTCGGTTGGCAGAGTCGCGAAATGGATCATGGTCGTCGTGCCGAGCGTCGCAATGCCCGCGGCGAACATGGCCAGGCTCAGATAAGGCACGCGGGTCAGGACGCCTATGAATGGCGACACAAGCAGAACGCCGGCGCCGAGCTTTTCGACCCAGCGGCTGGCCCGAACCAGCTGGCCGCGGACACGAAGCGGCGCGTAATCGTCACGGTCCTGCAACGCATGACCCACCTCGTGCGCAGCGACGGTGATCGCTGTCAGCGACTTGCCGTCAAATTTGTCGTCTGTCAGACGAACAGCCTTTGCCTGCGGATCGTAGTGGTCGCCGTCGGGCGTGCGCTCGACGGCCACGTCTTCCAGGCCGTTCTTGTTAAGCAGATGTCGAGCGAGTTGCGCACCTGTTCCGGCATAGCGGTCGGCCGGCAGGCTGTACTTCTCCAGGACACGCTTTACCCAAAAGCCAGGTCCAAAGACGAGAGCGAGGATCAGAACGATGATGACAATGATGGCCACCCGGTCATCGTATCCTGCCTTCACGCGCTTCTGCTATTGTGCCGTTTGAGAAATTTCACGAGATTGCCACGTGACAACTGACCAGATTCTGCTTTTCGGTTTGCTCCTCTTTGTTTTCGGGTTCCTGATCTGGGGTCGGTGGCGATACGACCTTGTCGCCTTTGTTGCACTCTTGCTCGCATTGTTGACGGGAGTCGTCCCGACCGAACGAGCTTTCTCAGGGTTTGGACATCCGGCGACGGTGATAATTGCGCTGGTCCTTATTGTGAGTCGAGGGCTTTCAAATTCCGGCGTCATCGAGGTTCTGGCACGCTACGTGGTCGACTCCGGCCGGCGTCTCGCCACCCACGTCGGCATCATGTCGGGTCTGGCCGCCGCGTTGTCAGCCGTCATGAATAATGTTGCAGCGCTGGCATTGCTCATGCCCCTGGATTTGCAGGCGGCCAAAAAGAGTGGTCGCAGTCCCTCGTTGTCTCTCATGCCATTGTCGTTTGCGTCGATCCTCGGCGGCATGATCACGCTCATTGGAACGCCGCCCAACATAATCATCGCCGAGTTTCGCGGCGACGCCCTTGGCGAACCGTACAAAATGTTCGACTTCGCGCCTGTTGGTATAGCCTGTGCCGCGGTTGGTGTGGCCTACGTTGCGCTGATTGGATGGCGCCTCTTGCCCGGGAATCGTACGGCGGCTGATGCCGGGGAAGAGCTGTTTGACCTCGCCGACTACGTGGTCGAAGTGCGGGTCTCCGAGAAATCCGACATCATTGGCAAGCAGGTTCGCGATCTGGACGATGTGGCGGCAAAGAGTGATGTTGAGATCGTTGGCCTCACGCGGCGAGGGCGCAGGCAGCCCGGGCTTGCACGGGATGTGGAAATAAAAGCAGGCGACGTACTGGTCATTGAGGCAAGTCCGGATAGCCTCGAGGAGGCGCTCGGGAATCTGAAGCTTGAGTACATTGGCACGGGCGAAGGGGTGCTCGAGGACGTGGACCTGATGCTGCAGGAAGTGGTCGTTCAGGAGTCTTCGCGCCTGGCAGGTCGCTCGGCCATGTCGCTGAAACTGCTATATCGCTATCGCGTATCGCTGGTTGGTGTGTCTCGTCAGGGTCGGCGTTTTCGTGACAACGTAAGAAAACTGACCCTCGATGCCGGTGACGTGCTGCTTTTGCTCGGACCGGAGGAACGGCTCGCGGATGTAACAGGTCGACTCGGGCTGCTACCGCTGGCGGACCGCGGCCAACGTGTGATCCAGCGTGACAAGATGTGGTTGGCCGTAGGAATGTTCGCCGCCGCAATTGCAGCGGCCAGCACCGGCCTCGTCTATCTACCGGTCGCATTAGGCTGTGTGACGGCCGCTTATGTGTTTTTCAATATCGTGCCGATACGCGAAGTCTACAACTCGGTTGAGTGGCCCGTGATCGTTTTGCTGGGGTCGATGATTCCGATCGGTTCGGCGTTGCAGGATACCGGCGGTACGGCATTGATCGCCCAGGGCATTGTGGATCTGGCGTCCGGGTTCTCACCGGCGATGGTGCTCTTGCTTCTCGTCGTCGTGACGATGACGTTGTCTGACGTCATGAACAATACGGCGACCGCCGTGATTGCAGCGCCGATTGCGATCGAGATAGCGACTCGACTGAATGTCAGTCCGGACCCTTTCCTGATGGGCGTGGCTGTTGCGGCGTCGTGTGCGTTCCTGACGCCGATCGGCCACAAGAACAACACCTTGATCATGGGGCCCGGCGGTTATCACTTCGGCGACTACTGGCGCATGGGGCTGCCGCTCGAGATTCTGATCATCGTTGTCTCGGTGCCAACAATCCTCGCCGTGTGGCCGTTATAGGCAGTAGCTTATGTAAAGTGGATGTCGCAAAATGGCTGAATACCTGGTCCATTTCTGACACAAATGCCCCGGAAATCGCACCGTTTCTGCTTTCGCTCGATGCGTAAGTTGTTGTTAAATAAAGTGTTGATCTTTCTTGACGGTCTTGGCACAGCCTTTGCAACAATCCAGGTAATGCAAGAGCTTTGAGGATGCACGGAGGAAATCATGGCGCAATCAACAATCCAGGATTGGACCGAGAGCCAGGTGCTGCTGAAGTACGACGAAGCACGTGATGTGAAGTATCGGGTATATCGTGATAGCGGGACTTTGTTTCAGGAAATCTGTGAAGTCGACGACACGCCGATTCATACACTGGAACTACCGAACGATATGAAGCTGGACAGAAGTAGCTATGAAGTGCTGCTGCGCTATGTCCTGCTCGACGTTGTGGCTGCCTGACAGTGAACTACAATGACCTGGAAATATCCGATCAGGTGATCGCGGCTATCGACGCAGGACACAAGATCGAAGCGATAAAAATCCTGCGCGAGGACACCGGCCTCGGTCTCAAAGAAGCGAAGGATGTCGTCGACAATCTCGCCAAGGCGAAGCGTGGAGAGTCAGGAGGAGCGCCGGGCATGGTCGAGGAGGGCGGTGCCGGCAGCATGATCAAGATGATCGTGGTCATTGCCGTCATCCTGGGCGTGTATTTCTATTTCTTTTCAGGCTGACCGAAAAAAAACAGTTCAGAATGATCAGTTCCCTATAAATAACAATCGCTCCTGCTTACGGCCACAAGCGGTCGTACAAGTTCAATTGGATTCAGTGCGCATCGAACCAAGCGAGCGCTGCTCCAGGAATTCTTTCGTGAGCACCTTCAAAAATTGTGACTCTGGATTTTCCGGCGTACCTTCGTAGATAAATGCGACGCCCGTAGGTCGGGTCGACGATTTCATCTGTCTCCTCGGGAGCATCAAGGCGCGGTTCATGACGACTGAGTTGAGCGATCTCTTCCGCTGAGATGCCTTGCTCACCAACGGCCTCTGCAATAGCGTTAAATGCGAAAAGACTGTGCCAAATGGGTATCGGGGCGCCGTCATGGCCATCAAGGCTGCCGGCAGCAATCTCCAAAGGCACGTTTTTGGCTCTTTCCAGTTCGTATAGCGGGGACCGTCGACGCATCTCATTTGCTATTGCGGGATTCCCGGCGGGGTCTCCACCTACGCACTGTCGTGTCATCTCCCCGTATGAATCTCCGGCGTGAAAGTCGTACCACCCCCGGAGGTCGCTGAGGGGAACCCACGCACTCGCGGCTGTCCATCTTTCTGGAAAACTGGCGACCATAGCCAGAGTCATAAACCCGCCACCAGACATCCCGGTCAGGTAGACGCGGCTCTCATCGACTGGGTAGTGACTGATTACCCAGTCAAGAGCATCGATAACATCGCGTTTCGCGATCTCCGACGCGCACGCCTCGACATTGTCGTTACGTCCGCGGAAGTCCGGGAAGACGTAGATCCAGCCGCGTTCAGTCACTCCCGCCTCAAGTTCTTCCCAACGCTGTTGAAAACCGAAGCTCCAGCTATGCAGTGAAACGACAACTGGAATCTGACTATCTGCCTCACCAATACCGGCCGGGAGAATCAGGTAGCTTGGCTGACGCGTATTGTCTATGGAACTGACCACTTCGATAATATGTCGGCCGGGCTCTTTCGGCTCCTCTGCATTGAGCACAGACGGAAAAACAACAATGATCCAAATCGCTATCGAAATTATGCGTGGGGATGTCGCGGTCATTCTCATGTCGATTGGGCTCATTTGCTGGGTCATTGAGATTTCGATATCACCAGATGCTTCATTTTGCACGACAGTTGTATGTGGAAGCCAACCGAATCCAGAATTCAGCGCCTGCCTTCTGTCCTCGGGGTCTCACCGCCGCGATAGAATTTCCTTTCCTTTGACTGATATAGTCTTACTCCCATTAGAAAATTCGTATATTAGAAAAATACGATGTCGTGCGAAGCGCCGGGTTCTGCCAGGTTTCTTCGTGAAAAGTGCGTTGCCGAGGCAAAAAAAATAACGCACGGTTTGTAAATTGTCTGCGAGGGGCTACCAATGGAAATTCTTGCTTCGATTCGTAAATCATTTGAGGGCAGAGCGCCAGAGCGTCCGCATTTTGCGGTGCCTGGTCAGGAAGCCGGAGAGAAGGAAATCGGCCAGAGTCACGATCATGACGTCGTTCGTGGGCTTACAGATCATGAATTATCCGGCATGACCATTGGAATTGAACATGTCGACGCTGATGGTTTTGTCAGCCGTCGCTGGGCAACTATTGTCGCAACCGCTGAAGTGGATGGACACAATCGGCTGCTATGTCACTGCTTTATGAGCGAAGATTTACGCTCTTTCCGGATGGATCGGGTGATCAATCTCTTTGACGAGCACGGCGAAACTTTTGATGTGCGCGAGTTCCTGCATCTGAAAGCAAGCCCTACCAAGGCGCGCACCGGTGGCGGCTCATACCGCTCTGCAATCCGTGATGGCCTGCGTGTTCTGATCGCGGTTGCACGGGCAGATGGTCACCTGAACGCTGAAGAGGTTGACGTGATCATGGACTATGCTCGCGCTGAAGGTGCTCGCAAGGGTGTGACAAAAGACGAAACAGCACTTACTGAACTCCGCCGTTATATCGAGCGTCTCCAGCCTTCTGGTAGCGTTGTCGCCTCCTGCATTGATCGTTTGACCAACGAAGACGAGGAGACACAGGACAATCTTCTGGCTTACCTTGCAAAGGTCGTTTGGGCCGATCGTGTGCTGGATAATTCTGAAGCTGAACTTGAAAGGCTGATCACCGAACGACTTGAACGGAGGGAAACGAGTAGTCCGCGCTGAATCAGGCTTATTTAGAATCGCGGGACATCGATGGTGCCACCCCGCGATTTCAGAAAAGCGATGGGCTGTGCCATTGCCCGATGCCGTTCTATCCGGAGGTCTGTTTCTTAAGCGCCTTGCCCTCAACGTCTTCCCACACACGCAACAGGTTGCCGCCCAGTATCTTCTGAATATCCTGTTCGCTATAGCCGCGCTTCAAGAGGCCTTCGATCAGGTTCGGGTACGCCGCTACATCTTTGAGACCCGTCGGCAATGAGTCGCCAACGCCATCAAAGTCCGAGCCAATGCCCACATGATCGATGCCGACGAGGTTCACGACGTGGTCGAAGTGATCGAGGACATCGTCAAGCGATGCGTAGGGGTAGGGGCCATGTTCAGCGGTGTATTGAGGTAGCCAGTCGCGAAACAGATCGGCGTAGCCCTTTTCCGGGTTTGCGGCCATCCACTCCTGTGCAGCTGCCATACGTGGCGTGTCGTAGTCCCTGGCGGGTTTGGAAATAAAGCCCGAACCGAAATTGATCTGCATGACACCGCCGTTTTCGGCAAGCGCCATGATCATGTCGTCATTCATGTTGCGCTCCCATCCCGGCGTGAAATGCCGTGCAGAGGAATGCGATGCAATGACAGGCGAGGTTGATGTCTCCATGACGTCCCAGAACGCGTCGTCAGACAAATGGCTGACATCCACCATGATGCCGAAGCGGTTCATTTCCTTGACGACTTCGATACCGAATTCGCTCAGTCCATTCCACTGATGTTCAGCGTCATAGGACGAATCCGAGATGTGATTGGATTTTCCGTGTGTCAGCGTAATGTAGCGAATACCGCGATCGTAGAAGTGCTTGAGGTTCGCGAGATTGCCCTCGATGGGCGACCCATTCTCCAAACCCAGGGGCAATGACATGATGCCCTGCTCGAAATGCCGCCGAATTTCATCAGGGGAACGTGCGATCGCGAACTTCTCGGGGGCGTCAGCAACGATGCCGTCGACCAGGTCAATCAGTTCATCGGCAGCAGCACGCGACTTTCCCTGAGCTTCCAGGTCCGCCTCTGTGAATATCGACATGAAGGGTGCATTTAGCCCACCGGAAACGGCACGCGGATAGTCGAAGTCGCCGGTTGCTGTGGATTCTGAGACGTCCTGCGGATTTTCGAGGAGTCGAAAAGGCACATCGACATGGGTGTCGATGATGATGCTTGTCTTCGCAATACGTTGCGCTTCGGCAGCGTAATCCATCGGAGCACCAGGTTCAGAATCGGGTTGAGGCGAGGGCGCCTCGCAAGCGATGAGTATTGGCACACAGGCGGCCAGCAAAGTGAGCGGGTTTTTCATAGGCTGTTTTTGAAATTTATTGTGGTTCCGGGGGTCGAAGATTGTAACAATGGAACCATAATAAATGCTGGGCATTTATTAATGCGGGCAAAAAGGAGAACAGACCGTGAGCAATGACAACCCGACGATTGATCAAGTTGCGGCAGATGGTGCTGAAAGCGGCAAGATGGAAGAGAATTTGAAGTCGCGGACGACGTGGCTGAGATTGCTGTTTATGTTCATCTACGGCCTCATAATCAGCCTGACCGGTATGGTCGGCACGGTTATCGTCGTGCTTGGCTTCTTCTGGGTATTGTTCACCGGCGAGGTGAACCGCGAATTGCGGCAGATAGGGCAGGCCATTGCCACCTATATGTTCGAGATGATTCGCTACATGACGTTTAACACGGACGACAAGCCGTTTCCTTTCGGTGGCGCCTGGCCGTCAGCCGAAAAGGAAGACGAGTCTTAGATCTGTAGCTCCCGCTGGCCAGGCTGCCAGTGGGTCAGGTTGACGCGCGCGCCACCTATTCCGAGGCTGCGTACCCACTTGGCTGCAGCGTCAAGGGTGACCCAGGTCTTTACCTTGCCTTTACGCGTTTCCGCGGTTATCGGGCCATTGGGCGTCGCCGCTTCGATGTGGAAGCGAGCGCCACTGGCGATAATGTCGATTTTCTTGATGGCGCCGGCGGCAACCATCGCCTTCAACATTTTCTCATCCATTCTCATTCCTCGGGAATAGGTCCGACTGTTCGGGAATCGTGATCCCTGCCTGATCACAGTGGCGGCGAATCAGGACCTCGACCATATTGGCAACGCTGCGATGCTCGCGTGACGCGGCCTCGCGCACGGCATCCTTGATGGAAGGATTGATGCGCAGGTTCAACGTCGAAATCTTGGTCTTCGCCATGCGTCACATTGTATATAAAAAGTATTGAAATTGTAACGCATTTTGCAGTGTATGCTAAGGTCCAGCCATGTCGATCGAGTACTTGCAGCAGAACTGGGCGTTGGTCATCGCAAGCGTTCTTGGCCTCGGCATAGTCCTATTCGTGCTGTTCCGGGCCTCACAGGACTCCAGGCGCGGGCGCCTCGGTTCTGCGCTGACCTACATGCGCGATCGTGAACGGGCCGCTCAGGCTGCGGCAAAGGCTGTTGTGAGGGCGACAACCAGGATTGAGCGGCTTCGGGCCAAGGCAGACTCAGTGGCGCCCAGGCAGGCAGATGAGGCCAGGGACGCACTGGTCGAGGCCCAGGAGTTGGAAAAACTCATCGACGATCAACTTCTCATTGCCAGGAACAATGTCAGGATGCTGATTCTTGAGGAGTTTCCCCCGAAGCGGCACGACGCAATGCGCAGCAGGTACCTGGGAGAGTCTAAGTAGAATCACCGATCCCGGCTCGGCTCTCGTTAAACTAAACTGCTAATTATCTATATACGGGAGAGAGCGATGGAACAGATGGTCTTCATGGTCTGCATGTTTTTGGGCGTCTCGGCCGTTGTACTCATCGCCTTCACGCTTCTCCTGATCGCGATGGGCCGCATCAAGGTCTGACGGCAGCCGTCAAGTTTTCGCGGGTGCGGTTCAGCAAGTCATTCCAGTCACCGGATTCCTCGGCCTCTTGCACGTTGTCGCGCATGATATCGATCTTTTCGCGCAGCTCCAGCAGCATGGCCTCAAACCGGGGGTCGCCGCGGAGACTGTCAATCAGGACGTCCTGATCGATGGTCCAAAACTCGTAAACGAGCAGACTGACAAATCCTTCATCAATAGCCTCCCGTAGAGCGTCTAACGCCGCTTCGTTGCGGCCCTGGATGGCCAGAATATGTACGTCGCTGATGCCGTGGCCCGAGGCGCCAATCCGCGGCATTTCTTGCACGACCTTCCAGGCCTGGGTCAAAAGTTCCGAGGCCTGACGATCACGATTTGTCTGTCGCAGAATGTAGGCCATCAAGATGGCGGCCCTCAGATTTTTGCGGCTAACACTTGCGTTGGTGTCGCTGGCAAGCGATGGGTTCGCCCGAACGAGGTATTCCCAGGCTTTCTCATAATCGCCCAGCGCTAATGCCGCCATGGACAACATCGGATAAGCGACTTCAGCCTGGATTTGCGAGACGATGTCCAGCGACTCAAATATCGAGATCGCCTCTTCGTAGTCATTCGCCGCGAAATGCATGTACCCGACGCCAAAAGGATACATCGGATGATCGCTACCGAATCTCTCGCCAAATTCTTTGGCCCGATCTGTATAGCCGAACTCAATGTACGCGCTGACGGCCTGGCTGCCCATCATTGGATCATCTGTCATCGAATCTGCAATAACGGTCCAGGCAACGGCCTCATCGAGCCGGCCCAGGCCGCTTAACTGCCGCGCCAGGTAATTGTAGGGCGTAGGCCAGTCAGGGAATATATTCATCGCCTTGAGCAATAATTGGATCGCCTTTTCGTTCTCGCCGTGCGAAGAGTAGAACCCCGGCAGATTGATATAGGGAATTCTGCCGAGCGGGTCTATCTCCATTGCTGTCGTCAGCATGTCGATTGCTTTTTCGATCTGGCCTTCGGATTCGTACACACTCGAATACCAGACGTAGGCATTGGCTAAATTGGGGTTTAACTCAATTGCTCGCTCGAAGGCGTCGGCTGCAGCAACGTTGCGATCTCCGCTATTCAGGGTTTCCCAGTTTCCAGATTCCAGCAAACCCAGCGTCGCATAGGCCTCTGCGAGCTGGTCATCTATTTCCAGTGCTTTTTTTATCGCGGCGCCAGCAAGCTCGTTGGCCTCCGATGCTTCAATCGACTGATGATTCGATAAAGTGACGAGGATTGTCTCCGCAAGGCCTGCATACGCCTGGGCGTATTGCGGATCAAGTTCGATCGCTCTCTCAAACTGTCGACGTGCTTCCAATAGTGTGTCGTAACGACGTAAATAAAGGTTGTTACGGGCGGCACTATAGAGCGACAAGGCCTCGATGCTTTGCGTCGGTATAACAGCGAGACGAACTTCTTCTTCAGGCGTAAGCGCCGCTTTTAATGCCCACGCGATTTGCGAGGAGATCTCGCTTTGAATGTCGAAAATGTCACGGACCGTCAGTGCGCGATCGTAGCTGTCGGCCCATAAATGTTCGTCCGTCGCTGCATCGATCAGCTGAACTGTGATGCGGACCTGGTCGCCGGATCGCTGCACGGCACCCTCGACGATTGTGGCTACGCCGAGTTCTGCGGCAATGTCACGGAGGTTCTTGGTCGTATTGCGGTATTCATTGACGGACGTTCTGGAAATAACTCTCAGCGACTCGATATCCGCAAGACGCGTCAGCAAGTCGTCCTGAATGCCATCCGCAAAAAACTGATTGTCCGGGTCGTTGCTGCGACTCGTGAAAGGCAATACGGCGATGGTATTTGCCTTTCCGCTGGCAGCAGCTATCTGAATTTCGGATTGATCACGGACGCCGGTGACGTTAAACGATATCGAAACGCCGAGCGCGATGACGAGCAGGGCGATGATGGCCGTGTTCGACTTGCTGCGATTTCGCGGCCTTTCATGACTGC
>Ga0316194_10000927_pt1 | contig 19917 bp, 16 predicted proteins | sample CroRivsedime1_MG_FD_204936 | JGI IMG/M metagenome (GOLD analysis project Ga0316194, IMG submission 204936) | Coastal sediment microbial communities from Maine, United States - Cross River sediment 1 | ecosystem: Environmental > Aquatic > Marine > Coastal > Sediment | place: USA: Maine...
CAAAACCCCAAGAAGGAGAGAAAAAGAATGCTGATCGCACATTAAGGGGTAAGTTGGCTTTGCTGAGTTCGGCCTTAATGCCGATTTGGTAACGGCCATCATTTTCCAACCAGTCAAATGGAAGGATCTTTAAGTTGCTAATTTCAGTCATTACCTTCTGAGCTTTTGCAAAAGACTCCGTAACCAATACTTCATCAATTCTCCAGGACCTTTTCATAATGAATTTCTCCTGCAAAATATTGTACTTCATCATGTGGTCGATCTTTATGTTAACTGTCTTTTTGTCCACCCAAAGATCTCTGACTTGGTACAAGTTAACAAAAAATGTAAAGGTGACAGGTGTTCCATTCAGAACAACTTCGTTCAACTGTGAGGAAAAAACACCCTTTAATTTAAAACTCACAATGAGATTTCCGTCAACTTTATCCCAGACTATATCTTGAAGACTTGCCTTACTGGCGTATGTAACATTAGAGAGAAAGACAATTATTAATAATAATAGAAAAAATTGGGTAATTAGTTTTCTCATTATTGTATTTACTAATCTGCGAGTGAGTATTTAAAAATACCTAAATTGAGCGATTCTAGTGGACTGCACAAGTACAGGCAGCACCATCCATGTCATTCTGAGCCCTTCGACGGGCTCAGGATAAACTCCGCGAAGAATCTTCTGGGTGAAGCCACCTTCTGAGATTCTTCGTCGCCTGTCGGCTCCTCAGAATGACAGTTAACGGAGAATAGCTCAATTTAGGTAATACACCGAGCCCCGGCCGAAGCCAGGGCTCGGATATTTGGGATATGTATCCATTCTCCCTCAGAGCTCATGGTCACAGCCCTCACAAGCCGGCAGTCTGACCAAGCCGTGACCAGATTTAGCCCACGACAAGATGAGACATTTTAAAATACAGACACCGGCGCTGTTTGGAGCAAGGCCCGCCTTTTTGGCGGGCCAGGCATATTACTAGCCTAGGTTAGGGACCAGGGGTGAAAGTTTGAAGTTCCACCCGCTCGCCCTCAGGATCAACTTCCAAAATAAGCCCGATCCCCGGAGCGTAGTATTTGAATTCGTCCACGCCTGGCTCTATGGGGGTAAAATCCCTGGTTTTCAGGCAATCATCAGTGCAGCTACCACCGGGAACTGACTCGGTTGCTGTCACGCTCTCCACTTCGGCCACGTCTTCGGCATCACCGAGGGCGAACTCCTGGCGGAATACCGTCCCGACCTTGTCCGACAGATCACCGAACATGATAATGCCCGGCAGGGCGGAATCTACTCCGGCTATCCACGACCCATCGTCGGCGAGCAAATATGTGTCGCAGTCATCTTCTTCCTCATCACAAGCCTCTCGCGATAAGGAGCGTTCGCCCATATACCAGACGTTGCCATCTTCGTCCTGGGCGTACCAATCCTTTGTTTCTTCGATGACCACACCGTCCTCCTCGACAACATCACTGACCTCACGGCACTTTACGCCAAGGATTGTTACAGTCTCGCCCGTAACGGTCACGGTAATGGTCTCTCCTCCGCCTTCGTATACCCACGTGTTGCCGACTACCAGCGGGAAATAGGGGTTGGCATTTGACGCGTTGATAGTATCGGGATCAATAAAAGTTGGTTCCAAGTCATTTATGGGATCATAGGGTGCTTCACCCACACCTTCACAGACTTCCTTACGGGCTTCCAGCTGATCCTTGCACTCTTCCTTTGCCCCTTTGTACTCATCTTTCGCCTCGTCGAAACACTCATCTTGGGCGTCTTCGTCACTCAAATTGTAGCAGTTTCCCTTGGCAATCCAGTAATCGTCTTTGACCTCATATTGACAGGCGAGGTAGGCGGACGACGCTGTCTTGCTGCAGGCCCTTTTGCCATACTGATTGTGGCCATTTGCCAGGGCAGACGTGCTGACCAGACCAAGCAGAGCAATGAACATGATAATGGTTAAACCCAGTCTAACAATGTTTTTTTCTTGCACCATAGTACTCCTCCTTCGTTCTTTAGTTTTTGTTCGCCGGTGGCTAACCGGTGTCCATCCGGAAATGCATAGTTGTCATTCTGAGTCCGCCGCAGGCGGGCGAAGAATCTCAAGATCCTTCGCGCTGCTCAGGATGACAATTACTCTCTTCGCGCAGCCTGCCCTGATCTTGCCGAAGGGCTCAGAATGACATTCGGTAATTCCTGAATGGACGTTCGTTTGGTTTTGTAGCCGGTTTTCTGGATAGTACAATTGAGGGGCTTACCAAAAGATTGCCAAAGTATTACGAAATGGTAAGGATTGTTTAAGCCCGGATCTTTCATGAGTTACTTGCTGCGACCACGGATATGGCCGTCCTTCCTGGCGTCCTCGGGTGTCGGCCCCTGCGACGTACCGTTCAGGTACGCCTCGGAACCAACACCCTGCGGTTGTCAGGTGGCACGCCCATCTTCGTGGTCTCGCGACAGCAATTCATCAAAGATCCGGGCTAGAGAGGAGATTCTTTGGTGGCATTGTAAATGTAGATAACTAGGGGAAATCCCCCCAACCCTCCTTTGCAAAAGGGGGGCTATTGTTGAGAAGATATCAAGTCCCCCTTCCATAAAGGGGGATTTAGGGGGATTAAGGTGCGATTTTGAAACGAGGTGAATTTTTTAACTGTATCTAAGGTTGGTTTTGGGGGGTTGAAGGCAGACAAACTTATAATGATACTAAAACGCCAAACCAATCCGGAAGTGTAGCGAGTTTACGTGGTCTGCGGCGTCGCTGCCGCTTTCCCTCTCGTATTTCCAGTAATCATACTCGAAGAAGAAGGTGGCCCATTTAAGAAATTTATAGCTGAATCCGGCGACGTATCGGTAGTCTAGTACTTCATCCTGATCGCCGCTTTGATCATCATCAAAATCTTCATACCGGACGGCAAACTCCAGTGGAACTGACTCAATCGGCTGCAAAGCAAGACCCACAACCCAGGCACTATCCTTGTTTTCTTCCCCGTTGTCCCCTTTTTCTCGTGCTAGGGCGGTGACGTATTCTGCGTCCAAACTGAGCTTCCAGACATCCAAAGTAAAAGCACCCCCCATGGTCTGGTTGCGTCTTCCATCGCCAGGCTCACTGTCGTAGAAAACACTGAGAATAAGCATGTCTTCTACTGGCTCGAGGGTGACATTGGCAATAAAGGAGCTGACATCATCACTTTCTTGGCGACCCGGACTGAACTCATGTGTGTCGAAATCGTTAAGATTCTCTATGATATCCTGGCCTTTATAGACGGTGATGGAGAGGTCCAACCCGTAAAAATCCGGCGTAAAACCCAGGGTGGCACCTACTGTGTCTACCTCATAGAGTTCTTCCATTAGGGTGCCGACGATCAGATGGTCCTCAAAAACGCCGAAAGGCAGGACCGTTTTCCCACCAGTGAAGTACAAGGGGACCAGAGGACATTTCATGGTGAAGATGGCTTCATCCAACTTTATGTTATCGTCCCCGCCTTCCTTGCCGACATCATCGGCAGTCAACACGATTTTGGATTTGACCCATTTGTTGAAAAACACCCTGAGTTCAAGTTCCACCGAGCCCAGACCCAGGTCAGAACTGCTACCGCTGTCTTTGTCAGAGACATCTGAGACGTCATAGTAGTCATAGTCAAGGTCTATGAAGCCACCGAGGGTGATCTTTTCTACGGGTAACCTTGAAAATATCTGAGTTCCTTCGGTTTTTTCATCCTCATCATCAGTTTCTTCAATCTCTATTGGTTGCTGTTCTTGCTCCTCAAGCTCAGTATCAGCGGAGCGTTTTTCTTCTATCTCCTCTTTTCCCTCACGCTGTAGATTCTCTTTCTGCTCAATTGCAACTGAAGGTTTTTCTGCGGCAGCGACCATGGAACAGAGCAGAAAGGTAGTCAAAACCACAAGTGCACAACACACATGAGCCCTGGTAAATAGTCTCCGCATCTCTTCTCCCTATGCTTGTAATCAGAAAAGAATTACGTCCAACATGCTTTCCTCAGGAGGCGATCTTAATGAGATACCAGTAAATTAGCAAAATCGGCAGATGATTACAGCAAGAAAGGTGCCGGCCAGGAAAACCATCTACATGGTTCCCTATTCCACAGGCAGGGCTCGGTTTCAGATTGAACTGGATAAAGTTTTAGGTTATATTTTGTGAAATATTTTACGAAGATAAAAGAAGATTCGAAAAGTAGTGGTAAAAATGTTATAGTCCTCCGTGCAATAAAGCACGAATCTATCAGAAGGTGAGAGACATGATTGAAATTCGGATTCATGGTCGAGGTGGACAGGGAAACGTGGCAGCGGCGGAGCTTTTGTCCATCGCAGCGTTCAAAGACGGCAAATTTGCCCAGGCTTTTCCTTCCTTCGGAGCAGAGCGCATAGGAGCGCCTGTCCAGGCTTTTGTCAGAATCGACGACAAAAAGATTCGGACCCGGGAGGAGGTACGAACTCCGGATTATCTAATCGTCCAGGACTATCATTTAATTGGTGCAGTACCTGTCTTGGACGGCATCAAGCCTGATGGTTTGGTGCTGATCAATGCTGAGCAAAAAGCCGAGGACCTGAATATCAAAACCACGGCAAGAGTGGAAACTATTCCTGCTACTGAAATTGCCCTTGAGATCATAGGCAGGCCTATACCCAATGCGATTATGATCGGAGCCTTCTGTTCCATAACCGGTCTGATAAGCATAGATGCGGTTCAGGAAGCCATCATGGAGAAGTTTCCTGGCAGGGTTGGTGAGAATAACGTAGCTGCCCTCGAAAGGGCCGTGGAAATCATGGAGAAGAGAAAAGATGCTTAAACAAATTGAAGGATCTCATGCGGTTGCCCATGTGGTAGCCCAATGCCGGCCCAATGTAATATCTGCCTATCCCATCACGCCGCAGACCCACATTGTGGAAGAACTGGCGGAAATAGTTGGTGCAGGGCAACTGGATGCAGAATTTGTCAATGTGGAAAGCGAGTTTTCTGCAGCCTCAGTGGTTTTAGGAGCCAGTGCAGCGGGCGCCCGCGCCTATACGGCAACGTCATCTCAGGGACTGTTGCTGATGAGCGAAGTTATCTACTGCATTGCCGGGATGCGCTTGCCAATCGTTATGACATGTGCCAATCGCGCCATATCGGCGCCGCTCAGCATCTGGAACGACCAGCAGGATTCAATGGCGGTTAGGGACGCGGGCTGGATTCAACTCCATGCCGAGGACAACCAGGAGGCTTCGGACTTGCACGTCCAGGCCTTCAAGATTGCGGAACGGACGTTTCTGCCGGTGATGGTTTGCATGGATGGCTTTATTCTTACCCATGCCTTTGAACCGGTTGATATTCCCGAACAAAAAGAAGTGGATGACTTTTTGCCTACTTTTAAGCCCAGGCACATTGTCGACCCCAGGTGGCCGAGAGGTATCGGCCTGTTTGCCGACCCTCGCTTCTATATGGAAACCCGGTACATCTTGCACCGTGCCTTGGAAAAATCCGAGGAAACCATAAAAGAAGTAAGCTCTGAATTTGCCAAGACTTTTGGCAGAGAGAGCGGCGGCTTCATCAAGGCCTACAAACTGGAAGAGGCCGATGTGGTGGTCATTTCCATGGGTTCGGTGGTGGGCACCATAAAAGAGCTCATTGACCAGCTCGAGGAAGAGGGCAAGAAGGTTGGGCTTCTGCAAATATGCTCCTACCGCCCCTTTCCGCGACATGAGGTTTACCGGGCCTTGAAGGATAAAATGAACATCGTGGTGCTGGAGAAGTGCATTTCCTTGGGAAGAGGCGGTATCCTGGCGAGCGATGTTCGCTGGTCTTTTCCCAGGGCGGAGAAAAAGGATCGCGACATAAGCAGTTTTGTTGCCGGCTTGGGTGGTCGCAATATATCAATTGATGACTTGCGTTATATGGTGGAAAAGGTAGAGAAAGAGCCCGTGGAATTTGAATTCTTGGGCTTAAAAGAAGAACTCATAGCAGAGAAAGATATGTAACCATGAGAGAACAATCGAAATACCTCGAAGGCGTTGACAAGAAGGATTTGTTTGCCAGTGGGCACAGGGCTTGTGGTGGCTGTGGTCAAGCGCTGGCCGCCCGACTAGTGGCAGATGCTGCGGGTGAGAACACCATTGCCTGTGTGGCCACCGGCTGTCTCGAAGTGTTCAGCGGCCCCTATCCTGATCCTTCCTGGCGAATTCCATTTTTGCACAGCCTTTTTGAGAACGCATCGGCTGTGGCCTCCGGTGTGGACGCTGCCTATAAAGCGCTCAAGAAGGGGCCGGTCAACATTATCGCCCAGGGAGGAGACGGCAGTACTGCCGACATTGGTTTTCAAAGTATCAGTGGCATGTTTGAACGGGGACATAACGTTCTTTACGTCTGCTACGACAACGAGGCCTACATGAATACCGGGGTGCAGCGCTCGAGCTTTACTCCCTACGGTGCCCGGACCTCCACAACACCCACGGGTAATACAACCCGCAAGAAAAACATGCCGATGCTTGCGGCGGACCACGGCATCCCCTATGTGGCCACTGCCACAGTTGATGATTTCAGGGATCTGCAGCTGAAGATTAGGAAGGCGCTCACCATTGAGGGTCCCAAATACATCCACATTCTGGCACCCTGTCCGTTGGGTTGGGGGCATCACGGGGAACTTACCGTGGAGATATGTCGCTTGGCCAAAGACACCGGGCTTTTCCCGGTGTATGAAATCATTGACGGCAAGGTGACCAATGTTAGGAAGATCCCGGTAAAAGTGCCGGTTGAAGAATATTTGAAACCGCAAGGAAGGTTCAAGCATCTCTTCAAGAAAGGGGTGCCAACCAAAGAAGTGGATGTAATCCAAGAGATCGCCAACCAGAACATAGAAAGGTTTAATCTGTAATGGAAAAGCTACCTTTAGGACTAGCTCTGGATTTACGCAAAGTTGTTCCTTATGAGACCGGATCATGGCGGACTTTGATGCCGGTCAATATCATGCAAACACCGCCCTGTAACCAGGACTGCCCTGCAGGAAACGATATCCGTGGTTTTCTCAGGACTCTGGCGGAGAAAAAGGACTATGAAGCAGCCTGGCATGTGTTGACCCGCACCAACCCTTTGCCGGCAATCTGCGGTAGAGTCTGTCCGCATCCCTGTGAGGACGGGTGTAATCGCCGCGACTTTGACTCACCTGTGGCCATAAACAGCGCAGAGCGCGCTGTTGGCGACTACGGCTTGGAGGAGAACCTGGAGCACAAAAAGCTCATTGCCCATAGAAAAGAGAAGGTGGCGGTAATTGGTTCCGGACCGGCGGGTCTTTCCTGCGCCTTTCACCTGGCCAAAAGAGGATTTCAGGTGAAGATATTCGAGGCCTATGGTGAGCCCGGCGGCATGATGCGCTACGGTATTCCCTCATATCGACTGCCAAATTATGTCTTGCGGCAAGAGCTCGAAAACATATGGAAGCTGGGCATTGAACTGGAGTGCAATATCAAGGTCGGCGTCAATATCCCCATGGATCAGTTGATCCAAACGCATGATGCGGTCTTCGTGGGGATTGGAGCCCAAACAGGACTGACCATTGATATACCTGGTCAGGATGCCGGGAACGTTTTTTCCGGGGTGGAGTTTCTGAGAGATGTGAACAGCGGTAAGTATGTGGATGTTGGCAAAGACGTAGTAGTTATCGGCGGCGGCAACACGGCTATGGATTGCGCCCGGGTTGCAAAAAGGCTGGGAGCCAATGTGAGTGTGGTCTACCGTCGCACCAGAGTGGAGATGCCTGCTATAACGGCCGAGATCGATGAAGCCATGGAAGAGCGCGTCATGTTCCGCTATCACACCAACCCGGTGAAAATCATTCAGGATGACGACAAGGTAGTGGGCATCCTCTCCGTGCAAATGGAGTTAAAGGAACCTGATGCCAGCGGCCGGGCCAGGCCGGTTCCCATTCCGGGGTCAGAATCAGTTATTCCTGCTGATACGGTAATACTGGCCACGGGTCAGGCGGTTGACTATGACGGCATCGAAGTTCACAAAAGAGACAACAAGTGGATTTCCGCCAATGAGAATCTGATGACCAGCATCGATGGAGTTTTTGCGGGTGGCGACGCCGTTCTGGGCTTGGAGACCGTGTCCGCTGCTATAGGCCAGGGCACCCGGGCAGCTTCGGCGATTGAAGACTACATCGACGGCGGTGTGGAAAGCCGTCTGTCAAGCCCGCCGGTGATATATTCCAAGGACTTGAACACGTACTACTACAACAAGAAGAGACGGTTTCAGAAAGAAGCCTTGCCCATCCACATGCGGCTGAAGCATTTCAAGGAGCTTTATCCTGCTCTGGATTTTGAAGCAATCATCGATGAAGCGGAGAGATGTTTTAGCTGCGGACTTTGCTTTAACTGCGGCAATTGCTTTATGTACTGCCCGGACAACGCTGTTAGGATTTCAGAGAAAACGGGGTTGTACGAATTCGACTTGGATTTCTGCAAAGGGTGCGGTCTTTGCGCCAAAGAGTGTCCCTGCCGTTACATCCAGATGACACTGGAGAAATAACAACGCATAGCGCCAAGCGCATAGCGTAGAATTAAAAGGCCCTTCAATTATGGAGGGCCTTTTAATTTTCGGGCGGGGGTAAACCCCGCCCCTACATTTTGGACCAGAAACCGAGGGAACGTAGGGGTGGGGTTTATCCCCACCCGCAATTGATCACTGTGTTCGAAAGGTCGCATCGGGATGGCATCGCCAACCAGACCCTAAAAATAGAGCTTAAACTCCATGAAATAGAAGTCAGGGAAGGTGCCGAACTCACTCTGGAGCTGCGGCTGTCCGGTGGAACTCTGTTCAGGGCGGTCACCAAAATTGATGCTGGCTCCAACGAGGACTTCGGTGTTGTCCGATGGCGACCAGGTCAAGATGGGTTGAATCTGGCCGGAAGGATCTTCCCATGAGTAAAGTGCAGTCAGTTGACCGGTAATGATGGGTAGAAACTCATAGCTGACAAGAAGACCGCTTAAGTGCCGGCTCATTTGAAGACTGGAGCCGCTCCTGGATCTAACAAAAGACTCGTCCAGGTCATTGGACTCACCAGCACCGTTGTAGAAGTACTCGATTTCCACGGTAAGCGTGTTGTCAAAGCGATGGCCAAGACCTAGCACAGCAGTAAAGGCGTCTTCCACCAGATCTCCTTCCAGTGGGGCAGGAAGGGGTGCGCTATCCCGAGCCCAGAAGTAGGAAGCCTCGACCCGGGCTTCAATGGGCCCAATCTCACCCACCAAACCGGAACCGAGTTGGTAGCCACCGTAGATCTTGCCGCCCTGGAGGGCCAAGTCCCAGCCCTTCAAGGTGGTGAACACCCTGCCCAGCAAGGCTGAGCCGTACCACGATGCATTCAAAGTCCCATCATCAATGAATTCTCCTGAGGAGTCGAGTTCCCGGCCAGCAACGGTAATGAGATTAATGCCAGTGAAGGAACCTAATGGAATGTCAACTCGCAATGCATCAACTCCAGCTTTGTAATCGCGGTCAAACTGTCTGGGGTCGAAAGGTAAGAATATGTCGAGCGGATTCCAAAAGTAGGCTTTACCAAAGGTTACGGCTTGGCGACCGACGGTGATGTCAGCCCAGGGCAAAGCGCTCTTGGTGTTGAACCGGTCAAGCCACAAGCTGGCTAAACTGTTATCACCCTCGTGCCAATCCCAGGTAGCGTCCAAAGCTCTATATCGCCGGTCCGCTCCACTCGTACCAAAAATGGGTGATTCCGTTCCATCTCCGGCCGAGGAGTAAGTGTAGGACTGAATCCCGTGGACTTCATATGAGAGCTGCTCGGTAGGCCTGCCCCCTGCTATGAGTCGCAGAAGGTTCTGGGAAAACTGATCGGTGTTTTTATCCCCGAAAAAGGGTTCGAAGTCGTAGTTGTCTACCAGAGCATTGGTGGTGCTTAGTCTGCCGTCCAGGCCAAAACTGGACTCTGTATCACCCATCAGGGCCCAAGCCGAGCAAGGATTCAGTGCCGCGGTCACCAGGAATAAAACAGCAACCAGCAGCAGTTTGCGGTTTGCGGAAAACAGCTGACCCATTTCCAGATACCCACTACCTCAAAGCGATCAATTAGCCGCAGACCCACGCAGACTCTTTAGCCGAGCGACCTGCTCGGCTAAAGGATGCGATCGCTTCGCGATAGGCTGAAAGCGATCTCTAGACCTTGAGTTACCCTGGATGGAGCAATCTGTGACGAAATTAGCGAACTCTGATTACCAGTGTAATTGTCCGCAGGACTGCATTTTTTCCTCTGCCACTGTCGGCAGAGGAAAATGTCTGTGTCTGTCTGCGTGGGTCTACGGTTAATTCCATTTATTAGTTTGGATTCCATCATTGAGGATGACACCGTCTTCGAGTTGCAGGAGCCGACGAGCTCGCTTCATTACAGCCTCTTCATGGGTAGAGAAGAAAAAAGTCACTCCTTTTTCTTCATTCAGCCGGTGCATGAGATCCAGGAGAGCGGTACCGGTCTTGGAGTCCACATTGGCAGTGGGTTCATCTGCCAGCACCAGTGCCGGTTCCGAAACTATGGCCCGGGCAATGGCCACCCGTTGCTGTTGGCCCCCACTCAGTTGCCGTGGGAAGCGATTCTCCAACCCTTCCAGTCCCACCTCCGCGAGCACTTCCCTCACCCGGGCTCTCCGTTCAGCAATGGGGACACCCTGAAGCATAAGGACGTACTCAGCATTCTCCAAAGCGGTAAGCACCGGAATGAGGTTGTAACTCTGAAAAATGAAACCAAGACGATCTCGCCGTAACAGGCCCAATTCAGTATTTGAGAGGTCACTGATTTCTCGACCGTCAACTTCGACTCGCCCCGAAGTCGGACGGTCAAGGCCGCCCATTATGTTAAGCAAGGTGCTCTTGCCGGAGCCTGAGGGCCCGGCCATGGCCGTGAACTCTCCAGCTTCAATGACCAGGTTAACCCCACGCAAGGCGTGGGTGAGGGCCTGTCCCTGCCCGTAGTCTTTGGTCACCTCTTGCAGGTCAACTATGGTCGCCATAATTTCCCCTATCGCAGTTGATCAACTATTGAGAGACGGGTGGCGCGGCGCATTGGAATGAGACTTAAGATCAATGTGGCTCCAAAGACAAGCCCTGCCGTCCCCAAAAGCAGTCCTGTGGTTACCCGAGCATGCATCTTGGCGCTAATGGCAAAGCCTGAAATGGTAAAGCCCTCTTCAAGGAGAGATCTCAGATCTATACCCCACACTTGTGCTGCCCAAGCCGCAAGTCCACCAACGAGCAGACCGAGTGCGCAGCCAATGAGCCCCAAACAGGCCGACTCCATGAGAATCTGAAGTCTTAGTTGAACGGGTTTTGTACCCAAGGCCAACAAAACCGCAAACTCCCGTTCTCGTTCCAGCACAGACATAAGAATGGTGTTGAAGATGGTAAAGAGAATCAAAAAGATCAGGATTGCCTGGAAAATCAAGTTTGAACCTTTGTCCAATTTTATGTAGGAGGCGATTTCCGGTATTACTTCCTGCCAGGGAAGGACTGCAATGTCTTGCCCGGCCACCATCAGCCTAGCCTCTCGCAAAATAAAGTCCTGCGCTTCGGGAATTCTCAAGACCACACCCAACTGGGTAGCACTTTCCTCAGGAAGAACGAAAAGGCGCCGAGCAAAATCTATTGGAGCCTGGATGAAATATCCGTCAATTTCCACCGAGCCTGTCTCAAAGATCCCCCTGACCCTGCACAGTTCATCCACCAGATTGCCGGCTGCGTCGTTGGTGGTGATAACCATCTTTTTGCCCACTGCCAGCTTCAACCGCTTGGCAAGCTCACTACCGATTACAACCCACGGACCATCATCGTCATGCAAATATCTTCCGGCGACGATGTGGCGAACTAAGGGCGAGGTATCCAGTTCTACTGAGGGTTCTATCCCCATCAACGTAGCGCTAACGTCGCCCGAAGCGGATCGGGCTATGCCTTGGCCCATAATAATCAGCTTAGTCCGCTCAACCTGGGGTAATTTTTCAATTTGCAACCGGAGAGATTCTGGGGCCTTGATCCAAAGATCGACAGCAGGGGCATCGCGATAGCCTGGGTTTTCCATGGTGATGTGACCAGCTTGCATTCGAACGACTTGGTCTATTAACTGGGCATACACGCCCTCGCCAATGGCAATAAAAAACACTGTGCAGGCTAGACCAAAACCGATGGAAAGAACGGTAATCAATGTCCGTCGCCTGTTCCGCCAAATGCTACGCCAAGCCAGTCTGGGGATCATAGGCTTTTCCTTGTTATGCAGGGTATAGTCTAAGCAGCCCCTCACTACATATGTATGAAGTCAGGTAAATCCGAAATTGGTCCTGCGGACTCCCCACCCTGCGGGGGGGTCCCCAGTTTCGAAACAAATCCAAATTTCAAATTTTCAAATGTTCAAAACAAAGTCCTAATTTATTGCTTTTCCGTTTTGAATTTCGTGCTTTGGTCATTTGATATTGTTTCGTGCTTCGTGCTTCGGTATTCGAATTTCCCTTTATGGTCTATGTATCGCCTTAACCGGATCCAACCGTGCTGCCAGGGCCGCCGGGTAGAGGGAGGCGACCAAGGCAATGATCAGCATGAGCACCACCGGAATAAAAACCATTTTGGGACTGATGGTCGCTCTCCAGATCGGGTCAAAGGCTACACCGCCGACCGAGTAGGTGCCGGCGAAGATGCTAAGATCAAGCCCGACTTCCTGCAGATAGTAGGAACCTGCCAAGCCCAAGATTGTTCCCAAAACCGTCCCCAAAGCAGCTAGCACCAGAGCCTCAGCGGCAACATCCCTGATGATGCCCCATGGTGTGGCCCCTAAAGCCTTGAGAATGCCAAATTCTCGGATTCGTTCGTACGTTGCCATGAGCATGGTGTTCATGACACCCATCCCAGCCGCCAACAGAAAGATCAGCCCAAAGATCCAAATAAACGCATCAAAGAGATTGACCATATCCGAGACCTCGGGCATAAGTTGGCGCCAGCTCTTTATCTCTTCCTCAGGGGCTGCAATTGAGAGCAGTGCCGTTAGTCCTTCGGTGGATACCATTCCTCTGGAATTGAGGGCTACCTCATGAATCCGCTCTCCTGAAACAAAGAGTTCGACAAAGTCTGCCGCATGGATTAGAGCGGCGTTGCGATCAATGCTATCTCCGACAGCTTTCAGGATACCCGTCACAGTATAGAGATCGTTGCCTAGAGAGCCATCGGCAGCCTGAACCACAACCACGATCTCATAGCCAATCTGAGCCTGCAGAGACCGAGCTAACTTCTGGCCCAGGACCACACCACGCTGTGTGGTCTCTGATAAAAAGCGACCCTCTTGCAGATGTTGCGCAAGGTCAAAGGTGGTCCGCTCCGAAGCTGGCTCCACACCCCAAAACCGTGCCCCAGCAGATTTGGTTCCAACGGCCACGAGTCCATAGCCGTAACGGCGGGGTGCGGCGGCGACGTTTTTTTGTTTTGCAGCCCGCAAAATGAGGTCGGGCTCGTTCAAGGCCTTGTAGATTGAGTGGTCCGCCCGATAGCCCTGGGCGTGGACCTGGACCTCGCCAACCACGAGATTCGTGGCATTGGATACGGCGTGTTGCATGAGGCCGTCCATGAGCCCGTAACTTGCCATCAGGATAGCTGTGCTCAAGCATACTGCTGCTAGGGTGATACAGGTTCGCCTGGTGTTACGCCAGAGGTTTCGCCAACCGTATTGCAGGCTGTTCACGTAGTCGTCCTCTATTTTTGTAAGGTCCTCAAGGAGAAAAAGTCGTCTTTTAGATCGATGTCGAAGTCAATTTTTTTATAGTGGATTACAGTAGATTCGTCTGGCTTATCCTCTGGGACCATCGCCACCATAGCGGGAAGGAACCGGCCACCAAGTTGTGACACCTGGGAAAAGGTCATGGTCCGGGCCAGAAGAAGTTCCTCATCGTAGTACTTTATAGATAAAGGTAAGTATTCCTTCCGCAGGGCCCTAACAAGCACCTTGCCCCAAACTACAGCCGCATCCGGCTTTGGGTAGCAGGTAACCTCGACAATTTCCTGGCCTTGCATCTCACCTGAAAAGGTAATCTCGAAGGTGTAGTCGTCGGCCATGCGGCTCTCCTTGACCAAATCATCGTTGGTAAAATGTGAACCCATCCAGGACGCCGCCATCATGGATGAGGGCAGTTTAATTACCCTTTTTACTTTGGGCAGGTAGTTCCAAATGTCGTTATCGGAACGAAGAGTGGCAGTGCCCTTTTCTTTCTTGGGGGCGAGTATGCGGAAAAGCGATTTCTCCTTACCCTTGCTCCACATCTCCAGAGATAATGATCGTTTCCAGTGGGCGGTGGTGACAGTCATGGTTGCAAGCGCTTGGCTCGACTTGCTTCGAAAGAGGTCGTCAACCTTGTCCAGGATCTGTCTGGGTGTAAGGGGTTGTTCCTGGGCTCGGACAGGGGCATGGCTCAAGAGCACGACCGCAATGAAGATAAATAAGTACCTAGTTTTATTAAATACTTTGGAGAAGATCTTCATTTGTTCGCTCCAATAGCGATGTTCCTCAGGTGACGGAAGACCAGTTGAGAAACTAAGCATTTTCGTCAAATTCGCAAATTCCGTTAAACGGTTATTCCTTTAGCTCCGCATACTGCAGATACCAGAGCTCGATCTATGCTTTTAATAACCACAGAGACACGGAGAGCACAGAGGGAACTATATTTTTTGCCCGATCGGGAGACGGCGATCGGGCAAGAGATCGCAGCCCTGCGGGCACCATCTAATAACCCGGTCGCTTCGTGTAAACAGTTGGAGCCAGTCTAAAAAGTTTTCGCCAGAGGCTCTTTTCCCTGGCCGTCGTCTCCCGGCCAGGGAAAAAACAACATCCTCCGTGTCCTCTGTGCCTCTGTGGTAAATGTTCACTCAGGCTCCTGGATACCCCGCACTAGATGTCATGGGGTCCCGCAGTCAAACCATTGATGACAACGGTCATGAATCCCCTGGCAGCGGTCAAAGGATTGAAATCATCGTCGAACCAGGCCTGAAGGAGTAAAGCGTCCCAGGTTCCAACCAGCGCTGCGGCCACTGACTCAATGTCAACGTGCGGCTGAAATTCGCCACGCTCTATCCCGTCACGGATCAGGGTCGAGACAATCTGCCGAAAATCACCATATCCTTGCCTGAATGCTCGTTTAAACCGTTGCCGCATCTGCGACGAGGCTGAAGCTGACCAGAACTCCATAACCAAAGAAAACAAGTCTCTCATTTCAACCCAAGAGTTCATAAGTGAATCACTCAGGGCCTTCAGACGGTCCGATGCGGACCCTCCAAGAGCGGCGATGCTAACCTGGGCCTTGGCCTCAGTCGCTTTGACAAACCACTCAAATACAGAGAAAAAGAGGTCCTCTTTGCTGTCGAAGTATTCGTATAAAGTACCCTTGCCGATTTCGGCCTTAATGGCGATCTCCGCCATTAAGGTGGAGGCAAAACCGCGTCGAGCAAAGACCTTGGCAGCGGCTTTGATGATTAGGGCTCTCTTTTCTTCCTTTCGAGATAACTGCATCATTGAGTATGACTCCCATTTGACCGACTGGTCAGTCGGTAACTATCATATAATAAATCAAATAATTAGTCAAATATGATAGAATTGACTGACTAGTCGGTCACGAAAGTCATTGTCCATGACTAAGGTTTCAGCTTCTATGTTTCTTTTTCCTGACACCCTGAGATTTGGTGCTTGGAGTTTGGAATTTCATATACTCCACTACTCCCGCATAGCGGGATCTTCGACGGGCTTGGAATCTTTACTACATAATCCATAGCTCTAGCGGTTGACCTTTGTGGTTTCGGCCGTTATAGTAAGCGCGCAACGTCCCGTTTGAAATTCCGCACGGTGCGGTTGTTCCGAACGGGATTTTTTTTAAGGAGAAGATACTGATGAAGATTCAAGACAACGCCTATGTGAGCATTGAGTACACCCTCTCCCTCGACTCTGAGGAAGTGATCGACAGTTCCGATCCCAGCACGCCTTTTGGTTTTATATTTGGCGCTAGTCAGGTCATAGTGGGACTTCAAAAGGGACTAGAGGGGATGGAGCAAGGTCAGAGTGCCAAGTTCACCGTTGAGCCTGAGGAGGGTTACGGCCAACCCAACGAAGAGCTCTTCCGTGAAATTCCGCGTGATCAATTTCCTCCCGACATGGACATCGAACCCGACATGGTGTTCGAGGCTAGTGGGCCTCACGGCCCGGTTAGGCTACGGGTGGAGTCCGTGAACGAAGAGGTGGTGGTAGCCGACATGAACCACCCGTTGGCCGGGGAACATCTGCATTTCGATGTCAAAGTGGTCGAGGTTCGAGAGGCCCAGGCTGAAGAGTTGGAGGCGCTGAAAGAAAACGCCGGGTGCGCCCCCGAAAGCTGCGCATGTTGCTCAACCACGTGTGACTGATCTGAGCCCAAACATGACACCGCGCTAGATTCAGAGCAGATCAATCCTCACCTCTACGATTTTGGGAACTAGCGTATTAAAGCCCTTCAGACATGAAGGGCTTTTTTGTTTTGTCTTGACCATGGCAACTCCATTAGGCTGAATGGAAAAACGACTGAGATTCACAGTTTTCAGATTTAAACTTATCGTTGGAGAGATTTCTTGGAGGTTCTGACTAACAAGGTCTTACGATTTATCTCGGATACCAGATTCGAGGATCTGCCCGACAATGTAATCCATCAGGCTAAGCGGTGCCTTCTGGACACCCTGGGTGCACTTTTGGCAGGCAGTGACACGCCAGTGGTCCGTATTATGAGCTCATTCGCCACTAAGTACTTTAGAGGAACCGAGGCTACTATCCTGGTAAGCGGGGAGCGGGTCTCGCCAGTCGGCGCTGCCCTGGCCAACGGATATGCCTGCAACGCCCTGGACATTGACGATGGCTATAGGATGGTAAAGGGCCATCCGGGTGCCTGTGTGCTCCCAGTGCTCCTGGCGGCAAGCGAGTCCGCCGTTCACCCGAGAGGTACAGACTTCCTGACCGCACTTGTCATTGGATACGAAGTTGCGATTCGAGCCGGCTTGATCCGACACGCTTTGTACCAGACATACCACTCGTCAGGGAGCTGGGGCGCTGTCGGTGGTGCCGCTGTGGCCGGGAGAGTTTTGGGTTTAGACCAAAGTACCCTTCGTGAAGCGATGGGAGTTGCAGAGTACCACGCACCCATTGCCCCTATGATGAAGGGTATTGAGAAGCCGTCTATGGTCAAGGACAGCATCGGCTGGGGGACTATGGTGGCAATGGCATCGGTCTTTATGGCACAGGAAGGATTCATCGGCATAGAACCCTTATTCAGTGAATCGCCGGATAAAAAGTGGATCGAAGGACTGGGCAATGAATATTTGATGCTGAACTTGTATTTTAAACCTTACGCAGTTTGCCGCTGGTCCCTGGCGGCCGTGACCGGGGTACTAAGGGTGATGAAGCAAAATGATTTGAGACCACGGAGCATATCCCGCATCCGCGTCCGGACCTTTGAGGCCGCCGCCGCATTGAGCTGCGATCATCCCAAGAACACCGAAGAGGCCCAATACAACCTGGCCTATCCGGTGGCTGCGGCCTTATATGATGGCCAGGTAGGACCAAGCCAGGTTTTGCCGCCCCGCATCTTCGACAATTCCCTATTGGAGCTGGCAGACAAAGTCGAGGTTGAGGTGGCTTCGGAATTTGAACAGATATTTCCTCAGAAAACCTATGCTGAGGTAGTGATCCGTACTGAGGACGGTCGAGAACTGACATCCGGGCCGGTGCAGCCACTTTGGGAGCCCCCGAATGATCTTCCTGCAGATAGCTGAGTTGGAAGAAAAGTTTGTTGGAATAGTGGAGCCTGTTCTTGGCCCTCAGAAGGTGCAAGAGATTACCAGAATGATATGGGATTTCGAGAAAATGGATGGGATAAAACCTCTCATCAATGGCTGCATCAGGGGCCAGTCTTTCAAGAAATAACTCACCAGTATGTGTAGGTCTCACCCTTGACACAAGACAGGGTAGCGGGCTAGTTATAATAGAAAGAAGTGATCTGCAGAGTATTTCTTGTCCATCTGAATCCTCTTGAAGTTCAGCCGGTTGTTCAGCAACTAAGAAACTACAATTAAACCTGTTGTTAAAATACTTCTGAGATAAATTGAAGCCTATCTCTTGAAAAAATAAAAGTCTAATTAAAGCAATTCGTTATCTGCAATTTACCAGAGGTTAGATAATGGAAATAGCGATATGTCCGAGTTGTAGGAAGGAAATTCCGGAAGACGCCAAATTTTGTGACCATTGTGCAAATCCTGTGGTCTCTGTGCTGTATAAGACCATCTTCAGCTGGCAATGGTCTGACAAGATTTTTCTTTTCGCTGTTCTTCTCGTTTTCATCGCTTTTTTTCAACCGTGGTTTCCCGGCAGTATTCTATATCAGGACGCCCCCGTTTCCGCCTATCAGATGTTACTCAATGTGAGTGATCTCGAAGTTGACTTTTTGGAGAGTTACAATATCTTGCGGATGGCCTTAATTGTACCCATCTTTGCTTTATTGATCTATTTTCTGACATACTTTCGCAGAAGTATGCAAAAGTCGGTGTTTCTGCCGCTATTTCTGTTCATCATAGTGAGTGTTGCGATTATCCCCTCCCTTGTCGAAACAGCGGGCACAGTCTATGGAATCATCCTCACTCTAGCGCTCCTCCTTGGAATATTTTTATATTTTCGCAGTGCCTTTCGCCGGGGTCGTCTTGGCTCTGCAAGTTATTGTCTTCTTCTTCTTTTCATGTGCCTTTCCGTATTTATTTATCAACTAGATCTCACCAAATTATTTTATCTTAAGCTGGAGAATCTTAATTTTTCAGAAACATACGGCTTCTGGATAACGTGGGCTATTTTCGCATTAACGATCTTAGCGATCGCTTTCAACTTTATGAAAACGATTGAAGATTTTTGGTTAATGGTTTTCGGTGTGATACTGTCAATCATTGGCTATAATACTTTTATAGATCCTCTATTCCTCTCGGGTCCCTTCGCTTTTTTTGCTGATAATTTCAGGTTGACCGGCCTTTACACCTTGACCCACATCAAGGTTGTTTCAATTGCCCTGATCATAGCCATAGCTACAGGGGTGCCCATCGGTGTCTATATCAGCCGTCATCCGACTGCTGCAGGCATCGTCTTGTACCTGGCAAGCATTATGATGACTATTCCGAGTATTGCTCTCTTCGGTTTCATGATGCCTATCCTGTCCTCCATTGATAGGCATTGGGATGCTGTCAGCGGTATTGGCATTGGGACAGTACCTGCCGTTATCGCCCTGGCGCTCTACTCCCAGTTACCCATCATCCGCAACACCTATATTGCGATAAAGAATGTTGATCCGGCCACAATTGAGGCGGGCCGCGGCATGGGGATGACCACTTTCCAACTGCTCTTGCAACTACAGCTTCCCCTTGCTGCTCCGGTGATCATGGCAGGGGTTCGGACCGCCGTGGTTATGTCCATTGCCATTGCGGCAATTGCGGCCTATATCGGCGCTGGGGGCCTGGGGCTGTTTGTCAGCGAAGGACTGCAAATGGCCACCAACGACTCGGTTATCTTGGGCGCCGTAGCCATGGGTCTGCTGGCCATTGCGGCAGACATCATCTTCGAGAAAGTCGAAGATTGGATTACCCCGACCGGCCTCAAGATCGCACGGTAATATCCTTGTCCGCCATAGTAATGGTGAGGAGTAAATAATGAACATCATGCTGAAGTTGGAAAATGTGACGAAGATCTATCCGGGTGCCGAACACATCAAGGCAGTGGATGAACTTTCATTTGACCTGCCAGAGGGCGAAATTTGCACAGTGGTTGGGCCATCCGGCTGTGGCAAGACTACAGCCATGAAGATGATAAATCGGTTGATTCCCCTGACCAGTGGCAAAATCTATATTGACGGGCAGAACGTCA
>Ga0316194_10000929_pt1 | contig 19905 bp, 19 predicted proteins | sample CroRivsedime1_MG_FD_204936 | JGI IMG/M metagenome (GOLD analysis project Ga0316194, IMG submission 204936) | Coastal sediment microbial communities from Maine, United States - Cross River sediment 1 | ecosystem: Environmental > Aquatic > Marine > Coastal > Sediment | place: USA: Maine...
GGTCAGTGACCAATGGCGCAACAGCCTGTGCATCTGTAAGAACCATAAAATTAGCGGCACAAACAATAAGCGGAAACAAAAAATACGCTGCTTTCTTATGCATGTAGCGAAGTAAATATAGACACTGCTGTGAGCCTGCTCTTGTCGGCAACATGTAGATATCGTAATTCAACTAAGCGGCCTGCAGCTATATGGGCCAGTAATTATCCGGGGCTGAAGGCACAGGGAGACACTATTATAGTTTGTGCAGTCGATCTGCCTTAGCCGGGTAACCATTGCAAGCCAGAGCTTCAGAGTCTGGCACCACGTCTTAAGCGCGATATAACAGCCTGTCTCTGCTGCCTTAGCTTTACATAGGCTGCAGGTGTGTCCTGTCGACGTGCCTCCGTTTGACCTGCCACCTGCAACGTAATAGATTGAGGGTCTGCGGGTTAAGTGTTGAGTGCCGGGGGGTGCGTGATGGCTTGTTGGTTCCGTAACGGGCGATGGCTCGTTGGTCTGGGGGCGGGAGTGCTGGCGTTTAGCGGCGGTGCTTACGCGCAGGAAGATGTCAAGGATATCGACGAGCTGGTGGTCTCGGTCCGCAAGACGGAAGAAAACGTTCAGGAAGTGCCTATCCAGGTCAGCCTGTTCGACGCCACCATCATCCAGTCCGAAAATTTGCGCACCATTGCCGACGTGGCGCGCCTCACCCCCAGCCTGCAGTTTGATACGGGTTTCTGGCCCAGCGACACGCGGGTGTCTATCCGCGGTTTATTCAATCGAGCCGGCCGGCCGAGTGCGGCGGTGCTGATTGACGGTATCGATGCGATGAGTGAGTCGTTTGAAAGTACCGGCGGCTCGGCGTTGCTGAACCAGCGCATCCTGGATATTGAACGCATTGAGGTTGCGCGCGGCCCACAGAGTGCGTTGTATGGACGTGCGGCATTTGCGGGTGCGGTTAACTACGTAACCAAGCGCCCGCCGGAGGAATGGGGGCTGACGGTGTCCGGGCAGCAGGGTGAGCGCGGCCGTGCGGAGCTCCGCGCCAATTTTGGCGGGCCGCTTATTGATGACAAGCTGGCCTTTAATGTGATCGGCTCGCACTACGAGCTCGACGGTGATTACACCAACCCCAATACGGGCGGCGAGATCGGTGGCGGCGAGAGTAGTGGTTTATCGGTGGGCCTGAACTGGACGCCGACGGATAACTTCGGCGCTTATCTGAACACCACCTACAGCCAGGACGAATACAACCCGGCCTCGATCGTGCTCGTACGGGCCAATTCGTTCCGCATTCTGAAAGACGATGGCACTTACATCACCGATCAGACGCCCAACCCGATCAACGATCCGACCACCACAGCGTGCACTAACCCGCCGCTCGGTGGCAACGACTCGTGTCTCTGGCTGGTCGAAGGCAACATCAAGGCCGACGGCAGCCAGATCGATATTTCCCCTGACCCGCGCACCGGTGAGGAGTACTCGGGCACTGACGACACGACCTTCCGCACGAACCTGATTCTGGACTGGGCCATTAGCGACACGCTGGCGTTTCGCTCGGCCACTTCGTACACGGATGCCAACCAGAAGCTCAATCTTGATACGACCCAGTCGTTTTCGATTCCTGGCCCGGGTGAATCGTTTGGCGCGAGCGCGGGCAACGGTTCGGATGCGAAGAACGAATTCAACTACAAGCAGTACTATCAGGAGTTCCAGCTTGACGGCATCGCTGGCGAGCGCATCAACTGGTTGGCCGGCATCAATGGCTTCTGGGAAGATGCGGATGACCGCAACAACAGCACGTTCTGGTACCGCGACCCGAGTTATTTCCTCTGTCAGCCTAACTTTGTCGTCAACAAGGCCGCGCCGTGTGCGTTTGCTGACTCCACTACTTTTGATAAAACACTGAATCGCGACACCACCAGCTACTCGGTGTTCGGTTTGTTCGGTTGGCAGTTCGCTGACAAATGGAAAGTGACCCTGGAAGGGCGGTACATTTACGACAAGGTTGAAGTATCAGCCGACACGGCCGACCTCGCGGCTGACATTCTTAGCTTTGTGCCCTTCAACGCGGCCGCATCCTATATCTACGCGGGCAAGCCCGGCTTCACGGACAGTGTCGATGACACGAATTTTGTGCCGCGTGCCTCGCTGGAGTATCTCGCAACGGACACCGTGATGCTCTATGGCTCGATTGCCAACGGCATCAAACCGCCCACCTACAATACGACGGATCTTGGCGATCCGGAGATTGCGCGGGTGTTAAAGGAAGACCTGTGGACTTACGAACTGGGTGCGAAGTCGACCCTCAGTGACGGTCGCCTGCTCCTGAACGGCGCGGTGTTCCTGAACGATTACACAGACCAGCAGGTGCGAGTGCAGTTTCCGCCACCCGCCGGCTCGTTTACACCGCGCAGCGGCACGGCCAACGCTGGCGAAACGACCGTCTGGGGTGTGGAAATCGACGCAAGCTGGCGGCCCGCTGAGCGCTGGTTGCTGAATCTCAGTTACGCATTTACAGATGGCGAATACGACAATCTGGTGCTGCAGGATGCGCAGCCGGCGGCGGCACCCGTGTCGCGTAACGAACAGGTCAAGGCAGGTAACGCCGCAGCTGACTACAGTGGTAACGATACCATCGGCAACCCGCGCAACGCCGCCACCTTCCTCGGCAGATACCAGGCGCCGTTATCCGCTCAGCTCGATTGGTATGGGCAGGCGTCCGTCAGTTATCAGGGCGAGCGTTACGCCGATATCGCCAACCTGGTTGAGCTGGAAGCGTACACATTGGTTGATGCCCAGATCGGTTTGCAGGCGGATAACTGGTTCGTGTCCCTTTACGCCGAAAATCTGTTCGACGATGACACCATTCGCTACGCGCAGGAATTCATTGACCAGAGCCAGGGTTTTCAGGGCACGGATCCGGATTCGCCGCCCAACACCTTTACCTTTCCGATCGCCTACTTTGGCTATTTGCCGCAACCGCGCACGGTCGGTGTCCGGTTCTCATACAGCACGAATTGATGGTGTCAGACACCAATATTTAAATTCGATTTAAGCCGCGATATTGACCACTGCATGGGGCCAGAGTGAAAACAGCTCCTGCTAAATCAAGGCAGCATTGAAACCGATTGTAGGGGCAGTTTTTACACTGACCCTATTAATTTCTGACCCTATTAATTTAATTGGTCGCCGCAGATTCCTGCGGGTGCGCCGTGTCCATCTGTTCATCTGCTTTCGACTTTAAGCTCATCGCCGTCAGCAGAATGACTACGGCCAAAACTATCAGTCCGGCAAATGCCGCCTGGTAACCGGCCGCGCCACCGCCGTAAGAAGCCGCGACGGCGCCCACCATTGCCGCACCCACCAGGCGTCCAACCGATGAAACTACGCTGAGTAATCCCTGCGCAGCAGCGCGATCATGGTTGCCGGTTTCTGCGAGCACGATGTAACGCAGCGGCGCGCCGACCAGGCCCGCCGAGCCTATGCCGCCCAGTACGCTTGCGCACACAAAAATAGGGATGTTCATATCTACAAACGCGTATACGCACAGCGAGATACCTACCAGCACCTGGCTCACTACAATAATCAACCGCGTCCCGACCTTGTTGATCAGTTTGCCCACCAGGGGTGCTGCTACAGTCGCGGCAACGACGCCGGGCAGCAGCAGCAAGGCCGAATCAGCCGGTGATATGCCTAATGACGCCACGAGCAGCGCCGGCAGGAAAATACTGCCGGACTGCAGCGCGCTGGTGCCTGTGGAAATCGCGCAGCTTTTAGAAATCTGTGCAGACTCGAACAATGCCGGTCGCACGATCGGGTCGACTGCAGTTTTCTCCGCACGCCAGAAGACCACAGTGAGTGCTACCAGCAACAATAAACCGCCGCTAACCTGCGGGCTTAACGCGCTGTCGAGTGCTGCGTTCGTATCAATACCGGTGATGGCGATGATGAGTGCGCCCATTGCCGCGATCAGTATGAACATGCCTTTTTTGTCGAACGGCTTTGGCTCATGCTCGCCACCGGCGGGCAATAATTTAATGGCACCAACAATCAACAACGCGGCGATGGGCAGATTAATCGCGAACAACCATTGCCAGGAAAACCGCAGGAAGATACCACCGAGTAACGGGCCGGCCAGAAACGCGACGCCCCAGACCATGCCCAGAATACCAAGCGCCTGACCGCGCTCTTTGGGCGCCAGTCTCGCGCCGATGACCGCCGCCGCGGCCGGAAAAATGCCACCCGCGCCGAAGCCCTGAATCGCGCGACCGGCGTACAACATCCATTCCGACTGTGCGACCACCAGCAGCAGTGAACCTGCCGCGAACAGCGCAATGCTAAGAATGTATATCGGGCGTGGTCCGTGCCGGTCGGCGAGCTTGGCTAACAGCAGTGCCCCGATCATTTGCAGCAACACGTAAGCGTTGAGTAACCAGGCGAGTTCGCGGGGTTCCATGCCGAATTCGACCTGGATCACGGGCAGGGCAGGGCCAATGATGGCCAGATCCAGGGCGCCCATGAGCGTCCCCACGAAAAGCAGGGCCAGCAGCCATTTGGTTTGTTTTGCTTCCATCGATTCTCTGTTCGTGGCGGGAGGGCAGCGCTACGATACCGCGGTTCCACCCCTGTGGCACCTATATATAGCTATTCGACCGAATTTACGGAAAGGATGCCAGCCGTGAGTTAATTACCGGGAACCGACCCCAGTTCCAGATTCCGTTTTAAGGGGCTCCATGTATTAGTGGCGGCTGCCGCGACCACATCGTTTAAGCGCCTTAAATAGCCCTATATTTCTGGTGCCTGATTCAATGATGAGCGGCTCTGAATGCTGGCGAGCATCCGGGTGGCAGCAATACGCCTGAAGGCCAGCCGCCAAATGTTTCTTCGCAGGACTCGAAGAGCCCGGAGATAGAACCGCACGAAGTCGGTCTGAAAGACCTCCTCAGGATTAATGCATAAAAGGCATAGCTTTTCATGCCGCCAGATGCAGGCCAGGGATGGCAAACAGTATCGGCACAGTCGCTCGTGATTGAATCTGATGCAAAAAAACCGCTTTAAAATCAATGGCGATACGTAATTTCCGAAGTATGCGTGGCGGTTGATTTGTGGGCCGGCGAGTACAATTAAGTTACTGGCAAAGATGCCGCAGCGGAGGGTTGATCTAATGGATATTGGTATTAGCTTCGCAAATGTTAACTGGCTGATCGTTCTGGTGGCCACGACTCTTGGTTTCGTGATTGGGGGTTGCTGGTATTCACCCGTCCTGTTCGGGCGTTTCATTCCAAGTCTGATGGCTGACCTAAAGTCGGGCGGCGATTCGCCTGAGGGGCCGACGCGCTACCTCGCCGGCATTTTCACGGTATCGTTCGCTATGCTGTGGTTTGCAGCGGCTTTTCTGGCCGGGCTTATAGGCCCGCAAGCCACGGCGAGTGATGGTATATACCTTGGCCTGGCAGTCGGGCTGTTTTTCGTGATCCCGGCGCATGCAATCGCTGCCATGTTTGGGGCGCGACCGATCCAGATCATCTTCATCAACGGTGCGTATTTCGCATTCTGTCTGGCAGCAATGGGCGCGATACTCGCAGTATGGAGCTGAGACTGTCTGGTGAGCGAATAATTGAACAGCGAATGATGCTCAGTGGCGAGTAGATATTCTGCGTTTTATAGAGCGAACGTGGGACACTGGCTAAATACAATTTGGCAATGCGGCAATCCATCTATGGTCCGCTAGCGAAATGAACCCTATGTCCTGCTGATTTCTGCGTGCGTCTGCAATTTCTCGCATGGCGTCCTTGTTTGCACTGATGTCAGATATCGGGGGGGGTAATATGGTGTAGTGATTTCAATATAGGTCGCTGTGGCGAATGAAGTCGTAACAGATCGTATGAGAGTGAAGTGTTATGAAAGTCCCTGAAGCTTTTTTTGCAGTCATCAATCCGGTTATGAAGACTTTACTTCGTTCGCCCGTTCATGGCCTGTGGAGTAATAGCATCATGTTGATTACCTTCACCGGCAGAAACAGCGGCCGCCAGTTCACCACCCCGGTTCGCTTTATTCAGACTGATGGTACGGTGCGCTGCTTCACTGCCAAAGAGAATCAATGGTGGCGCAATTTGCGTGGTGGCGCGCCTGTTACGCTACGCATCAGCGGGCAGGACAGAAAATATCAGGCGCAAGCGATCCATGACGACCCTGTGGCAATCCGCAAGTGGCTAACGTTCTATCTGGAGTTGTACCCTCAGGATGCTGACTACCACGAGATTCGGCTAAATAAAGACAAGACACTAAACGAAGCCGATTTGGAAAGGGCGGTGCAGCACGCCATAGTGGTTGAGGCTCGGGCTGAGGGTTAAAGCCTGTGCTTTTATATGTGATTGTTGTCGAGACCAAAGTTGTATAGTGATTGCGGAGGCCTTCAATGAGTCTTGTTAAAAAAAGCAGTGCCTGGGATCGACAATCCATAGACGAATTCTTGCAGTCGACCGTCATCCCGGTTCGCCTGGCGTGCGCTGATGCTGAAGGTGTCCCTTTAATATGTTCGCTCTGGTATCTCTATGATGACGGGGCGATCTGGTGTGCCACTCAGCAATCTTCGGCGATCGTCAGGCTGCTTGACGATAAACGTCAGTGTGGTTTTGAGGTGGCGCCTGAAGCGATGCCGTATCGCGGCGTGCGTGGTCAGGGTAACGTGACTCTCTTATTGGCTGAAGGCGAGGCTGTGCTGCTGCGATTAATTGATCGCTATCTTGGCACACGCGACAGCGAATTTGCCCAATGGCTTGTGAAGCGGGTAGCCACAGAAGTGGCGATAAAGATACAACCAGACTGGTTTACGTCCTGGGATTTTGGCCGTCGCATGCGTTAATCGTTAGCCGATAAGGATGCTTCATGTTGTTCAGTAATAGCGCATATTCTAAAGGCAAGGTCATGTTGTTGGCCGGCTTACTTTCACTGTCATTGCTGGGGGAACGCGCAATGAGTTATGAAGAACCGCAGTACACGGTGGTAAAGACTGATGGTGATTATGAGTACCGGCAATACGAGCCGTACCGGGTATCGGAAACGATTATTGAGGGTGCGCGCGATGCCGATGCAGCAAGTAGCGAGGGTTTTCGGCGCCTGTTTGCTTACATTACAGGTGCTAACAGCAGCGAGTCCAAAATTTCAATGACTGTGCCGGTGTCGCAAGGTGCCAGCGAGAAGATTGCAATGACCGTGCCGGTACAGCAGTCTGCGGCGGACACCGGCTGGCGCGTAAGTTTCATGCTGCCGTCGGAGTTCACTGTTGAGACTGCGCCGGTGCCGACGGATAAGCGGGTTTATGTTCGTGAAGTGCCTGGTCGGTTAATGGTCGTGCAGAGGTTTTCTGGTCGCTGGACGGAATCGAATTACACAGAGCATGAGCAGGAGTTGGCCCAGTATGTTGCCGCAGCAGGTCTTAGCCCGGCGGGCGTTATCGAGCGTGCCGCTTACAATGCTCCCTTTTCGATCCCATGGTTCCGGCGCAATGAGGTGATGGTGGCGATCGAGAGTTTGCCCGCAACGGGATAGAGTTCAGCAGCCTCAGTTATTGGAGCTTGGTACGCGAGTCCTGATCTCCGGGTTCTATGAGCCCTCAATAAGAAAACGGGTGGCAGATCTGCCGGGCGTATTGCTGCGCTCCGGAAGCGAGCCTTTATTTGAATAGATTCGTCATTGAATCTGCTACCGCTTCCAATTGGTTTTATACTGCGCGCATGCAAAAAATAGCCTTTAAAAAACCTGGTTTGTGGCTGCGCCTGCTGGCCTGGGCGGCAGCCATTTATCTGGCTGCGGTGTTCTTTTTTGTGTTGCCATTACGCGTGATCAATCCGCTGGTGACTTCTTTCATGCTGCATCAGACCGATGCCGGCGAGCGAGACTACGAATGGGTGCCGATAGAAGCGATCAGCGAATATGCGGCACTGGCTGTTATTGCATCTGAAGATCAGCGTTTCCTCATACACAACGGTGTTGATTTCGGTGCGATTCAGCAGGCGCTCGGTGAAGAGGGCGGCGCGGTGCGTGGCGCGTCTACCCTTACCCAGCAACTGGTCAAGAACCTTTACCTGTGGCCCGGCCGCAGTCTCTTGCGCAAGGGGGTGGAAGCGGGCCTTGCGGTGACTTTCGATACCCTGGTGCCCAAGCGGCGCATACTGGAGCTTTATCTGAATGTCGTGGAGTTTGGTCCGGGTATCTACGGTGTTGCCGCCGCGAGCGAACAATTTTTTAACAAGCCACCCGACCAGTTGACCCCACCCGAGGCCGCACTATTGGCTGCAGCTTTGCCTAACCCTGCCGTCTACCGGGTCGCTTCCCCACCTGATTACATGCGAGAACGGCAGCGCTGGGTGATGGAGCAAATGTTGCGGCTATCGCGTGAAGGTTTGCCTGCGCAACTTGAGCTTCCTGGTTAGCGGCTAAAAGCCTGAAACATCGTTCCATAGCATCTGACCGAATTTTTCCCGTCGCGGACCCGATGTGTCTCTATCCTGTTTCATGATGACGTGGTCTGTTTTGCCAGCTTGTTTGTTAAGCCAGATACTCCACATGCCGGTCGCTTCGTTTGGTACCAATGAGTAACGCATGTCGATAACCCGCAACGGGTTGTCGGGGTCGAGGGACAAGTAGCCCCTGGAGAACCAGTAAAAACGTTCAAGGTCGTTGGCTTGCTGAGAATCTTTATCCAGCCAGGGCAGATCGCGCTCGACATCAAACCCAGGGATAAATTCGCCGGGGTAAACGGTCAGGGTAGGCGCTGCCCTGACGGCATCGGTGTAGTAGCCGTCTTCCACTTCGTAGATGACCTTCCACAGCAATAGATTGGCAAAGCTGGGCTTTACTTCCAGGCGAATGGGGGTGTGGCCGCGCTGCTCAGCCAGTTGTGCGCCTGCTGCCGCAACCCGCTGGTGTTGGTAAATACCCAGGCTTTGATACGCGATAATCCAGCCCAGGGCGATTTGAGCGAATAAGGGGTTTCTTTTTCTGACGCCGATAATGACCAGTGCCAGCAGTGGCAAGGTAAACAAGGGGTCAACAATGGAAATAGTATTCCAGGCGAAGCGCTCGGTGCTGAAAGGCCACAGCAGTTGCGTGCCATAACTGGTGCAGGCGTCCAGCAAGCCGTGGGTGGCATAACCCAGCAAACAAAACAGATAAGTGAGTTTAAAACTCAATTGCCAGCGGCGGCTAAACAGAAAGTAAAAAACCAGCGCACAGATCAGCGCGCCAATGGGGATGAAGACCAGGGAGTGCGTAAACTGGCGGTGATATTCCAGGTACATCAATGGGTCGGTGTCTGAGCGGATCAAGCTGTCCAGGTCGGGCGCCATGCCCGATACCGCACCAAACAAACTGGCGGCAACGATATGTTTTTTCTGGCTAATGGCTTGGGGCACGCTGGCACCGAGCACGCCTTGAGTAACTGGGTCCATTTTTAAACAGCAAGAATTAACAGGGTCAGTGTAAAAATAGATTATAGGGGATAGTTTTTACTCTGACCCTATTTATCAGTTGCTCTCTTCGCGGTTCCTGCGACTGGCTGGCTGTAGGTAGATTCCACAGGGTTGCAGCTGCTCAGGTGCGGCGCATAATCTATTGATTGTTACCGTCAGGCATTATTTAACTCCCGGAGAGGAGCTTCACGATGAGGTCTGTGCGTCGAGCTTGGATCGCAGCATCACTGGCACTGCTGGCCGGCACGGGGATTTATTTGCTGGGCCGTGACTGGTCAACGGTCTATCTGCTGGCATGGGCCGCTAATGCGCAGGCCGATGGGCCGCTGCTGAACCTCGGCGCCTGGGCGGGCAGTGCACCGTCTTTCATCCATGCATTTGGCTTCGCGCTGCTGACAGCGCTACTACTCGGTGGTGGGCCTGGCCGTGCAGCCGTCGCCTGCCTGTTCTGGGCTTTGACCGACGCCGCTCTGGAATTACTGCAGCGGCCCGACTGGTCGGCCGCGATTCCGCCACTGCCGCCGGGGCTTGCTAACTGGCCGCTGCTCGGCAACCTGCCGGCTTATTTCCTGCAAGGCCAATTCGACCTCTATGACATGGCCGCCATCGCCGCCGGCGCTTTTGCCGCCTGGTGGGTCGCAAGGAGCATGCCTGAAACCATCGGGGGTCGGTCGACCACTTGGAGAAATTCGCATGCAGTCTGAACAGTCTAACCTGAGTTCGTCTTTCGTCGCGCGTGCAGCCGGCCTCATCGTGGTTGTGGTCGCCGGCCTGGCTGGGGTCATCGGCAGTGGTGGCGGTGGTGGGGGTGGTGGCAGCAGCGCGCCGCCTGCTGAATACCTGGAAATCACGTCCGCGAATGCCGCCGACGTCGCCGGGATCGTCATAGAGACCGTCTACTCGTCGCTCGATCTCGCTGATGCCGGTGCCGGTAATCTGTCGGGCGGTGCCGCGGGCGAGCCGGCACTCGCGGTTGATCGCGCATTGCTGCAGCCGCTTCGCCAGCAGAATCTGGATGCGAGTATTCAGGCTGTCGTCGGGCCGGTCACCGAACCCTGCCTGGTGAGCGGCACGATCACGTTGTCGGGCGATGTGGCCGACCCGTTTGCCATTTCAGTGGGTGATCGGATTACCGCGGTCTTCGCGGATTGCGATGACGGCGATGGTGCCGTTGCCGACGGACGTCTGGAACTGATCATCCGCGCGCTGCAAGGTGACCCGCTCACGGATGTTTTCCTGCAGCGGGTCGACGTAAAGCTGACGAGCTTCGCGATCATCGAGGAGGGTGAGACCACCAGCGCCGATGGCAACTTCGAACTGACGCTGGACAGTCTTGATTATCCTCTGGTGCAGACACGCCTGGTCAGCGCATTGCTGACAGTGATGGCCGAAGGGGATACCCGGACGCTCACGAACTTCGATGAAACCACGGAGACGGAACTTACCGGCCTGCCGTACCCGTTCCTTGTCACCGCCAGCGGCACGCTTGCCAGCCGCGTGCTCGATGGCAAGGTGGACTTCGCGACCCTCGTGCCGGTTTCCGGTTCGCTGGGTGACGCGCCTGAAACCGGGGAGATTCTGATCACGGGGCTTAATGGCGTCACGATCCGGGTGGTCGTGCTGGGGCCGACTAACGTGGAGCTCCGGCTCGACCTCGACGGCAACGGCAGCGTGGATGAAGTGCAGGTCGCGACCTGGGCCGACCTCGGCGGCACCGTTGCGCCGGGCGTCACAACGGGCAATGCAGAGACGCTGGTCCGGGAGGCACTCGCAGCCGCCAACAGCTATGAGCTGACCGTGCGGGATGCGGGCGCCCAGTTCGGCACCAACGGCGCCTTCTGGAACGCCCTCAACCTGATCACGGTGCCCGGCACATTCGGGCCGGTCGAGCCGCGGTGCGTACTCTCGGGCGGCTCCGTCATGGTCACCGGCGAACTGACCGTGCTCGACACCTTCACACCGGGCGACGTGTTCAACGGCAGCTATAGCAATTGCTACCAGTGGCTGGACTGGTTGCCGACCGGGCCGATCAGCATTCTAAATGGTCAGCTGGCGACCACGGTCAGCGCATACTTGGGCATGGGCAGTGTCTTCGACGTGGCTTTTGATGCCGTTGCGGCCGGCTTTGCAGGCGCGACCGGCACGCTGGCGGCAACCTACAGCGATCCGGACCCGACTAACCTCAGTTACACTGGTGTCTCGCCGCAGATGCAGCTGGGCGGTGGCACGGAGGCCCGCGCGCTGCACTCGGTATCGGTATCCGCTTCCATCATTTCGTTTGTCAGCCCGCCACGCGTCACCCGCAGCATCGACGGCGATTTATATACGGCGGTGGTGGTGGGGCGTTACCGGCTGGAAACGCTCGTGCCGCTGGTCGCGGACGGCGACGATGACCGGGCCACCGGCCCCGACACCGGCGAGTTACTGCTGTCGGCCGACAACGGCACATCCGTTCGCGTCGTCGCCATCAACAAAACAACGGCGCGGCTCGATCTGGACCTGGACGGCAACGGCAGCACGGACCAGAGCACACTGGTGCCATGGTTCGACCTGCAGCCATAAATAGTCGGGGTCAGAGTAAAAACCTGTTGTTTTTACTCTGACCCCAGCCAATTAGTCGGCTTGCTCAGCCACAAACGCATCAAAGGTTCGCAACGGATGGCCGACTGCATCAGCCGAGGCCGCAACCGCTTTTGCATCGGCGGCGCCACCATTCAATTGCTGCCCCAAAAACATTTTCTTTAGTGAACCGAGTAACCAGGGTGGCAGGAACGCTTCAACAGGTTTGCCCCATTTGTCGACGTCGTCACCGCCATAGAAAACTTCGCGACCGAGGTGTCTGGCATACACTTCGGCAGCTATCGGCCCACTTATGGTGTCAGGTCCATGCAGGTGATAGTCGGCACCGGCGTGACCGTCTTCCGTCAAAACCCGCACGGCGCAATCGGCAATATCCCGGGTGTCGACCCGGTTGTTGCCAATTGAGCCAATTGGCATGGCATACACGCCGTGCTCTTTTATAACCGGAATGACGGACAGGTCGGTTTGCATGAAAAAGTTCGGCCGCAGAAAGGTGTAGTCGGCACCGCTGTTGCGGATTGCTTCTTCAATCGGCAGCTTGGCGAGATAGTGCGGAACGGTAGGCTCTTTGGCAGGATTCCCGACCGAAAGGAACACGATGTGTTTTACGCCGGCCGCTTTGGCCGCCCGCACGGCATTCAGGCCGCGGGCTGATTCTGTTTCGCCATTGTTGGTGATCAAAAACATTTTGTCGACGCCGGCACAGGCCGCCTCCAGGCCGCTGCCGGTTTCGAGATCGCCGATGACGCCTTCTACCCCGTCAGGCAGTTTGGCGAGATTTTCTTCGGAGCGACTTAAGGCGCGTACCGACTCGCCCTTAGCGACCAGGCCGGCAACTGTTGGGCGCCCGACATTGCCGGTAGCGCCTATAACTAGAGTGGTCATTCTTCGTGTATTCCTTTATGCAGTGAAACTGTGTTGTACAGGTGATTGGTTCAGGAATTGGTGTCAGACACCAATGCTAGTTGCGGAAATACGCCATCATCTTGTCGAATGCAATGCTGTATTCGTCGAGCAGCGTGCGGCAGTCGTCATTAGCCTGCATGGCTTCCCACCAGATTTGTATACGCCCGCCTTGTTTGGTCGGATCCGGGATTTCTGCGAAGTTATCGAATACCAGTACTTTAAACATCGCCATATGCGGCCCGAGTGCACAGTCGCCTAACGTGGGTTCGGTGCCAACGGCAAACGGACCATCGCCCATAAAGTGCTCCAGGTAGGTGCAGACCTTTGCCATTGCTTCGGCGTTTTGTGCCACGATCGCGGCGTCGCGTTTCTCAGGGTTTACCTGCCTGGCCAGCGCGCCTGAGATGGGTGACATATACAAGTCGACAATGCGCGATATTGTTCGCGACTGTGCACGACCGAGCGCATCAGCCGGCAATCCCGATTTTTCCGGGAAAGCGTCCTCGAGGTATTCGCAAATGGTTTCTGATTCAGGTATGCATAGCCCGTCCACGTCCAGCGATGGAATTTTGCCGATGGGCGTGATTGCTTTGTAGTCAGGGCTGGCGGGGCTGCCTCCGGGCAGATCAGCTTGCGGCAGGTCGACGCCCTTGATCTTGGCAAACAGAATGACACGTGCAACGTAAGGGGAGGCGAGTGCGCCGTATAGTTTCATGATGGTAGATCCTCTGAATTGTTCTTGCTAAGCGGATGGCCTGCCCAATTCTTACACTCATTCGTTCCGAGCGCAGGGTTTTGTGTGACCGTTGCCGCGTTGCCAGCGAGGTTATGGGGCCTCTGCGAGCCGCTTTTTATACGTTATCTGGGCTTGAACACCAGCGTCTGGTGTCAGGTAACCGTAGGGTAGACATACCCCCTTCTGCTCACCAGATGGTGGCGAGGAGCTTATCTCGCTCTGTTCGTCCCGCGGCAGGTAGAGAATTGGCGGACGCATTCATCACGGAAACCGGAGTTCGCTATGCAGCATAAGGAAAAATCAAGAGTCATGTGGACATTCATCCAGAGCGTTGCTGTTGCGCTGCTGCTCGTGGGGTGCGCATCAACACCAAGCGCGGATGAGCAGGAGCTTGCTGCGACCATGCAAGAGCATGGTAACGACATGCCGGTGGCATCACCGATGACCGCCTACGCGCCGGCGCAACCGGTGAGTGGCAAAGCCGTCGTCTATACCTCGGTTGATGGTCAGGCCATCGAGGGCTGGCTCGCGCGCCCCGATAATGCAGCGGATGATTCGCCCGCGTTGCTGGTGATCCACGAGTGGTGGGGGCTTAATGACAATGTCCGGCGCGCGGCTGAACGGCTGGCGGGCGAGGGTTACGTGACCCTGGCAGTGGATTTGCACAAGGGCAACCTGGCGGACACCCCGAAAGATGCAATGAAGATGGCGCGGGTGCTAAGCCAAAATAAAGAACCCGCGTTGGTGAACTTAAAGGATGCCATTGCGTATCTGCAGACCGAGGTGGGTGCGATGCAAATCGGTGTGATTGGCTGGTGCCAGGGTGGCAACTGGTCTTTGCAGACGGCGCTGAATAATCCCGCTGATATCGCTGCCGCGGTGGTGTACTACGGTCGTGTTCCCGATGACCCGGAAGAACTCAAAGTACTGGATATGCCCGTGCTCGGGATTTTTGCGGGCGATGATTTCATCGTGCCGCCGCAAACCGCTTATCTGTTTGCCGCCGCCATGGCGAAGCTGAAGAAAGATCTTGAGTTCTATATGTATCGGGATGCGGCGCATGCTTTTTCGAACCCCAGTGGCACCGAATACAACCCGGAAGCGGCGACCGATGCCTGGAAACATACGACAGCGTTTCTGGCCAGAAATTTAAAGCAATAGATTTGGTGTCTGACACCAAATCTTAAATAACGGCAAGCTTCCAGGCGGCGGTTTTCCGCATGGAAGGTTAGCGCCGGAATTTATATCAGAAAGCCAAAGGCTTTCCGATGCAAATCCGTTTTAACGGACGATATGCCTGCCGGGCCGTAGTCCACGTCAGCTATTTTCACGGCTTTAAATCGCCCTGTAAATCTGGTGTCAGACACCGGCCTTTAGCCGATAGCGCGCAGGCTATGGCGATAACTACGCACTACTTTTAATAACGATACTTCCAGCCAGGCAAAGTCAGCGACTATAGCTACAGCGGCCAGCGGGCTTAGTACCGGCAGCTGCACGGCCAATAGCAGCAGTGCGAGGCTCAGGCTATGCAGCCAGAATTGTATCTGGCCATGCTTGACGGGTAACAGGTCGTGCATGGTGGGGAGCTTCAGTATAGCCATGGGTTGTTTCAGGCAGGCCTGTTGCAAATGCAGCCAGCTAAGGAACGGTGCAATTTTGTACAGGACACCGATCATGATGGAAATGGCAAAGCCGGGAATCATCAGTAATCCCCACTGCAGTTCGGTAGCAGGATTCGGCTTTGCGATGCCCAGCAGTGAAACACTGTAGCCGAGCAGGGCGAGCAACAGGCAGCCCAGCCCGAATTGCCAGAAGCGAATGGTGTAATCGGTAATTTTGCGTTTGCGCTGTCGGAACAGATAAAGACTAAAAGCCGCGTAACTACCCGCTGCTAATACCAGCACACCGGCCGCTGCAAAATTCAGCCAGTCGATGCTATTAAATGTAAGTACAGTCAGTGCCGCAAAAATGACTGACGGCAGCAGTTTTCTGAGGTATCCGGGGTAGTCCGGCGTGACGTGGAACATGGGGATGATCTGGTAGCCAACACCCATGATCAGCAACAACACGCCGCCAAGCAGTGCGAAGCGCAGATGCGCAACCCCGTTGTTAGCCAGGTAATGTGGCATTTGTATTCCTGAATAGGCGCCCAGCATGATGATCCCCAGGCTGAGGGAAATCAGTAGCGAAAGCGCGGCCAGCCGCATGGCAAAGATGGAGTCACCGCCGCTTATATCAGGCTTTGCAAGCCGCAGGCTCAGTGCGCCGAGGAACAGGCTGAAGCCACTTCCCAGCAAAATCATGGCCACCAGCTGCCAGCTGCGATCAGCGCTGATAAAGGCAGCACCCAGCGCCAGTGCGCCGCCGGCTACTAATACGTGCACCGTGGGGGCCAGCCAGCGCTGCCCCGGAATGGTTTGCCCGCTTAATACTGGTAACACCTGGAACAAAGCACCCAGCATGACGGTGGCCATAAAGCCCAGGGTCAATAAATGTGTGGCCGCCATGACTTCGGGAAGCCAGCGGCTGCTCCAGCCGGTCGTACCGCTGCCGAGCAGTAGCAGAGCGCTCAGGATGCCGAACAGGGGTGCAGTGACAAAAAACCGAAAGGGGATGCTGAGTGGCGGCATGGATTGCAGTTGCAGTCCGTCCGTTTTCATTGCTGAAGCTGCCCGCAGAGTTCTGCCGTGACCGGATCATCACTGCGCCAGAATAAAATAACCCACTTACTTTCCCGGGTGTCTTCCTGACCGGCGAAATGTCGATAGCTCACCTCAAGTTGCTCGCAGCTTTCCAGCAGTGGATGCGGTAGCCGGCGGTGTAGCATTCGCAGATACTGGCCGTGTTCCAGTTTCTGCAAAATAGAGGTCGCTTGCTGCAGCGGCTCGGGTGGTTCCATTGCTGTTGCATCAAGCAGGATTTCTTCTCCCGCCGGCTGTGTCATGCGTCGCCGACTGCCCGCATTTCTGCAAGTACGGCGGCGCTGTCGCTGAGTGCCTGGTCTGTCATGGGGTACAGCATTTGCTCTTCTTTCATATTGTGTTGTTGAGTGAGCATCATCAGAGTTTCAGTCAGGCCGAGAAATTGTTGTTGATCCTGGCTGTCGAGGCAGCTTTTTAACACCTTTAACAGCCCCCGCATTTGCTCATGCTCCATCCGCATGATCACTGTTGGTCCTTCGGTGTTACCCGTCGCCGCCTCAAAGGCAGGAAACAGCACCTGTTCTTCCATGACGAGATGTCGTTCAACGCTATTGTTATAGTCATCAAAGTCTCTGGCCGCATCGTCCCAGTTGCCTTCGCTGGCACCGGCCTCAACGCGAACAAATAACGCATCGCAATCGCGATGGTTTTGCTGCATATATGCGCTAATAGTCTGCATCGTCCTGTGTCCTTATTCCCCTGAGTGTAAGGCAGTGGGGCCTGTAAAAGAGCTATGAATGACCGGAAAAGTTGTCGCGTATTGTAGCGCAACGCGGCACAAACGCTTCGCAACCAGGCCCAGTGGCTAGTGCTTTGCAGGCCGCGGCTCGCTGGAGTACAGGCGAATCCAGTGTCTGACCCTAATTGCCGCCATTGAGAATGCAGCGCAAACTCAATGCACGCGCCCGACTGCTACAATAATTGCGGTTATGGTGATGTTATGCGTAATTTATTATTCATTTTTGTGCCGATCTATATGATTGCCCTTGGTTCTATGGCAAGCGATGACAAATATGCAATTGCTCGCGCAGGCATGGTGCAGGAAATTGAATCACAGGTCGGCGAAACGCAATCGTATCTTGGTAAGGATCACCTTGATCCGCGTGTGATCGCTGCGCTCGAGGCAGTTCCGCGGCACAAGTTTGTGCCGGCTGACCTGCAGGAAATGGCTTACCTCAATCAGCCGCTCCCTATCGGCTATGACCAGACTATTTCGCAGCCTTATATCGTTGCCGTCATGACCGATTTGCTCGGCGTGTTCGAGGGCGGCCGTGTGCTCGAGGTCGGCACCGGTTCGGGTTACCAGGCAGCTGTGCTGGGCGAGTTATGCGAATCAGTTTACAGCATCGAAATCATCGAACCACTGGGGCTCGAAACCGCAGAGCTTTTAGGCGAACTTGGCTACACTAATGTGCATGTAACCACGGGTGATGGTTACCTGGGCTGGCCCGACGAGGCGCCATTCGACGGCATTATAGTTACTGCCGCAGCACCTGAAGTGCCGCCCCCGTTGCTGGAGCAGCTACGTCCGGGCGGGCGGCTGATTATTCCTGTGAATCAGGGGCGCTGGTCCCAGGATTTACTGGTCATTGCGAAAGATGCGAACGGCGACATTAGCCGTCGGGAGATTTTGCCAGTGCGTTTTGTGCCGCTGACCCGTTAAGAAGCGATTTGGTTCCAGGTTAGCCTTCCTGGGTATGCGCAGACGGCAGGCATCTTGATTGCTTTCATACCGCAGTATTTAAATTCGTTTTAGCAGTCTGTCTTTCGCTGTTATCTGGCCAGCGTCGAATACCGGCCATAGCTTAATTTGGCAGATGCTCCGCAGTCTGACACCTTCGCATCTCCCGGAATACGTTGCATCGGCCGATGCAACGGGCGTCGCATATCCACTCTACGGTATGAAAAGTGGCGATGCCCTGGCGCATGCTGCCTGGCACTGCAATTTCCCCTATGATATTCAGCACCATGTCCATCCGCTTATCACCTCTGTTACTCCTCATGCTGCTTGCCGGTTGCAGCGGTCAGCCAGCCGTGACCGCGTCAGCCGAGCCAACTCCGCCGGAACTGCCGCCGATCACCGTGCCCGCCGGTTTCACCGCGACGGTGTTTCATCCGGGTCTCGGCGCTACCCGCCATCTTGCAGTGCGGGACAACGGTGATGTTTATATCGCGCGCCAATACCGAATCGAACGCAAGATGTTCGGTCAGGCAGCCGCATGGGGTGCAATTCTGGCCATGCGTGACGAAGATGGTGACGGCGTCGCCGACCGGGTCGAAGCCTTCGGCCCAACGGATATCAGCGGTGAGCTGCGCATCCATGACGACTTTCTGTATTTCTCATCGGACCAGGTCGTCTACCGTATGCCGCTGGATGACAATCTTGTGCCGCAGACGGTGGCCGAGCCACTTGCGGGCGGTTTCCCGATGACGGCATCGCACGGCACGAAGACGCTGGCCTTCGATGGTGCGGGTAGCTTCTACGTTAACTCCGGCACGCCGGTGAATGCCTGTGAGAGCAAGCGCATGTCGCGGGCCGCACCCGGTATAGACCCGTGCCCGTATCTTGAGCGGTCCGGCGGCGTCTGGAAGTTTGCCGACGATAAGCTTTATCAGGATCAGGTGCGTGACGGTGAACGCTACATCACGGGTACTCGCAATATCGTAGCGATGGCCTGGAACCCGTGGGCTGAGAAACTCTATTTCGTGATGCACGGGCGCGATGCGATCGGCATGTTATGGCCTGACTTCTATACCAAGCAGGACAATGCAGATTTGCCGGCCGAAGAATTTCATGTGGCGGAAGAGGGCGATGATTTCGGCTGGCCTTACACCTACTATGATCCGCGTACCAACCAGCGCATGCAGGGGCCGGAGTATGGTGGCGATGGCAAGATGGCAGCCAAAGGTGACTACAAAGATCCGTTAATCGGTTTCCCCGCGCACTGGGCACCCAATGATTTGCTCTTTCATTCGGGTAACAACTGGCCTGCCAAATACGCGCAGGGCGCATTCATTATTTTTCACGGTTCATGGAATCGCATGCCGTTCGAGCAGGATGGTTTCAAGCTGGTTTTTGTGCCGATGCGCGACGGCGCAGTCACCGGTGACTGGGAAGTATTCATCGCTGATTTTGTCGGCCCCAAACCCGTTAAAAACCCGGGCCAGGCGGCCTACCGGCCGACCGGTCTCGCCGAAGGTCCCGATGGTTCGATCTATATCACCGAGGATAAGCAGGGCCGGGTGTGGAAGGTTTCAGCTACTGGGAACCTGAACTAGTACCCGACCCGAATTCGCCGTCTGACCCAATGCATGTCCCCCATTGAATGCCAGGCCTGATGACTTGTTGTAAGGAGCGATTATTATGATCAGATTGTTTGTTGGTTCACTGCTGGTAGCCGTGGTGTTGTGGGCATGGAGCACACTGTTCTATGTAATTTCGCCCATTCCGTATTACACGATGTCGCAAACCGCGGATGATATTGCGGCGGGTGAGGCCTTGCTGGAACATTTTCCGGAGACC